>Ga0315295_10000390_pt1 | contig 37568 bp, 39 predicted proteins | sample YL17G14_0_MG_FD_204453 | JGI IMG/M metagenome (GOLD analysis project Ga0315295, IMG submission 204453) | Sediment microbial communities from Yellowstone Lake, YNP, Wyoming, USA - YL17G14_0 | ecosystem: Environmental > Aquatic > Freshwater > Lake > Sediment | place: USA: Wyoming | collected...
CTGCGGCGACGGGATCGTGAACCAGACGTCCGAGGAATGTGACGGCAGCGCACCGGATCACTACACCTGCTCTGCCAACTGCACGCTCAACTACGTGCCGTACTGCGGCGACGGGATCGTGAACCAGACGTCCGAGGAATGTGACGGCAGCGCACCGGATCACTACACCTGCTCTGCCAACTGCATGCTCAACTACGTGCCGTACTGCGGTGACGGGATCGTGAACCAGACGTCCGAGGAATGCGACGGCGCAGTCGGCCTGGAGCCAGGCCAGACTTGCACCGCGGACTGCCACCTGCTCACCCCGCCTTTCGGCGGCTTCGGTTTCGCTGCCGGTGCCGGTAGTGCGATTGCCGCGGGTCGGGCGCACACGTGCGCCATCACGCCTGAAGGAGGCGTGCAGTGTTGGGGCAACAATGACTACGGCCAGCTGGGTGACGGCACCAGTCAGGCCAGCAATGTTCCGGTCAAAGTCGTGGGTCTGTACGGAGGCACGGACATCGTGGCCGGCGCTGATCACACCTGCCTGCTGAGCGGAAGCGTGGTCTGGTGCTGGGGCATGAACAACAAGGGCCAGCTCGGTGACGGAACGACGACAAATCACAACATCCCTGCCAGAGTCCTGGACGGCGCTGCCAGCATCACTGCGGGCTCCGACTACACGTGCGCCGGGCTCCGGACCGGCGGGGTGATGTGCTGGGGCAACAATGCCGAAGGGCAATTGGCTGACGGTACCAAGACAAATCACTCAGCGCCAACTCTCGCAAGCCTGATCACCAACGCCTCCGGCGTGGACGCCGGTCAGCATCAGACGTGCGCCCTGAGCCCCTCGCATCTCATCACCTGCTGGAGCGGCGGCCTGATCCCGGTCACGGGCGGCGTGCCTGAGGAACACACACAGGTCTCGGTCAGCCGGTTTGGTGCTCTGGTGGTCGGAGTAGACAGACAGGGGGTGCCTGTGATGATCGACGCCAGCGGCGCGACACAGGTCAGCGGCCTGAGCGGAGCTGTCCAGGTGGATAGCGGCGTGAACCATGTTTGTGCCATGCTTGCCGGTGGCTCGGTGAAATGCTGGGGCGCCAATAGCTACGGCCAGCTGGGCAACAACTCGACGGTCGACAGCAAGAGTCCCGTGTCAGTCGCGAACCTCCATGCTGCCTCAGATCTGGCTGTGGGACGGAACCACGCCTGTGTGATCGCAACCGCCACAACCACAGACACCCTGATCGAGTGCTGGGGCCTTAATGCTAGCGGGCAGCTCGGCAACGGGTCCAACATCAACAGTTCGGTCCCCATGGAGGTGCTGGTGACACACTGAGAACGGCACCAGCAAGTACGACTCCTCGGCGCGCGCCGAAGAAGTACACCGGTCGGCACGGGCAGCGCAAGCTCCCGTGTCGACCTTTTTGTGAGGACACGCCCGGCGCCAATCTGTGTATTGACTGATAGAAAATCTGTGCTAAACTGATTCATATGAGCGTGGCTGTTCTAGAGAACTGGACATAACATGGCAAACACGCACATTGCCTCTAGAAGCCGCGGCACGAACGAATTCTCCCCGCCTACCCATTGTTTGCCATAAGGAGGACAGCATGCCTGCTCTGAACAAGGTACAACTGATTGGTCATCTGGGAAAGGATCCCGAATCGCGGACCACACCGACTGGTAAGAAGCTCTCACAATTCAGCCTAGCTGTGACCAGACGTTGGAAGACCGGCGGCGAGAGCAAGGAAGCCACGGACTGGTTCAATGTGGATGTCTGGGGCAAGCTGGGTGAGATCAGCCAGCAATATCTGAAGAAGGGCAGCCTCGTGTATGTCGAAGGGCGCCTGCAGACCGATCGCTACGAGGACAAGAGTGGTGAGACCAAGTACTTCACCAAGATAGTTGCTGGTTCCCTGCAATTCCTGGATCGCAAGCCGGCCGAGGAGCCAGTGGAAGAAACGGGCGTGGCGGAGGAATCCGCCGCATACGACGCCTGATAGAAGGCAGCAGGTCGAATACAAGAGCCGCACGGCGCTGACATGGTACCATCCGTCTGCGCCGTGCTCTTTCCATCCGGTGCCCAGGTGGTGCTCAGCGCGCAGGCGCAACTGCAGTCCACACCTGCCTGTGGTCCTTGAAGCAACCGAAGGCCGCCGGGGAAAAAATGATGACAAAGACATCTTCCGTTGCCATGTGCACAATCTTCACTATCCGGGCAACGCCGGCCGAACCGGCAGATTAAAACCCGCGACTCCACCATCCCATTGAAGAGGACCACGTTCTGTCTTGAAGAAAGATGACGAAACCCAATACTGTAGATGCTTTTGTGAAAGCCCAAGTGCTTCCCGAATTGCGGCCCACCGTGGCCAGAATCCGCGCGCTGATGAGGGAGTATGCGCCAGACGTGACGGAGATCATCAGCAATGGCATGCCCTGCTATCGCGCCAGACGCATCATCGCCTACATCAGCCCCACAAAGAAGGACATCACCCTCGGGTTTTCCCGCGGTGCCCAGTTTCAGGACAAGGATGGCTTATTGCGAGGCGTTGGCAAGTCCTCTCGGCATGTAAAACTAAGGACTGCTGCTGACGTGAACACGACGCCCTGCGATACTACATCAAACAGGCGCTGGAGTTCGACGCTCAATGAAGTAGCCCGCGGAGGAGACTCTGTTCTCCACACAACATCCGCCGGGTTTTGACCATGCCTTGTCTGTGAGGAAGCTGATGAAGCCCACGACCGTCGATGCCTTTGTGAAAGCCCGCGTACTGCCTGAATTCCGTCCCATCGTGGCGATAATCCGGGATCTAATGAAGGAGTACTCGCCGGACATCAGGGAGACCATCAGCTACGGCATACCCTCGTATCGCGCTGCCCGCATCATCGCGGTCATCAGCCCGACGAAAAAGGACATCACCCTGGCCTTCTCCCGCGGCGCGAAATTCGAGGACAAATACGGCCTGTTGAAGGGCACAGGGAAGGTCTCCAAGCACGTGAAATTTAAGAGCGCTACCGAGGTGAACAAGACAGTATTGCGCTACTACATTAAGCAGGCACAGGCGCTCGAAGCAAAGTAGCGCACTTCATCACCCCCGCAAGGGCAACTGCGCCTGTCAATCAGGCGCAGTTGCCCTTCCAGGAGCCGGCCTAACTTGCCAAGTCGAGATCTTCAATAGGAGACGAATTCGCTCTCGGATGATCCATCCGTGTACAGGGTGACGATCACGTATCCTGGTTGGAAGTCAAAGTAGGCGCCGTTCCACCAATTGGCCGCGATGGCACCGTTGGTAAGGTACTTCACACCGTGGTATCGAAGGTCCTCGACCTGATGCGTGTGCCCGCTGAGACACAGTTTCACATTCGGGTGCTGCCAGAAGAGCTTCCAGAGGCGTCGGGCATCAATGTGGACCCAGGCTCCGGGCACCACCCAATTGCCGCTGGCCTCATTATCACCGTCGAGTAACTCGCACGCGGCGAGAATCGGTATGTGGGAGACTACACACACCGGCATTGATGGCGGAGCCGCCTCGAGCTGAAGCACAAGCCAGCTGTACTGCTCATCGTCCAGCTTGCCCGTATACGGCTTTCCGGGTGTGATGTCCGGTGAATGCGTGCTGTCGAGAAGCAGGAATCGCCATCCGCCACTATCAAAGCTGTAGTATCGCTGCGGAATGCCAAGCTGCTCGAGAGCCAGACCCTTGCCAAACAGAGGATCACCACGCGCCTCATCCTGCACGCCGGATGGAAGACCCCAACCCCAGACATCGTGGTTGCCAATGGCGTGGTATATGGGCAGGGAGCATTCCGCCGTCAGAACACTATTGAATGCATCCCACTGCGCCTGGGCCCGACTCTTGTCCGCCTCGAGCGAGTCCATGACGCAGTCCCCGGTATTGAGCACAAAGTCCACTCCGGGGCTCAATGCATGCACGTGGCGTAGGGCACGGGTGAATCCCTTCATTCCTGGGCCCCTGGGCTCAACGTGCATGTCCGATATATGGGCGATCCGCATCGCCACATCCCGGCCTGGCTTGGCAGCCGCGCTTGACGTCGGCGTGACCAATAGAGGCGGCGCTGGCGTCGGCACCCTCTGATCCTCCTGCGATAGAGTCCTGCCGCAGCCCGCAAGCACCGAAGCGGCCCCAACAACACCGCCGATTCTCAGGAAGTCCCGGCGATTCATCGCCTGTCGTTTCTTGAAGAAAGGGGCTTTCTGCATAGCGAGATCTCCTATCGTTAGATCCAAGGTATGCGCTTACCGTCCGCGGGTCATGTGCCATCTTCCAGGAGACAGCAGGCGGAAAGCCGCAAGTATTCTCGCGTTGGATTGGCAGGTGCTACCGCGTCCGAATGGTGGGCCTGTGCCGGCATTTCTCGCGCGAGACTTCTACTGCCTATGTACGGCGATGAGGATGTGCCCACCGTCTGCTTGATGGATCTGAATACCGGTCAATCGATCGATCACCACCTCCGCACCACCGGCTAGAAGCTCCTCGCGCGTGTAGGTAAATGCCACCCCGATAGTACGCATGCCGGCTCTCTTCCCGGCTGCTGTTCCGGCAGGCGCGTCCTCCACGACAACACAGTTCTCAGGCGCGACTCCAAGCCGCCCGGCCGCGAGCAAGAACGGCTCGGGATCGGGCTTGCCATGCGTGACATCATCGCCAGTTATGAGCAGGGGCGGGAAGAGCAAATGCGCCGTCCCCAGGCGGGCTCGCGCCAGCGCGGCACTACAGGAGGTCACGATTGCCCAGAGTGCTCCATCAAGGCTGGCAAGCACGCTCGACGCTCCTTGCACGGCCACGACCCCCTCGGTATCCGCCACTTCGTGAGCAGCAAATAGGGCGGCCTCATCTTCTACGTCAAGATAAGGGGAGATCAATCGCATGGTGTCGACGTTTCGGACCCCGTGGGCAATACGCAGGATGCGGTCTGCATCGAGGCCGTGCTTCTCTGCCCAGGCCCTCCAATGACGCGCCACGCAACTTGTGGAATCAATCAATACTCCATCCAGGTCAAAAAGGATGGCGGCGCAGTGCATTGTCAATGGTGGGGCATTCACTTCGCTCTCAACCTAGGGGTCTGGCGCGGGATGGCTCAATGTGTAGGGGTGACAGCCACAGCTTCGCGCGGCCGGCTCGTGCCTGCCGTGAATCAATGTCTTCAAGCTGTGTTCAACTATCAAGGGTGACCTTGTCGTTCAGCTCGATGGGCACCCGCATGGTAATGCCCCGAAAGGGCACGTCCCTGCGCTGTACCACATGTGCCACTCCAGGGGGCACTTCGAGTATTTCCCCAGCCCGCACCTCGACGAGGGAGTGATCCACCATCAGCGTCTTGGCTCCCTCGATGACGGCGTAGTACTCCCATGATCGCTGGTGCAAGTGCAGCTGATGCCTTGCTCCAATATCGGCATTTGCGCTCTCTGCCGTTGGGAAATCCAGATACGCCAGTATTAGGCATTGGGACTGGTACACCGCTGATCCAGCCCCGATCAACCAGCAGTTCTTGTTTTGTGGAAGGTCGAGTACAATGCGCTGCCCCCACGGACCTGACACGGATCGTGCTTCCTCATGCGCCGCGGGCGGACTCCCCCCTATTGTTCCAATGGTGTACGCGTCCTCCATGGCAGGTGCCCTGATCATCAGGTGCTCGATATCAGCCCTGGCTCCGAGAACTGCGTGCGGGGTACCCGGCCTCAGCACTAGCAGCTCGTTCTCACGCAGCGTAAGGCCAACGTCTGCCACGCGGAAGTCCAGCTGGCCCTTCAGTAGGATGTGATACTCCTCAGAAGCCCTGTGCACGTACAGGTCAGCGCTGCTCGCAGTCGATGTGCCGCAATCGATTGCGAGCAGCCCCTGCGGATGGCTGACCAGCCTCCCCGTGAGGCCCCGGAAGCGCAATTTTGAATAGCGAGTGTGGGCTACCTTAAGACCTCTGGTCCTCCACCAGCAATTGCCGCGTGTAGGGAATTAGACCGCCAGCGTCGATGATCGCCTGGCGGGCCTGCGGCAGAGGCTCCACCCTGAACAATTGGGCGCGTGTCACATTTTTTATGGCATCCACGGTCACTTCCAGTTCATCGCCTTCAGTGGCCTCGATCTCCGGGCATATGATGACTTGCAGACCCACGTTTATCGAATTCTGCAGGAAGATGCGCGCGAAATGCCGGGCTACCACGACCAACTCGTGCCCCTTTAGGCACGAGGCGGCCTGTTCGCGGGAAGAGCCGCAGCCGAAGTTCTTGCCGCCCACCACTATGCTGCCTTTCGGGACGTCGCCCTTGCGCAATCGCGCATTGAATTCAGTGTGATCTGCAAACGCGTATTGCGGCGTCTCAGTCGGCAGGACCGTGGCCATGAACCGGCCGGGGTAGATGATGTCGGTCGAGATGTTGTCGCCCAGTCTCAGCACCACCTTTGCCATCTCAGACCGCCTCTCTTGGATCGCTGATGACACCAGTAAGGGCGCTCTTTGCAGCCACGGCCGGGGAGCACAGATAGACCTCTGAGTTTGGATTGCCCATTCGTCCCTTGAAATTGCGGTTGGTCGTCGAGAGCGCCACTTCACCGTCGCCAAGGGCGCCCTGGTGGACGCCCAAGCATGGCCCACAGCCGGAGTTGGCTACCACTGCGCCGGCGTCCATCAGCACATCCAGATATCCTGCCGCCATCGCCTCGCGATAGATACGCGCCGATGCCGGGAATATGAGCATGCGCACCCCGCGTGCCACCTTCTTTCCAGCCACTATGCGGGCAGCGATCTCAATATCATCCAGTCTGCCGTTCGTGCATGAGCCGATCACCACCTGGTGGATGGCTGTCCCTGCAACGGCCTCGACCGGTTTGACGTGGTCCACGGCGTGCGGGCAGGCAACCTGCGGCCCGAGCCTCGCCGCCTCAACCTCGAGCACGCGATCGTAATTGGCACCAGGATCAGGAGAGAAGACTAGCAGCTCATCCTTCACCCCGGCGACCTGCCTCAGATAGCGTTGCGTTTCCGCGTCTGGTGGAACGATTCCGGATGTGGCCCCTGCCTCGACCGCCATGTTGCAGATCGTAAGTCGTCCCGAGGTCGGCATGCGCTGGATGGTGTCGCCGTGGAACTCGATCACCCTGAAATTGGCGCCTTCTGCGGTGAGCTGACCGATCAGGTACAGGATCAGGTCTTTCGGCAGTACATTCGCAGAGAATTCTCCGTGCACCATAACCTTGATGGTCGCGGGCACCTCAACATTCAGCACCCGTCCGAGTGCCCACACCGAGGCCATCTCGGTTGCGCCGATTCCGAAAGCGAATGCACCCAGCGCGCCGTGGCTCGTAGTGTGGCTGTCCGCGCCTGCGACCACATACCCTGGACGAACGTAGCCGTTCTCCGGAAGGATCTGGTGACAGATGCCGCCCTCGTCGCCGCGGATGTCATGGAATTTACGGATGCCTTGCTGCGCGACAAACTGGCGCACTCTCTTCTGGTTGGTTGCGGTCTTGGCGCTCTCCGCCGGCACGCGGTGGTCGAAAATGACCGCCACCTTGTCCGGATCCCATACCTTGGGTGCTAGGCCGGTGCCTTCATAGATCTCGTGGAATTGGTTGATCACCAGCGCTGTGTTCTCGTGCGACATGGCCAGGTCGACGCGGGGTTCCACCACCTCGCCCGCCCTGGCCATCTCCCGGCCGCTTGCTCTTGCCAGGATCCTCTCTACCATCGTCATGCCCATCGGAGAAGCATCCTTTCCTCCGTCAATGTTGCGCGACCCGGCTAGTCACCGAACTTGATGCCCTGGGCGAGGGGCACATCCTTGGACCAGTTGATGGTGTTGGTTTGGCGGCGCATGTATGTCTTCCAGGCGTCCGAGCCGGATTCTCGCCCACCACCGGTCTCCTTCTCGCCGCCAAAGGCGCCACCAATCTCCGCGCCCGAAGTCCCAATGTTGATGTTGGCAATCCCACAATCCGAACCCGCCACAGAGAGAAAAGCTTCTGCCTCACGCACTGAGTCGGTGAACATGGCGCTCGAGAGTCCCTGCGGCACGTCGTTATGGATGTGTATCGCCTCCTCCACTGTCCCATACTCCAGCAGGTACAGAATCGGAGCGAAGGTTTCGGTCTTCACGATCTGGGTCTGGGACGGCATCTTGACGATGGTGGGCTCGACGAAATTTGGACCCATCCCGGGAAGCATGTGCCCACCAGATACGACCTCGCCGCCGTCGGCCACGGCCTGCTTGATGGCGTCCATCATCTCCTCGACCGACGTGTTCACCACCAATGGGCCCATCAATGAGTCGGGCTTCAGAGGATCACCGATGCGGATCTGTTTGTAGGCGTTGACCAGGCGCTGCGTCAGGTCCTTTGAGATGGACTTGTGCATGATGATGCGGCGCGTTGATGTGCAGCGCTGCCCCGCCGTGCCCACGGCGCCAAACAAGATGGCGCGCGTCGCCATAGAGAGGTCAGCCTTCTCTGAGACGATGATGCCGTTGTTGCCGCCCAACTCAAGGATGGTTCGCCCAAAACGCCGCGCAACGGCCTCGGACACGTGCACTCCCATGCTCGTCGAGCCGGTGAATGAGACCAACAGCACACGCGGGTCGTTCAGCAGCAGCTCACCCACATCGCGCCCTGCGCCGATAGCCAGGTTGAAGATCCCGGAGAGGCCGTGATCGGCCATCACCTTGTTGGCGATGTGCGTGACCGCGACCGCAGTCAGCGGTGTGTAAGAGGACGGCTTCCAGATGATGGTGTCCCCGCAGATCGCTGCAAGCGCAGAGTTCCAGGACCAGACCGCCACCGGGAAATTGAAGGCTGTGATTAGCCCCAGGATGCCAAGCGGGTGCCACTGTTCGAACATGCGATGCCCGGGACGCTCCGAGTGCATGCTCAGGCCGTACAGCATCCGCGATTGACCGACGGCAAAGTCGCAGATGTCGATCATCTCCTGGACTTCGCCATGTCCCTCGGCGCGGATCTTGCCCATCTCGATCGTAACCAGATCGCCCAGCGGTTCCTTCATTTCCCGCAGCGCATCCCCGAGGTCGTGCACCACCTGACCTCGCTTCGGGGCCGGGACCTGCCGCCAGGTAAGAAAGGCCTGCTGCGCTGCCGTCGCGACCATCTCATAGACTCCCGGCGTTGCTTGGATCACCTTTGCAACGGGCTCTCCGGTGGCTGGATTGTAGGACACCAGTTCCTTGCCCTTCGGGTCCTGTAACCATCCATCGGGTCCAATGCACGCGCCGGCATTGACGGATTCGATGTGCAGTTTCTCGAGAACGCTGTTCATGGAAGCCTCCACGATTCATTGTTCGGCGAGTGGATGGCTTGTTGCCATCCGCTGCCTTAGATGACCGACTTCTTGCTTAACTCCTGCCGCTCGGCAGAGGAATATCCCAGTTCGCTCAGTATAGCCTCGGTGTGCTCGGAGAGGCGCGGTGGTGGGCTCTCGATTGAGCCCGGCGTCTCAGAGAACTTTGCCGTCAGGTTGAATATCTTGATCATTCCAAGCTCCGGCTCTTCCACCTCTGCGATCACCTGGCGATGCCTAGCTTGCGCGGACGTCAGCGCCGCCTCCAGGCTGACGACGTCGCCGGCGGGGATGCCGAGGGCATTCAACACGGTCACCCAATGCTCGGTCGTCTCCTGCATCAGTCTGGATTCGAGCAGCGGACCAAGAACATAGCGGTTTGCCTTTCGCGTATCGCGCTCCTGGAAGCGGGGATCGTTCTTGAGCTCGGGCACAGCCAGAGCATCCGCCAGGTCCTCCCACTGCTGCTGCTGGTTGGCGGCGATATTGATGAAACCGTTCTTTGTGCGGAACATGCTCGAAGGCGCGGCAGTGAAATTCTCATTGCCGATCGGGACGGGCTGCTGTCCGCCGATCAACAGGTTTGCAGCCACCCAGCCCATCAGGGGCATGATCGAGTCCAGCAGGGCAATATCGATGAATTGCCCCTCGCCGGTTCGCTCGCGATGGTACAGCGCAGCCATGATGGCAAATACTGCATTCAAGCCGCCGACTGTATCGCAAACCGGGAACCCGCATCGCAGAGGGTTCAACCTCTCATCCCCATTGATCGACATCAAGCCCGAAAGACCCTGTATGATCTGGTCATACGCGGGCTTGGAGGCGTCTGGTCCGGTCTGACCGAATCCCGTGATAGCGCAGTAGATGACCCTCGGATTGATCTTGCGCATCTGGTCGTAGCTGAATCCGAGGCGCTCCAATACGCCCGGCCGAAAATTCTCAACCACGACGTCCGCCTTCTCCAGTAGTCTGCGGAAGATCTCTTTCCCCTCTTCCGACTTGAGATTGAGGGTTAGCGACCGCTTGTTGGCGTTCTGGGCCAGGAAACTTGTGCCCAGCAGCTTCCGGTTGTACTCCGACACGTTGCCCAATTTGCGCGCCAGGTCGCCACCGTCTGGATTCTCGATCTTGATCACGTCCGCGCCCAGAAGGGCGAGATGCAGTGTTGCGAATGGTCCTGCCAGCACGTTCGTCAGGTCCAGGACGCACACACCCTCCAGCAGTTTCATGCGCCCTCCGCGTTGGACTGTCCGTTGAATCCGACGATGGAACCCGAGCGCACGACAAGCCCCGGCAGTTCACGATCAAAGAACGTGCCCACCTGTCTGGCTGCATTCAACAGCGCATCGAGCTTGATGTCGCCGCGCAGGCCCATGCGCTGAAGCGAATGGACTAAATCCTCCGTGCTGACGTTACCCGCCGGAACCTTTGTGAATGGGCAGCCGCCCAACCCACCAAAGGCTGACTCAAAGTACGAGACACCGCTTCTGAGCGCCGCAATGCAATTTGCCAGGCCCAATCCGTATGTATTGTGGAAATGGCACGCCAACTCAATATCGGGATCCAGCTCGCGCATAGCCCCGAACATGTCCTCCACCTGCATCGGCTGCGCATGTCCGGCGGTATCCGCCAGGCTGATATTGCGCACACCGGCGGCAAGGTATGCTTTCACGATATCCAACACGGTTGTGGCTGTGATCGGGCCTTCGTAGCCGCACCCGAACGCCGATTGCACGGATGCCTGGACACGCTTGCCCGCCTCCATGGCCGTCCTGGACATGGCGATGATGCGCGGCAGTGCTTCCGCGGGGGTCATGCCTGTGTTCTTCACGCTGTGCGTCCTGCTGGCGGAAACACCCATACAGAACATATCAACACTGCAAGCCAGGCCGCGCTCAAGCCCCTGCTCGTTCAGCACCAGCGCGGACAGCAGAACACTCTCCGGTTTCCTCCCCGGACCCGAGAAATGCTCGAACAACGCCTCGGTGTCCGCCATCTGTGGCACTTTGCGCGGATTGACAAAGGAACCCAGCTGAACGATGTCGATGCCGGAATCGATGATGGTCACGATCCAGCGGATCCTTTCATCCAATGGGACGACGGCGCTCTCGCTTTGAAGACCGTCGCGCGGCCCCACTTCGTGTATGAAGATCTTGTCCATTGGAGATCCGAAAGTTATCCTAGGCAGTTCCAGTGTGTCCTACAGCCTGGCACCGATGGCTTGTCCCATCTCGAGCGTCGAACTCGATCCGCCCATGTCATAGGTGCGGACCTTGCCCTCGCGGATCACCGCCGCCACGGCTCGCTCGATCGCTGCCGCCCTTTCCGCCTCACCTAGCCAGTCAAGCATCATCCTGGCCGAGAGGATCGTGGCAATCGGATTGACCTTGTACTGGCCAGCGTACTTGGGAGCAGAACCGTGGCTCGGTTCGAACACGGCAAGTTTCTTGCCGATATTGCCGGAACAGCCGAAACCAAGCCCGCCAACCATCTGGGCAGCCAGGTCCGAGACGATATCGCCAAACATGTTTGTGGCCACCAATACGTCGTAGTTTGAGGGATTTTTTAGCAGCCACATGCAGATGGCGTCCACATTGGCGTCATCCATTTCGATCTCCGGATAGTCCTTGTGGACTTCTTTGGCGATGTCCAGGAACATGCCTTCGGTAGCGCGCACTACATTGGCCTTGTGGATCACGGTCACCTTGCGCCGCTTTTGCCTGCGCGCGAAATCGAACGCCGCCCGCAGGATCCGCTCTGATCCCCGGCGCGTGACGACTTTGGCAGAAATAGCCAAGTCATCGGGGGGCACATCTCTAAACGCCGCGAAAGGCTTCGAAAGCCTACCCAGGACATCCGCCAGTTCCGATGGCACCGGATTGAATTCCACGCCGGAGTATAGATCCTCGGTGTTCTCGCGGAAGATAACCAGGTCGATGTTCTCTCTGTAGTTCAGCGGATTGCCCGCATAGGCCTTGCACGGCCGCAGGCATACGTACAGGTCAAACAATTGACGCATACGCACGATCGGAGAGCGGTAGATCAGGCCCTTGCCCTGAAGCTCAGGGATCAGCTCGGCCTCGGCCGCCCTGACCGGTTTGGACGTGATGGCACCGAACATCGCCGCCTGGACGTTGTTGAGCAGGTCGATCGTCCGCTGGGGAAAGGCATCGCCCTCGCTGCGCCAGAACTCCCAGCCAATATCGCCGGGCACGTACTCAGCATCCAGCCGGATGGCATCCAATACGATCCTGGCAGCCTCCAGCACATCCACGCCTACGCCGTCCCCTGGCAGCCAGGCGATCCTGTACTTCGGTGATCCTCCCCCGAGAGCCATCCTTCCCTCCTGCCGACCGATGAGTTCGATCTTGTTCGCAACCCGTCCGGCGAACGCGGCGACACATCGGTTGAAATTGAATGAATTCTAATGGGAAACAATGCCCGCGGCAATCACTTCTTTGCCCTGCTGTTCGTCGTTGATTCAACCGATGCGACCTCGCGGCTGTTTAAGCATGAACCGCGGTCCCTCGGCCGCGGTTCAGGTGGATCCACGCTGTCAGGCGGCCTGACCGCCCTGTCGAAAACCTAGGGTGTGACTGCGAAGTGATTCTTCAACGTGTAGTGGATGTAGTTCTGCCACAGGGGGACGATGTCTGCCTGGCTGTAGTCGTGGTCCGAGAAGGTCTGTATGATCACCCGGCCTTCAAAGCAGCTGGCCAACACACCCTCTCCAGACGAGGGACGGGAGGACAGGCCTGCCAACATGAGCGCGTCTCCGCCGCCTCCCAGCATGAGCTTATCCCCGGTCTGGTTCGCCCAGAAGCGGTTGTAGTGCAGAAGCGGCAGCACAACGTTTGGCTCATTGAAAACCGGATGGGTGGGCTCCCACCAGTAGATCGACTCAGCCAGGGGCCAATCGACCCGGAAGCGGACCCCGCACGGGCCCAAGATCTTATTGATGGGACCGTTCGCCTCCCTGTCGAGGTACCACACCTCGGCAATCAACGCCGCTTTGTCGCGCGTCAGCCGCGTGCTGATTACGTCCCAGAACTCCCCCGAGATTTTGTCCTTGTCCTCGGCCCCGACGATGACCAGGTCATACTTCACACCGGAGTCCAGGTACTCCATGAAGTGCCCGCTGTATGATCCAGTCTGGGTGTACTTCAGCCCCATTCCGTCCAGGGCATCCTGGATCCACATGCCGATGCCGCGCTCGTCCGTGTTCTCATATACCAGGATCTTGGCCGACCGGATGCGGGCCTCCACATCCTCGGTCGGAGACGGCAAGACCACGGCAGGAGCAGGCGCGGCCATCTCAGTTGGAGCAGGAGCCGGCGCATTCGCAGGTGGCGCTTGCTGCTGGCCGTTCAGGGCCGCCTGGGTGAGCTGCAAAGCCATTGCTGTGCCCTGCAGTTCCAGCGCTGCTTTTGTCGGATCAAAGGCGGTCGGTGGCGTGGGCGGCGTCAGCGCCACACCGCACGCCAGGATTACCGCGACCGTGCCCAGCAAGAATATTAGGAGTCCCCGCTTCCCTAACTGTGTTGGCATATTTCTCTCCTCGGTAACACAGAGTCGTCCATGCCCTGCAGCCCTGGCCGGGTTACAGGTTAAAACGCACGTGGAGGATGTCCCCATCCATAACGAGATACTCTTTCCCTTCGAGCCGCAGCCTGCCTTTGGCTTTGGCTTCGTTCATGCCTCCCAGTGAGGCCAACTCCTCATAGCCCACCACTTCTGCCCGCACGAAGCCGTGTTGCAGGTCTGTGTGAATGGCACCCGCTGCTTCGACGGCGGTCGCTCCTCGATTTACGGTCCAGGCGCGCACTTCGTCTTCGCCGACCGTGAAGAACGATTGCAGCTGCAGCAGATCATACGAGAGCCTGATCATTTTGCTCAGCCCCAGTTCCTCGATCCCATATTCCTGCATGAAAACCGCGGCATCCTCAGCTCCCAGCTGCCCGATCTCCATCTCCAACTTCCCCCGCAGCGAGATGGATGGATGATCGAGCTGCAGTTCCAACGGCTGCTGGCCTTCGCCGAGGTTGAATACTGTCAACAGCGGCTTGCGCGTCAGTAGGCCGAACGAGGCGAGTTCGCGCGACTCCTCAGGCGTCAGCTCGAGTTTGCGCAGCGGCGTATTGGCATTCAGCGCCTCGTGGAGACGCGAGAAAAGAGCCGTCTGGCGCTCATTCACGTTCTTGTCGGTGCCCCCTTTCTTACGCTCTTCGGTCAGGCGCTCCAGCTTGCGCTCCACGGCGATCAGATCATTGAGCAGCAGCTCACCCGTCATTGCATCGAGGTCCCGCCGGGGGTCCACGGTGCCAGCAGGGTGCGCCACGTTGTCATCCAGGAAATCGCGGATCACAAGCAGGAAACCATCCATCTGGGTGAGTTGATTGAGGAGCTGCCCGGATATGCCGGCCTTGGCAGCGCCGCTCTCTAAACCGGCAATATCGGCGTAGGTGACCTTGGCATAGATGGTCTTCTTCGGTCTGAACATCGCCGAGAGCCGGTCGACGCGTGTGTCCGGAACGTCGACCACAGCCGTATGCACTTCAATGCGGCCAGCACTGGCGGTCGTGGGCGTGTTACCCCGCGTAAGCGCGTTGAAGATGGTGGTCTTGCCTGTCTGCGACAATCCAATGATTCCGAGCTTCATTTTGACCTGGTCAGGGGAGTGTTATACTTTCGTAACTGGGCCGAAGTGGCGGAACTGGCAGACGCGCACGACTCAAAATCGTGTTCCTTCGGGATTGTGGGTTCGATTCCCACCTTCGGCATTATACAACACCATTCATCACTTGATCGCGGGCGCTCGCCCGTTTACTCAACAGCGTGAGAGTGCCGCGGGCAGTCTCGCGTTGTGCTTAACGGGTCCACGGCGCCCGCGAAATTGAAAGCGCCGGATCGGCGGAGGTCTGTGATGGCTTCGGGTCCCGGAAAAATCCTGGCGGTCATCATGGGCGGCGGGCGCGGCACGCGCCTCAGCCCGTTGACCGCAGTGCGCTCCAAGCCTGCCGTCCCCATCGCCGGCAAGTATCGCCTGATCGATATTCCCATCAGCAACTGCATCAACTCGGGGATGTATCACATCGCCGTGCTGACGCAGTTCAACTCCGTCTCCCTCCATCGCCACATCTCACGAGCCTACCGCTTCGATGCCTTCCACTCGGGGTGGGTGCAGATCTGGGCCGCCGAGCAGACGATGCAGTCCGCCGACTGGTATCAGGGCACTGCCGACGCGGTCCGCAAGCAGTTGTTCGAGATCCGGGCCACGGGCGCCAAGTATGTGCTCATCCTGGCGGGCGATCATCTGTACCGCATGGACTACGCCAAGATGGCGGAGTTCCACTGGGATCGCAAGGCCCAGATCACAGTCGCAGTGCATCCGGTGCCGCGCGAAGAAGCCGGGCGGCTCGGGATCTTGAAGGTCGAGGCGGATGGCCACATTTCCGATTTTGTTGAGAAGCCGCAGGAACCGGCCACAGTGGAACGGTTTGTGAGCCGCCAGGACGCTGCGAAGCCGCTGCTGGCTTCCATGGGGATCTACATGTTCAATGTGGATGTGCTCGAGGACATCCTCACCTATCACACCAGCCAGGCCGATTTTGGAATCGATGTCATCCCCCAAGCCGTTCACTCGCATGCGGTCTTCGGCTACGGCTACGAGGGTTACTGGAGAGACATCGGAACCATCCGGGCCTACTACGAGACCAATCTCATGCTCGCTGCGCACGACGCGCCCTTCAACTTCTACGATCCCCGGCTGCCAATTTACACCCACGAGCCTTTTCTTCCGTGCAGCGTGGTGCAGGACAGCGTCCTGATCGACGTGCTGCTGGCCGAGGGCTGCCGTATCGAGAAGGCGCAGATCAGCCGTTCGGTGGTGGGGATCCGAAGCCAGATCGGTGCGGATACCCGCATCTCCGACGCGGTGCTAAATGGGTTGGACTACTACTCCCCTGACCTCGGCATCGGGCCGAACTGCGATATCGAAGGAGCGATCCTGGACAAGAATGCCCACATCGGCGAGGGCGTGGTGATCCGCCCGTTTCCACGGGGAACCGATGACGATCATGGAAGCTGGTTTGTGAGAGATGGCATCGTGGTCCTCCCCAAGGACGTGTACATCCCGCCGGGGACACGAATCGTGCCCGATGGCTAGCGCGGGCGGCGAGGCGTTGCCTGAGACAGCGGTGAGTCGCCAGCTTGACAACCTTCATTCCACGGAATACACTCAACTCTGGATGGGGAGTAGCCGCCTGCCCTTTCCATGATCGCAGGATGGATTGTCGTCATCTCATTGGCAGGAATGCCATCGGCAATCCAGGCGCCATGAAGCGCTGGCAAGACCACCACGGGAGTCGTGGTGGTCTTGTTCTTAAGTCAAAGAACTGTGCGAGGTCCGGATGGCTGATGAGCTCAGAGTAGGCAACGTCGGCACCATCGAACAGACAGCCTGGCATGCGCTGGACATGGATCAGGTTCTGGACGATCTGCAGGTGCACGACACGGGTGTAACCGCCGAGGAGGCTGCTGAACGTCTGCAGCGGTTAGGCCCCAATCAATTGGAAGAGGCCAAACCAAGCGGCTTCCTGGCCATGCTCTGGGAGCAACTGAACAACTTCGTGGTGCTGCTCCTGATCGGGGCCTCTGTCGTCTCGGCCCTGCTGGGTGAATGGGTGGATGCCGGGGCGATCCTGACCATTGTGGTGCTGAACACCGTACTTGGGATCGTGCAGGAGCGGCGGGCCGAGCAGGCGCTGGCGGCATTGAAGCGCCTCGCCGCGCCCGAGGCGCATGTGCTGCGCGATGGCCGACGTACGGTAATCCCGGCGCGGGAGTTGGTGTCCGGTGACATCGTCTTCCTCGAAGCTGGGAATTACGTGCCGGCCGACGTGCGCCTGACGGAAGCGGTGAACCTGCGCATTGAGGAGGCGTCGCTTACTGGCGAGTCACTGCCCGTGCAGAAGAACTCGGCCAGTGTGCTGGAACGCAACGTGCCGCTCGGAGATCGCAAAAACACAGCCTTCATGGGCACGTTGGTTTCGTTCGGCCGCGGCCGCGGCGTTGTCACAAGTACCGGAATGAACACGCAGCTGGGGCTGATCGCCACCATGCTGCAGAACGTGGAGGAGGAGATCACGCCCCTTCAACGCCGGCTGAACCAGCTTGGGCGCACCCTTAGCTACGCCGCCCTGTTCCTCGTGGCCATTGTCTTTGTCGTTGCCCTCATCAACAACACGCAGATCGGCGGCCTGTTTTCCGCACCCCTGCTCTATTTCTCCGAGAACGCGAAGATCGTCACTGAGGTCTTCATCATTGCCGTCAGCTTGGCGATCGCTGCTGTTCCGGAGGGTTTGCCTGCCGTCGTCACCATCAGTCTGGCGCTTGGCATGCAGGAGATGATCCATCGGCACGCGCTGATACGGAAGCTGGTCTCCGTCGAGACATTGGGATCAGCAACCGTGATCTGCTCGGACAAGACCGGCACTCTCACACAAAATGAGATGACGGTGACGCGTCTCTGGGTGGATGGCACACTGTTGGAGATCACAGGCATCGGCTATACACCGCTGGGCGACTTCCGGGAGAACGGGCACATCATCGACATCGGTGAGTACCCTGGTGCCCGGACTGCGCTGTGGATCAGTGTGCTGAACAACGATGCCGAGCTCGAAGCCGTCGACCTCGAGGAGGGCGGGAAGACCCACCGCGTCATTGGAGACCCAACCGAAGGCGCGCTGCTAGTGGCCGCGGCCAAGGGCGGCGCATACCGAGTGGAGCTGAAACAGGCCTACCCGCGCGAGAGCGAGGTGCCCTTCGATTCCGAGCGCAAGCGCATGATCACCGTTCACGACGTCAAGCATCCGGAGCCTGGTGACGCCTCGCCGTTCTACGATATGAATCTGCTTGACTGGGATGTCATCGCAATGAAGGGCGCTCCCGATGTCGTTCTGGGCCTGTGCTCGCACTATCAGACCATCAAGGATGTCTCCCGGCCGCTGACCGACGAGAAGCGCAGGGAGATCATTGCGGCCAACGATGCCATGACCAGGAATGCGCTCCGGGTGCTTGGGCTTGCCTACCGCCTTGAACCTGATGTCCCGGATGATATCGAGCAGGTCAGTACCGACCACCTGGAGAGGAATCTGGTATTTGTGGGTCTGGTTGGCATGATTGATCCGCCGCGCGAGGAGGTGAAGCCGGCACTTGCCAAGGCCCAGAAGGCCGGAATCCGCACGATCATGATCACTGGCGACTTCCCGAATACAGCCCGCGCCATCGCTGAATCCATTGGCCTGCTCCGACCCGGGCGCAGGGTGGCGACGGGCGCCGATCTGGATGCCATGGGCGATGATCAGCTCCAGCGGCAGATCAAAGAGACCGATGTCTTCGCCCGCGTATCACCTGAACACAAGATGCGCATTGTGCATGCCCTGCAGGCCAACGAGGAGGTCGTGGCCATGACGGGCGACGGCGTGAACGACGCGCCTGCCATTAGGCGCGCCGATATCGGCATCGCCATGGGTATCACTGGCACAGATGTCGCCAAGGGCACTGCGGACATGGTGCTCACGGATGACAACTACGCCAGCATTGTTGCCGCCGTGGAGCAGGGCCGCATCATCTATTCCAACATCCGCAAGTTTGTCTTTTTCCTGCTTTCGGCGAATGTGGCTGAGATCATGGTGATCTTCCTGGCCACGCTGGCGGGCTTGCCGCCGCCGCTGACCGCCATTCAGTTGCTGTGGCTCAATCTCATCACGGATGGCGCGCCGGCTTTGGCGCTGGCGATGGAAAAGGGCGATCCGGACATCATGTCGCACAAGCCGCGCGCCAGGAATGAACCCATTGTCAATTCGACGATGAGAATTGGTATCCTGGTCCAGATGTTTGCCCAATCAAGCGTGGTGCTGTCCGCCTTTGTGGTGGGCCTTCTCTGGCATCTCAGGGCAGGCGATGCTCTTCCCCTGGGCATGAACCTGTTGACCTATCTGATCCAGTATGACTGGCGCGGAGTGGACGTCCAGACCGCCGAGACCATGGCATTTGCCACGCTCTCCTTATGCGAACTGTTCCGGGCCTATACTGTGCGCTCCGAGTTTGCCTCGCTGTTCCGGATCGGCGTGTTCTCAAACCGCACGATGCAGTGGGCGGTAATGGCCTCGATCACCCTGCTGCTGCTGGTCTGCTCGGTTCCGTTCCTGCAGCCGATCTTCAACACACATTTCCTGGCTCCCACGGAATGGGGCGTGGTGCTTGGCTTGGCGGTGATTCCCGCAATGATCGAGGAGCTCACCAAGTCCTTCCTGCGCCGGAACTCGATGTGAGGTAGAACTCCACGGCGCAGCCGAAACGAACTCAGAGTCCTGTTGAGAATGTCCAGCGGTGGAAGGGGGAGCGACCCAGGCACTGGATTGCCAGCCGGTGGAGCCGCGTGCCATATCCCTTATGTTGCGCCAGGCCATAGCCCGGTAGCTGCATATCCATCTGCCGCATAATGGCGTCGCGTGCGGTCTTTGCCAGCACGGACGCGGCTGCAATGCTCATACAGCAGACATCGCCCTTTACGAGCGAGGCTTGAGGGATATCCAGTTCGGGAAGTTCAAGACGGAAATCAGTCAGCAAGGCCTCCGGGAAGAACCCGAGGCCCTCCAGGGCGCGCAACGCTGCCAGACGCCCGGCGCCCACAATGCCCGTGGAATCGATCTCATCGGCGGATGCAAATCCTACACACCATGCCAGCGCGTGGACCTTGATGCGGTCCGCGGCGAGTTCCCGCTCGCCAGCGGTCATCTGCTTGGAATCGCGCACGCCCCGCAGGAGATGACGTGACTGGCGGGGTGAACCGCCCGACGTTCGATGTCTGGTGGGTGGCAGGATTACTGCGCCGACCGCGATCGGGCCAGCGAGCGCGCCGCGTCCGGCCTCATCCATCCCGGCCACATAGGTGCAGCCACATCGCCAGAATCGGCATTCAAACGCTAGGTTGGGATCGACTCGCATCGTACAGGCCCCTGCGGCCGTTGAGGCGGATGCGGAAGATATCGTTGATCATTCGCAGGGCATCGCGCACAGCGCTGACCTTGCTTTCAGAGCGGTAGTACCAATCGACGGGCACCTCAATCACCTTGTAGCCCCGTTTGTAGGCGATGTACAACAACTCGATGTCGAAGGACCAGCCATCTAGCGTTTGGTGGTTGAAGAGATCTTGCGCCACCGCGGAGCGGAAGCACTTGAATCCACATTGCGTGTCTTGCAGGGACGGCAGGATCAAGAGCCGGATAAGCAGGTTGATGAACCGACCCCCGAGGTGCCGGTGCAGGGGTTCATCGTACCGCCGCGCGCCTTCCACCTCGCGCGAGCCGATCGCGACGTCAAGATCCTCCAGTGCCGGCGGCAGGAATCTGTTGACCTCCTCGATTGGCATTGAGAGGTCGGCGTCGCACATAAAGCGGAATTCCCCGGCAGCCGCCAGCATGCCGAGGCGTACCGCCAGGCCCTTCCCGCGTCCTTCTGCATGCATCACATGCAGGCTCGGATGTCGACCCGCATGGTCCCGCGCGATCTCGAGCGTTCGATCCGTGCTGCCATTTTCGACGACGACGACTTCCGCGGCGTAGCCTTGTCGCTCTACAAAAGCAAATACCTGCTCCAAGGTGCGGGGCAGGCGGCTTTCTTCGTTGTGGGCCGGGATGATGATGGACAGCAGTGGCTTGGACAAAGCGGCTATGGGTTTCCGAACAGCAATAGATACACAAACCCGGCAAGAACCACGAATTCGACCAGCAGCATGACGACGAGGACCAGCCATTGTCTGGTACTTAGTCCTCGACGCAGCGGTACCCGTCCAATCGGTTGCGATGGACTCGTCTCCATAAGCCCGGTGGGCACCTCGGCGGTTCCATGCTCGTCAAACACAAAGCTCAGGTCGGCTGGATCGAACGGTTTGGTCTCTTCGGCCGCCTGGAAGATGGCACGCGCGCGCTGGGGGGCCTCATCTGGCTTCTGCATGACTTCCACCGGTGCCTGGAGTGGCTCCGGTTGCAGGGAGGCAGCCTTTGGCCGTGGATTGACCAGGTGATCGACCACTTCGTAGATAGCTTCTGACCTCAGGATTGGCCGCGCCTGCAACAGCGATGCCCCAAATTGCCTGATGGCGTCGCCCAGTACCACGCGCACGATGGGGCGCAGCAACTCGATGTGCACTCCCGGGCTGGAAGCGATCAACACCGGTTCCACCATGCCGGGCAGGTGGACGCCCTGGTGATTCAAGTACACCTGCGCCGCACGGGCCAGCCGAGCCACTCGCCTCATCGGGTTCACCTGCGCCGGATTTCTCCTGTCATTGTTGATAACGTTCCACTCGTCGCCCTTAGCTTCGAAGAAACCGCTGACCGGTGTAACATACAGGACAAACACGCCCGGCGGCCCGACCAGGATCAACGGCTCAATGATCTTGCTGTTTTCGAGGTTGAGATTGCGGACCAGCGTATATCCCTTCTCCATAACGCTGTCCAATTGCGTGATGACCCTCTTCTGGGCCTCAATTTCAGCCTGCCACGACAATCCATACTCCAGCATGCCTTGGAAGCGCTGCCACAGACCGAAATTTCCCTTCTCGTCCTGGAATGGGGTCTTGTCAATGACCTTCATGCTGGAACCTTTTTCGTTTTCAAGGGGGGAGCTCAGAATCAAATCGGCGGCCTCAACGGGACATTGCACCGTTCAGGCCACACATCAGAAAACCGGCACCCCCTCCAGTCGTTCCTGCTGATACTGATCCGTTGTCGTTACGACCTGATCGCCGCCTGGCCCTGCCAGGACCACAGGCTTTCCCACGTCGAATGTGCTTGCCAGCAGCGGCCGGCGCTGGCCGATCACAAAGCGCTTGCCCTGCTTGAGCCGGCTGAGCAATGCTGCGCGATCCAGCAGTACGTGGTCCGAGAAGGTGGCACCCCTCCGCTCGTAGGCGCGGACCAAGTCGATCCTGTTGCCTTTATACCGGACCGCTTCGATCACTCCGTCGAACTTTGCCATGTGCCCTCGGGAGAGAATTCTAGCACACAGTCGCAACGCGATTGTTTTCGTGTCATTGCAGACGTGAAGGGCTGTGGCTCACCCATGTACTATAATGGAGTCATTAAGAGCCCTGCTTGCCGATGCGCCCAGGGTGCCGGTGTGCCAGATCAGGGGGAACGGCCCGACGAAGGGAGTCGTGTAATGGTTAGAGAAGATGACCTGCGGGAAACCCTCGATCAGGCTGCAAACCAAATGGCGGAGGTTCAGAGCAATCCGCGCGCCTGGCTCTCCTGGATGATCTACCTGCTGGAACGCCTGGAGGGCGAAGCAACGAAGGCCGGCGCCGCCGACAAAGACTCGTTCATGGAGATGCTATCGGCTCTGCAGGACGCAATCCGGAACCGAACCCGAACCGGCGGGTGGTGAGGGCTTGCACGCAATAAGATCGGGCGCGAACAGTCTTTGAGCGGCTCGGGGCTTCTGATAGAATACCTTAAGTTCGGGGTGTAGCGCAGTTGGTAGCGCGCTTGCTTTGGGAGCAAGAGGTCCCGGGTTCAAATCCCGGCACCCCGACTTGATAGAGGAACACCGCCACGACTCGCCATGAAAACGGCAAGACTGGCGGTGTCTTCATTGCTTTCGATAGCGCCACGTGACGGCGCGGGTATAATACCGGTCGATCATCCCCCCTCAAACAAAGTGCATTCATGACCCATCCCCGACTCATCGCGGCCGCGTCGCTTGCTGCATGGCTCACCGCCTGCTCTGCGGTCGCGGCGCCGACCCCGACCGCGCAGCCAACTGCGACGGCGACCAGCACCGTTGTGCCGTCACCGACCGTGGTTCCCAGCGCGACCCCTCTGGGGTGCCTGACCGCCTCGGGAAGCATGACGCGACGCGAACTACAGAATGGGAAGCCCGCCCAGGAGTTCCTGATCTACCTGCCGCCGTGCTATGACCAGAATACGGACCAGCGTTATCCTGTCCTATACCTCCTGCATGGACAGACCTACCAGGATGACCAGTGGGTCAACCTCGGCGCGCCGTTTGTGGCCGATAAACTCATCCACTCCGGCGAGGCGCCACCTTTCATCATTGTCTTCCCCGATGACCGCTACTGGAATCTACCACCGGGCGAAAGCTTTGGCGATCGCCTGATCCAGGAGATCATCCCCTTTGTCGATCATACCTACCGCACGCTCGCCGATCGTGATCACCGTGCGCTCGGCGGTCTCTCACGCGGCGGTGGCTGGGCCGTTCACTTGGCCCTGACACGCTACGATTTGTTCGGGATGATCGGGCTGCACTCCCCGGTGATCTTCAATGATGATGCAGCGGTGTTGGAACGCCTGGTGCCGGCAGTTCCGGCATCTGATTGGCCGCGCCTTTGGCTGGATGCCGGAGATCGAGATGGCGATCTCGGCAGCATCCGCAGACTTGAGGACTTGCTTATCATGCACGCTGTGCCTCACGAATGGCACATTTACGCCGGTGACCACACGAACGCCTACTGGCAAGCCCATCTTGTCGAGTACCTGCAGTGGTACGCCGACGGCTTCAGTAAACAAGTGCCTGCTGCGGTGGACATGACGCCCACGCCGTAAGCTGCGCTGTCGAACTGCCTGCTGATATAATGCCAGCATGCCCCTTACGATCGATGAAGTTGAGCACATAGCCAAGCTTGCACGCCTCGAGCTGAACGCGCAGCAGAAGGCACTGTATCGCGAGCAGCTCTCGAACATCCTCGACTACATCGCCAAGTTGCGTGAGTTGGACACGGCCTCTGTTCCCCCAACAGCCGGCGGCGGTCTGGCGCGCATGGAGTTCCGCTTCGATCGGTCCCGTCCCGGCCTATCGACCGGGGCTCTGCTCAAGAACGCACCCGAGTCAGAAGACGACCAGTTCAAGATACCTCCCGTGTTCGAATAGCGTTGCACCCTGCTGCCCTGCTAGGTCGGCTCGCCTCGGCATGCTCCGCTGCAACCGGAGCCCGACCCGATAGGCTGCCAATCTGCATGACTGCTCTCACAAACCTGACCCTGACCGAAATGCAGCACGGGCTGAACAAGGGTGCGTTCTCCAGCCGCGAGCTGGCGCAGGCTGCTCTGGATCGCATCGCGAAGCTGGAGCCATCGCTGAACGCGTTCCTGTACATTGCGAGTGAGCCGGCCCTCAAGCGGGCCGATGAGATGGATGCTGTCAGAAGGAAGAATGGTGATTCGCGACCCCTCCTGGGCATCCCGGTGGCCATCAAAGACGTCCTGACGGTCGAAGGCCTGCCGTGTACCTGCGGCTCGAGGATCCTTCAGGGATTCGTTCCGCCATATACGGCCACATCCGTGCAGCGCCTGCTGGACGCGGGCGTTGTAATCGTCGGTAAGACAAATACCGATGAATTCGCCATGGGCTCCTCCACGGAGAATTCCGCTTATGGCGTAACGCACAACCCATGGGATCTTGAGCGCGTCCCGGGCGGTTCATCGGGCGGAAGTGCTGCGGCCGTGGCGGCGCGCTATGTGCCCGTGGCTCTGGGCACAGATACCGGTGGCAGTGTCCGCCAACCCGCTTCGCTCTGTGGCGTGACCGGGCTCAAGACGACGTACGGCCGCGTCTCCCGCTATGGACTTGTGGCCTTTGGCTCATCGCTGGACACCGTCGGCGCATTTGGCCGTACCGCGCAGGACGTCGCGGCGATCTTTTCGGTAGTGGCCGGAGGTGATCCGCGCGACGCCACGTCCACCGATGTCGGCGTACCGAAGGTTGACCTTGATGCCATGAGCGGTGACAAGCCGCTGCGCGGCCTGCGCATCGGTGTACCGAAGGAGTACCTAATCGCCGGCATCCAGCCCGATGTGGATCGGGCCGTGCGCGCGGCTGTGCAGGTCCTCAAAGACCTCGGTGGCGAGGTTCACGAGGTATCCCTGCCGCACACCGAATACGCGCTGCCCGTCTACTACATTATTGCGCCGGCAGAGGCCTCAGCGAATCTGGCACGCTTTGACGGCGTCCGTTACGGACCGCGTGAGCCTGCCCGCGACATGTCGGAAGTCTTCTACCACACGCGCGGAAGGCGTTTTGGGCCCGAGGTGATGCGCCGCATCATGATCGGCACGTATGCCCTCTCTGCCGGCTACTACGACGCCTACTACGGCCAGGCTCAACGCGTACGCACCCTCATCCGCCGCGACTTTGAGTCAGCCTTCAAGGATGTGGATGTTATCGCCGCTCCCACCGCTCCTGGAACCGCGTTCAAGATCGGCGCGCACGCCGACGACCCGTTGGCAATGTATCTCGAGGACGTCTTCACGCTGCCCGCCAACCTGGCAGGCATCCCCGGGATCTCTGTCAATGCCGGCTTTGATAGGGACGACTTGCCTGTCGGCCTTCAGTTGTTGGGACCGCCGTACCGCGAAGACGTATTGCTGCAGACGGCGCACGCGTTCCAACTTGCCACTGACTGGCACACGCGCGTGCCGGCGCTCTAGCCGCGGCCCGTTGAGGACCGCAAGGAGGAAGAATGCGAACGCAGCAGCGGACTTCCTTGATCATCTGTGCTGTGTTGGTTTCCGTGATCGCCTGCGTCGTGCCTAACGTCACCATCACCGATCCCATTTCCCAGGCCACCCTGCAAGCGCTGACAATCGATGCCGCGGTCAGGGCAACCCAGCAGGCAGCTGGCCCGGGCACTGCTGCGCCATCCCCCAGTGCCTCCCCCACGGCCTCCGAGGCCGTTTCGCCAACATTGACCCCCGTGCCATCACAGACACCAACGCCGACGGCAACTGCAACCCCGATCGTGATTTCCAGCCCGACGTCCATGGTGCCCATGATCAGCGTATCGGTTCCGACGAACTGCCGGGTCGGGCCGGGCAAGGACTATGGGATCGACGGTGCGTTGCTTGTGGGCGAGATCGCACAGGTCTACGCGCGCGACCCCAGCGGCAACTACTGGTACATCCCCAACCCCGACTCGCCTGGCGACTTCTGCTGGGTCTGGGACGAGTATGCCACTTTCACCGGATTCGCGGGCTCGCTGCCGGTCTTCACACCGCCCCCAACACCCACGGCCACTCTTACCCCGACTCCTGCTCCCGGCTTTGAGGCCTCGTTCGAGGGGTTGGCCTGGTGTAACAGCGCTTGGTGGACCGAGATTGCCTTGGAGAACACCGGCTGGCTCACCTTCCGATCACTTGAGTTCACCCTGCGGGACGTGCAGCTGGATATTTCCGTCTCCGATGAGGCGGATGGTTTCGTTGATCGGCCGGACTGTTCTTCATCGACGAGCAAGGTATCGCTTCAGCCCGGTAAGACAGTGATCATCAGCTCGCCATCTCTCGATAACAATCCAGGCAGCCACAAGATGCGCGCCACAATCACGCTCTGCTCGAAGACGGGCCAGGAAGGCGAGTGTGTGACTCAGACGATCAGGTTCACACCCTAGACGGCAAGACCCAGTACCCCTATCTCCGATGGTGAGAATCCATTCATGAACATCCTTGTTACAGGCGGCGCCGGATACATCGGTTCCGCCACGGCCGAAACCCTGCTGCATGCCGGACATTCCGTCACGGTGTATGACTCATTGATCACCGGGCATCGAGGCGCTGTGCCCTCTGGCGCGACCTTTGTGGAGGCGGCGCTGGATGAACGAACCGTCCTGTCACGCGTCCTCACCCAGAGCGGCTTCGACGCAGTGATGCATTTCGCGGCCTTCATCGAGGCCGGCGAATCCATGAAAGCCCCCGGCCGTTTCTACTTCAACAACCTGGGGAACTCGCTCTCCCTCATCGAGACTGCCGCGCTGGCGGGCGTGAAACGCTTTGTCCTGTCTTCCACAGCGGCTGTCTATCGGTCCAGCGATCAGCCTCTCACCGAGGACTCACCGCTCGGCCCCACGAACGTGTACGGGCACACCAAGCTGGTGGCGGAACAGGTCCTTGATTGGTATCGCCAGATCCACGGGCTGCACTATGCGGCGCTGCGCTACTTCAATGCCTGCGGCGCGGTCCCCGGGCGCGGGGAGGCGCATGACCCCGAATCGCACCTGATCCCCCGAGTCCTTCAGGTGGCGCTGGGGAAGGCGGATGCCGCCATGATCTACGGCACCGATTATCCGACCCCCGACGGCACATGCATCCGCGACTACGTGCACATCGCTGACCTGGTGTCCGCACACCTTCTGGCACTCGATGCCCTGCAAGCGAATGACAGGCTGGTCTACAACGTTGGCAGCGGGCAGGGCTTCTCCGTGCGGGAGGTGATCGAGGCCGCGCGCGCAGTCACCGGACACCGCATCCCCGCGGTCGAAGCGCCTCGACGCCCTGGCGATCCGCCGCGCTTGGTTGCATCGTCTGATAGAATCCGCCGCGAGTTGGGCTGGCAGCCGCTGCATTCCGGTCTTCAGGATATGGTCTCCAGCGCCTGGGAGTGGCACCGCTCGCATCCGAAAGGCTACGACTCTCAATGACCTTCATCATTGTACTTGTGGGCTGGGTATTCTCCCTGTGTCTGCACGAGTTCTCGCACGCCGCGGTTGCCTACGCCGGCGGTGACACAACCGTTCGGGACAAGGGCTACCTGACCTTCAATCCGCTCAAGTACACACATCCGATCTACTCGATCGTCGTGCCGCTGCTCTTTCTCGCCCTTGGTGGTATCGGTCTGCCCGGCGGCGCGGTGTATATCGAGACCTGGCGCCTGCGGAGCCGCGGGTGGAAAAGCGCCGTCAGCCTTGCCGGTCCGGCAGCAAATCTCATCCTGGCCGTCGTGCTGGGCATCATCCTCAGCGTCGCCCCGGTTTCACGGGAGGGGATCTGGCCCGCGCTTTCCTTCCTCGCCTTCCTGCAGGTATCCGCGCTGGTCTTGAATCTAATCCCACTACCCCCGTTCGATGGGTTTGGCGCGCTGGAGCCGTACCTGCCGGAACGCATCCAGACGGCGGTGGCGCAGGTCAGCGGCCTGCTTCCGTGGGTCGTCTTCTTCCTGCTGTGGTACGTGCCCGAGGTCTACAGTGCGTTTTGGACAGCGGTTGTGACTCTGACGCACACCTTGAACGTGCCGCTTGATCTCGTCGAGCGCGGGCTGCGCGATTTCAGGTTCTGGTATCGGTGAACCCCCTCCCGGGCTGATACAGGCGACCGTTGATTTGGCCCGCAATCTGAAGGGGAATAGATTCATCTGCAGGGTACTAGGAATTGTCTGCAGCCTTGCAGTCGACTACATCGCAATACACACGCCCATACGCCGTGATCGTTGGTGGCGGTTTGGGCGGCATGTAGACGGACAGCAGGTTGGCGAAAGCACCGGTGGCTATGATCAACTGGGCGTGGGCTTGCATCTTCTTGACGAGCCAGGTTCGCTGATCACCCGCGACTAGGGCCTCCCTCGGGGCGCTGCTGCGATTCATTCCCCGTACGTCAACTCGCTGTAAACGAACCACTGCCCCTTGCGCTGGTCCACGTTCTTGATGGCCCGGTCGTAGTACAGGTCGAAGATTTGGCCCGTGTTGACGCGCACGCGGAAGAAGAAGCGCCCGACGTTTAACGAGCCGCGGTGGGATGCGACCGCGGCGTGTGCCGGCTGCATGTTGCGCGCAACCCGCCCGCGGCGGGTGAAGTCTGTCCACTCCGAGAGTATTTCCACAACTCGATAGGTGTGGTTGCCCCAGATGAATCCGTCAGGGCAGTGCGGCAGCTTCTCGCGCGCCGGAGGTGTGCGGAAGGTAACCTCGATCGACTGATCCAGGAAATGGATCGGCCTGGGTTCATCATTGCCAGCGTTCATATTCCTTCAAGGTGCTTTTTCAGCGCCGCCGCATTGTTGTGTTCCCCATCCTGGGCGGCAAAGACCAGAGTAACCGTGCCACTGCGGGACATCTTTCTCAGTTCCTCGAGCTGCTCGCCATGCGCCTGAAGTTCCTTGAAGTAGCGCATCTTGAACTCGGCCCACTTGGCGGGATCGTGGCCGAACCACTTGCAGAGCTCCTTGCTCGGAGCCACTTCCCTCATCCAGGAGTCGAGTCTGAGCTTCTCCCTGGTCAGGCCGCGCGGCCAGAAGCGGTCAACCAGGATGCGATGTCCGTCTGTGCCCTTGGGGGGCTCGTAGGCGCGCTTGATTCTGAGTGGCACAGGCTGCTCCACCACAAGATTTCACGGGCTCTTGTCGATCTCGAGGTGAAAACGATGCAGGAAGCGATGGAAAACGGGGGCGATGAGCACGCCCACGGCCACCAGCAGTACCATTCCCGCGAACAATGCATAGAAGGACGCGAACCACTTCCCGGGCGTCGTGCGGATGGCATCCACCGGCCCCATCCCGCCGAGGATCATCGAGGCATTTAGGAGCGAATCAAGCCAGGAGAGACTTTCGGTGTAGTGGTATCCGAGCACGCCAATCGCCAGCGAGCCGGCGATGATGGAAAAGGAAAGGGCCAAGTAACGCCCCATGCGCATCATGAAGATGCGTCTGCTGGCCAACGGCTGCCGGTGGTGTTCGAAGCGATGATTCATCTTAGTCTCCCTCGTACTTCCAATCCCAGAACCAGAATGCGAGGCCCTTGAACTCACCCCACTTACTGAAGGCCTTCTCCACATGTTTGGGCGTGACTTTTCGGCCGCGGTGCCATTCGTGTGACACCATCTTCAAGGCGTAGGTGTCGATGGGGATGAAGTCCGAGCGCCCCAGGATCATCAACAGGTTCGCGGCCGCGTAGGGGCCCACGCCGCGGATCTTGAGCAGCTCCTTGCGGAGCTCCAGTGTTGGCAGAGTCGATGTCTTGAAAGATTCGATATCCAGTTCGCCGGAGGCCACGCGACGGCCAAGTTCGTGGATGGCTGGCGCACGGTAGCCCACGCGCACCTTTTTCCGCAGCGCCGCCTGACTTGAAGCCGCGATTTGATCAGGCTTCGGAAAGGCCCTGGCGTCGCCGGACGGCGCCGCAGTCCCGAACGAAGCGACGAGGTTGTGATTCATGCGCTTCGTGGCTGCCCAGAGCGTATTGGTGGTGAGGATGGTCTTAAGCACGTCCTCAAAGAATGCCGGGGAGCGCAGCACGCGACCGTGAGCATTCCTGCGCGCCTTGCGAAGTCTCGGTTCGCTGCGCGCCGCCCTGTGGAACGCCGAGAGATCCTGGTCGAGGCCGAACATCCAGGTGACATTGTCCACGACCTCCCGGCTTTCAGCCTTGCCGAGCCTGCCGGGCACCTCGACTTGAACACCCGACGGCGCCGCGCGAACGCACAACTCGACCACGCGGCCATTTGCCAGGCGGTCAGCGTAGAACAACGCGTCATGGTCTTCGTCGAAGCGGAACGGCGCCAGCTGCACCCAGCCGTGCGAATTCACCACGGCCTTGAAGTTGAACGGTTGGCGGGCGGGGAGTGTCAGCTTGGTCATGTGGGCATTCTATCCAATTCCGTTGCGCATCAACCAGAGCGATGCCGCTTGGAATACGATCACAACGACGACGGCAACCGCGAAGGCAGCCGTAATCCCTGCCGGTACGAGCAGCAGGGCCAGCGTGAACATAAAGCTTGCATAGGAGAACAGTCCAAGCAGCAGGCCGCGCAGGACACTGACGGCGGCGGCCGCGCCGTGTTGAAGCTGGGCGAACGCGGCCAAAGTCGCGGTGAAGAACGGAAACGGCGAGAGCAGACCCGCGAGGTGCGGGCCCAGCGAGGGTGCAAGGCCGGTGATCACCACCACGAAGCCTGTGGCAATGAGCATGCGGAATGGAATGTCCCAGCGCCCCGGCAGTGCCTCGGGCGGCGGGCCGGAATCGCGATCACGCGGCAGCAACCGGATGGAAATCAGCAGTGCAACCAGGACCGCCACCCACAGCGGCACCAGAGGCACGTGAACTGGCCGCAGGATGGCGGTCATGATGAGGAACGCTATTGTGGAAGCCATGAGCGTCGGCGGCCATGTCCAGTGCATGGCGATGCGCCCGTATGCGATGGTGAATGCGACCAGCGAGAATCCGCCTGCTAGGATGCCCGCCGCAGTATCCGCGGCGAACGCCACCCCATGCGTCAGAGCCAGGAAGAACACGATCGGGCCGGTGGTAAGGGGCAGGGCAACAATCCAGCCCCTGACAGTGTGTCCCCACTTGCGACCGGCGAGGCTTGCAAGCCCAATCAGGGCCGGGGTCACATCCAGCTTCAGGAGAAGCAGATTCATGACCGGAGGGCGATATTGATCAGTTGAGGCCTGGCAACGCGGATGTAATCCTCGGACCGCATGAAGATGGAGCGGTCCAACAGGCCGGCATTGAAGACTACTTCATCGTTCTGGCGCACCAATGGATCTGCCAGCACCATCAGCTGTTCATTGAAAGAGAACGGGGGGATGGCGCCGATGACGCATCTCGTCAGCGCCTCGGCCTTTTCGCGATTGGCCACACCGATGCCCGCGGCGTTGAAGTGCACGCGGATGGCTTCCAGATCCACGCGCCGGTCGCCGGGGACATTGGCCAGGTAGTAACGGTTCTCCTTCTTGCTGACGCGCACCTGCACCACGATGGACTTGATGGCTTGGTCGAGGCGGTTGCCGCGTATCCTGGCAATGAGCTCAGTGCGCCCCTCAGGCACATGCTCAACCACGCGATAAGGAGCCCCTTCGCGGTCGAGCAGCTCACACAGCTGCGCGTGGATGTCAGAGCTCTGTTCCATGTGTGCGGACGGATTCTAGTCCGTTTGGGCTACCCGGGTACAGGAAGCCTCGGGACGAGCCCCGCGGACCGGAAACTGGCGGACATCGTTGGATAGACGGATTTGGCGTGCCATGGACGTGAACCAAGATGTCCTCACAGGCGAGTGGAAATAAGTCGCTGGTACGGTCCGAAAAGTGTGCGGTCAACTGACGCACAGCTACCGCACATGTTTTTGATCAATATGGGCGGTACAAGCTTCCCGATCGTGTACGCGCTGCTGGGCGGCCTGTTCCTGCTCTTGATCCTGAGAGTGCTGAGGATCCGGAAATCGCGCCGAGCTCATAAATCCTTCAGCAGATTGAGACTGGCAACCTTGTAGCCTAGGTTCTCGTAGATTGCGCGCGCTCCCTCGTTGTGTGCGAAGACATGCAATCCCAGCTGCCGCAATCCCATGCTGCGGGCCAAATTCTCCAATTCAAGCATGGCCTGCCGCCCATAGCCTTTGCGGCGGAACGGTTCGAGGATTTCGAGATCGAAGATGAAACCGGAGGCCCTGGAAGAATCCAGGTCGGTTTTCAGCCAGAGCACACCCACCGCCCCTCCACGTTCCGTCTCTTGAATGGTATAGAGATGGTGATACCTGCTCTTCAGACCGTCCGGGAGCAAGGCGCGGTGCTCTTTGCGGGATCTCTGCAGCGCTTCGGCCTCGGACCAGAAGCCAGCCCGCACGCGTTCCTGCGCGTATTCGCGAATGTCGCGCTCCAGGAAGATTTCGAAATCCTCCGGCGTCATCGGAACCAATTGAACCATCCCTGCCTCCGCTGCTATTTCAAAGCATACACGGCGTAGCCGCGAGCCGGTGCAAAGAACTGGCCGCGGCCGTCGGCTCCGGTGAATTGGTCAGCCGGGTGCGAGCGGTCGCTGTGCCCCCACCATGCCACCGGCTGGAACGCGGCGTTGAGCCATTGCGTGCCCACCCAGGCGCCGTGCCAGGCGTTGCCGCGATTGTTGAGCACATAGATCAGCCCGGAGGCGCCTTCGTATCCGCTGCGCTGCATGATGTATAGGTCATCATCGAGGCATAGCATCCGTGTGGCGCCGCCGGCATACTTCTCGTGGGCCTCCACCAGGGCGGCGATCCCATTTGGAGTACCCGCAAGTGCCATGTCGTAGTTGAAATAGTCGTGCCAGAAGACGCACGGATAGCCCTCGTGCGTCAGGATGTAGCTGTAGGCGAGCAGCTTGTCGTTGACGATGGACCGGCCTTCGTCGCGCAGGTCGTGGTTCTCGACAAAAGTGACGACCGATTGCGTCTCCTTCTTCAGGACAGTATCCCAGGTGACCAGGTTGCGCAGGCTGAAGCCGTACTGGTCGCACAGCGCCTTGAGCATCTCGCGCATCGGGAAATCGAAGGCATCGACCGGATTGCTGTTGGAGAAGTTTGCCAGGTCCACCCAGTTCTCGATGGCGCTGGCGCTGTCCCAGAACTCCGCCACACCGTACGGAGTGAACGGTTTGCCGTCGCGCATGTAGCGGTATTCCTGCATGGCGGTGATGGTGTTTGCGCCGTAGCCCTTGACGAAGTCGTAGCGGAAGCCGTCGAAGCCGATGTCCTCGATCAGCCAGCGCCCCAGCTTGAGGAGTTCGGCATAGACGTACGGATTGCGGTGGGAGAGATCCGGCATATCGCCGAAGGTCATCTCGTCCCATGCCTCGTACATATTCGGATGGAAGCTCTCCCAGTTGCGCAGGAACTTCTTGCTCTTCGGCTGGAACAGCGTCCAGCGTGACTGCCCGGTAATGGGGTTAACCTCCTGCGCGTCGGCGCCAGAATTGTGATTGATGACGATATCGGCGATCACGCCCATGCGGTGCTTGTGCGCTTCGGCGATTAGCGCCAGCAGTTCATTCTTGGTCCCGAACCACGTTGGGATGGTGCCCTTTTGATCAAACTCGCCCAAATCATAGTAGTCGTATGGATCGTAGCCCATGGAGGGGCCGGCCAGGTTGCCCGCCTTGTGCACCGGCGGCAGCCACAGGGAGGTGAACCCCACCCTCGCGAGCGCGGGGATCTGGGCGCGGATGGTATTCCACCATTGGAACTCCTTGCCATCCACGCGCGGGCAATCCCAGAAGAAGGTCTGAAGCATTACGCCCATTTATTGATTGCTTTCCCGAGCACGCGGGCAATTGCACTCGAAGCACGAAGGATCGCGCATCTCGGGTGCCACGTATTCACCGTTGCCGCTTCTCCAGCCACTTCAGCGCCTCGCGGGCACTAAGTGGATGGAGCGGAGTCTCGGCCACGAACTTGCGGACCCCCTGCGGGTCGACGCGCGTGTACTGCCGGAGCGCCCAGCCGATGGCCTTGTTGATAAAGAACTCCTTTGAGTCCAGGTTCTCGCGAATGATGTCCTGCATCAGGGCGAAGTCGGTGTCCTGCTTGTAGTTCAACTGGAAGAGGATGCAAGCGCGGCGCAGCCAGAAGTTCTTCGACTTGCGCCATTTTGCCAGGTACTTGGCCTTGACGTTGGGATAGCGCTGGAAATGCACGCCGAGCGTGCCGGCGGCAACGGTGTCCACGGTGTCCCACCAGGACTTGGTCACGATCAGGTATTCCAGTGTGCGGATGAAGCTCGCGGGGAGCCGCTTCTCCAGCCTGCCGAGCAGGCTGGTGGCGGCATACTGAAATTCACGTTGAGGCAACGCCCATAAGTCACGCAGAATCCCATCCAGGTCCGCGAGAGCCGGAAGGCCATGACTGGCGATATGCTCTCGCAGCAACTCGGCCATCTCCGGCCCCTTGAGCCCCACATAATCGAACTGGTCGCGCATATAACGCTTCATGGGCCCAGCATTATTGGGATTGGCATGCTTGAGGAATAGCGTCTTCAGGTCGCGGGCGTAGGCATGCATGATGTTCCTCCCTGGATGCCCTATGAGGCTGTGATCAGTTCTTGGAGAGGAAGTAGGTCTGCGCGGGCAGCAGCAGATGCGTGCGGCGGTGCCTGGCGGTGGTGCACTCGGAACGCGGGAGCCGCCGGATCTCATCGGAATCGTAAAGGAAGATGGACTTGCTGGAGATGCTGTGAACCACGGTCCAATGGTCGTGGTAGCCATTGAGGCTCAGGATGATGGCGCGCCCGGGGGTGCCGTCAAGGAATTCGCGCATCGACTCCCAGAACGGGTCGAGCTCGGGCGTCGGCTGGCTGCGCCACGGGATCTCGAGGCTGGGGATGCGCCCGTTGACGACCTTCTCCAGGATCAGCACCATGTGGCTGTGAATGACGCCATCGAGCAGGATGCGGGTGAGGAGCCGCTTTCGCGACAGGAAATGGACCATTGTGTCGAACAGGTCCTGGGCCTGGTCGTCGGTGGAATGGTTGATGATGCGCTCAGCGTTGACGATGCTATACAGTCCGCAGAGCGAATCCAAGCCCCCCTGCTGGAACGGCGGCAGTCTAGAGTAAGTACCCCTTCGCACTGGAAACCTTGCCTTTGGTGAGGACCATGATTCTAGCGGGTTTCGGCCGCGGGCCGGAATCGTTAAGATTGACTGCAATGAATCGGTGGCAAAGACCCGTGGGGTAGAACAGGCGGGCTATTGGCCTGAGTAGACCATCGGCGATCGGCAGTAGGCCGAGAGGTGACTGGGCCCCCACCACGTCGTTGTTGAGTCACCTCGATGCCCGCTCGCGCCAGCAGGCGAATATCATGCCAGTTTCTTGGGAGACCGGGAGGAACGAAGAGAGGCATTGAGGATTGAAGTTCGATGATCGATGGGGGAAGACGCGAATGAGGAAGGCGGGACATGCTGCCGAGTATATAGAACAAATGTTCAATCGTCAAGAGGGGCGGGTGGTCCCTGCGGCTTGGGGCGGAGGGATGGGCGATGGCGGCTGGCCCTGGTGCAACGAGGCGCCAGGATGGGCGACGCTCGCCTGATGCTCGCTCGCCCGAATACCGCTTCCCGCGAAGGCTGGCTTGAGCGGCGCTTAGGTTCTGTGCGCGTCGCTGAAGTAGACGATCTTGGTGCGCGTGCTGTAGGCTGCCCAGATCAAACGGCCGTCGACGCGGAACTCGTCCAGCGTAATACCGCGTCCGCCATCGGGTGTGGGCTCGACGAAGCTGGTCTTGTTGTCGGGCAGACGCGTGACCGTGACCTGGGAATCGGTGGCCTCCCCCGTGAGCGCGTAGTGCTCCACAACCCGCCTGATGATCTGTCTTTCTTCCGACATCATGCTTCCCTCGCTCTCAAGGGGAGGCCGTTGGCAGCAGACGATGCAACTGCAGCTCGGCCTGCTCCGGCGTGAGCTCCAGAACGTGCGCCCACTCCGCCAGGAGGGCGGACTGCACGCGGCGCATGACGGCCTGATCGTTGTCGTTCAGCGCACGGACTTGGCGGTAGGCCAGCAGGCCGCGGATGACGCGGACCAGCGACTCGACGCGGCCGTCCTTGAGATATTCGGCCAGGAGCAATTTACGTTCGTGACGATCGGATGGCAGCGCCTCGCCGGGCTTGGACAGCAGCGCCACTATGCGCTTGAAGCGGACCCTGCCGGTGGGACGCCGCAGACGCTGGCGGACCTTGTCATCAACGGGAACCCAGACGACCATGTCGTCGACCTTGACAGCATAGTAGAGTGCTTGGTGGCCGAGAACGTCGCGCTTCTCCCGCCGGATGACCTTGCCCAGGCCGTGCATCCAGTGCATCACGGTGTCGCCTGCGTGGTAGTCCATGCTGCCTCCGATCCTGGTGGGGGAAAACAATGAGCGCCAGCCTGACAAAAGGACTGGCGCCGGGAACCGGTCGTTCTGGGAGTAAATAGGATTATATCACCGAAGGCGAGCCCCGCTTCGGCCATCCTCTCCATCTTTGGAGAAAATGCGGGAGGGACAGGGAGAGGGGAGCGCGCAGCGGCGGCTTGAGGCCGCGGTGCGCGAAAAAAGGTCGCTGCCGAAACAATGGGGAACAATGGCGGGGCGTGATTTGCCTGCCCCACCCCCATCCGCTCCCCAAATATCCTTTGGAGTATTTTTTTGTGGGGTGCTTGGTGCGTGGCGCTCAGGCCAAGGCACGCTCAATATGCGCCCTGAAATCTCGTTCCAGATCGGCCTCTGCGCCAAACGAGCTAACGATGATGACTCCTAGCTTGGCGTTTGCCGTCGTCAGAGCAGTCCGACATTCCTCGACGCGCTGCTGGAGGTAAGTATCACGATCTTTGTGGCTGCCTTTGCCCATAACAATCAGGGTAGTCCAGCTGCCTACGTTCAATTCATGCTTGGGCTCACGCTTGTCTCGAAATGTGATGTGCTCGCCCATCAGTGTACCGAGGACATCGCCCAGAAGCGTCTTGGGCATATGCTTGGACTCCTCGAGCTCGGCTAATACGCGGACCCGCCCGGTGCTGTGCTCCACAATGGCAATATCCAGCATGCTTAGTTGGGTTTCGTGCGTGGGTTTGGACCCATGACCGAACCACGAAACGACCCTCCCAACGTGCGCTGCCGCCGGTCCATGGTCGTGGAGGACGTCATATCCTCTGGGATTTAGATCCTTCCATAGGCGCTCGCCAATCTCTGCAGTCAGTTCGCCCTCTGAACT
>Ga0315295_10000391_pt1 | contig 37551 bp, 32 predicted proteins | sample YL17G14_0_MG_FD_204453 | JGI IMG/M metagenome (GOLD analysis project Ga0315295, IMG submission 204453) | Sediment microbial communities from Yellowstone Lake, YNP, Wyoming, USA - YL17G14_0 | ecosystem: Environmental > Aquatic > Freshwater > Lake > Sediment | place: USA: Wyoming | collected...
CGTCTGGTACAGCAGGCGGCGAACATTGATCCGGTTCCGTACAGCACAATGGTCAGGCACTTACGAGGATCAAAACCCAAATAGGCCCACATATAGGGCTTACTTGAACGAATAGGATACCCCTATTTGGCAATTAAGAAACGAGGCGTTTGGTCTATGGCCCGAAAGGCGGGCCGGAGGAGATCGAAGCATGACGACGGCGAAAAAATCCCGAATTGGGCGGGTAGTCTTTTTAGCAAGCGCAATCTGTCTTTTCAGCTTCCCTGCCCAGGCCAAATACAGCGGTGGGAGGGGTGTGCCTGACGACCCCTACCAGATCGCTACGGCCGCCGATCTGATCGTCCTCGGCGAGACTCCCGACGATTACGACAAGCACTTTGTCCTGACCGCTGACATTGACCTGGACCCCAACCTCCCTGGCCGCAAGGTCTTCGATAAGGCCGTTATTGCGCCAGCTTCTCGCACAAATGTGTACCCCTACGTGCAGGGGACTCCTTTCACCGGCGTTTTTGACGGCAACGGGCACACCATCTCGCATCTCACAGTCAAAGGCTATACCGATCTGGGCTTGTTCGGCTACTTGGAATCCGGGGCCGTGCTCAAGAACTTGGGTGTGGTTGATGTCAATATAGCCGCCTCCGCCTACTACGTTGGTGGGCTGGTGGGGAAGAAGAACGGCACTGTGAGCTGCTGCTACGTAACTGGTGAGGTCAGCGGCAACTACTCTGTCGGTGGGCTGGTGGGATTCGACGAGTCGGGTACTGTGACGCAGTGCCACAGCACCGGTGCGGTCAGTGGCCGAGGCTATGTCGGCGGCCTTGTGGGCTCCACGTCGGGTTGCAGAATCACCACGAGCTACAGCAACGCAACGGTCAGCGGCAACGAGGATGTCGGCGGGCTGGTGGGGCGCAACTCTGGGGATGTGACGTACAGCTATAGCACCGGTTCGGTCAACGGCACTTCCGATGTGGGGGGCCTCGTGGGCGAGAACTGGGGCGGGAGCGTCAGTTCCAGCTTCTGGGACATCCAAACCTCAGGCCAAATGACCAGTGCCGGCGGCACGGGTCTGAGTACGGTCGAGATGCAGAACATCCAGACCTATCAGCATGCAGGGTGGGACTTCGCCGGTGAAATCGAGGATGGTTTGCATGAAATCTGGCAGATGCCGGAAGGCGGTGGCTATCCGGTCTTAGCGATCCTCAGTGGGTACATCCCACATCAACTTGAAGGTTATGGCACTCCTGACAGTCCCTACTTGGTATCCAACGCGGTGGACCTTGGCGCCCTAATCCATTATAGCCCTTCTGCCTACTGTCGACTGGCTGCTCCGATTGACCTTTCAGGCATCCGTTGGGGCACGGCGGTAATCCCACAGTTTGCAGGCACATTCGATGGCAATAATCTTACGATCTCCCATCTGACAATCGTGGGCGGGAGCTATCTCGGACTGTTTGGTCAGTTGGGGCGGTCGGATGCTGCTGGTGAGGTTAGGGACCTGGGGGTAGTAGATGTCACCATAACCGGTTCAGGCGACTATATCGGCGGGCTGGTGGGGCGCAACGGGGGTAACGTGACCCACTGCTACAGCACCGGCTCTGTAAGTGGTACTGGCACTGTCGGTGGGCTCGTTGGGAACAACTACGGGGGCACTGTGAGTGAGTGCTATAGCACCGGTGTGGTCAATGGCACTTCGGGTGTCGGCGGCCTCGTGGGTCGCAACTACTCCATGGGGAGTGTGACCCACTGCTATAGCACCGGTTCGGTCAACGGCACTTCCGATGTGGGGGGCCTCGTGGGCGAGAACTGGGGCGGGAGCGTCAGTTCCAGCTTCTGGGACATCCAGACCTCGGGCCAGACCACGAGTGCCGGGGGCTCAGGCAAGGCGACGGCTGAGATGCAGACATTGCGCACATTCCTGCTGTGGGGCACATGCGGCAACGAGGGAATCTGGACGATTGATGAAGGAAACGACTATCCGAGGCTGGCATGGGAAAACCGGCCCGGTGAAGCGATTGGTCTCTCGCCGCTCTCCGATTTGCTGCTGGGAACGGGTACGGAGAGTGATCCGTTTCTCATCTACACGTCAGAGGAACTGTATCTGATGGGACTGTTCCCATGCGAATGGGATAAGCACTTCAAGCTCATGGAGGATGTTGATCTGTCTGGCTTTGACGGCAAGGATGGGAGGCCTGCATTCAACATTATCGGGGCGAGTCATGATAACGCTTTTACCGGCCTCTTTGACGGCAATAATCATACGATCTTGCATCTGACAATCATAGGTGACAGCCATCTGGGACTGTTTGGCTATCTGGGACCGGGTGCTAAGGTGACCAACATCCGACTAGTGGATGTAGACATAGTGGGCACAGGTGACACTATCGGTGGGCTGGTTGGCGAAAACCACGGCTCTGTAACCCAGTGTTCCTGTACTGGTGTGGTCTGTGGCAATTCTGGTGTCGGCGGTCTGGTCGGGTCGAGCCTCCGTGGTATTGTTGCCCTGTGTTACAGTACGGGTACGGTCAGGGGTGTTGGTGTGGTTGGCGGGCTGGTGGGATCAAACGCGGACTATTGGGGTGACAAAGCGATCTTGATCCAGTGCCTCAGCAGCAGCAGGGTCAGTGGAAATTGGGGTGTCGGCGGGCTGGTGGGGGGCAACTCGAGTACTGTGATCCAGTGTTACAGCACGGGTCCGGTCGACGGGACTCACACCGTCGGGGGGCTGGTGGGCGGGAATGACGGGGGTCGCATCGCCGCTTGCTACAGCACCAGCGCGGTCAGTGGAAATTGGGGTGTCGGCGGGCTGGTGGGATCGAATGGCCTTTGGGGGCACGAAGGGGTCGCGAACCAAAGTTTCTGGGACATCCAGACCTCAGGCCAGACGTGGAGTTTCGGGGGGACGGGCAAGACCACGGGTGAGATGCAGACGGCTACAACATTCCTTGAAGCCGGTTGGGACTTCGTGGGCGAGGCGGCCAATGGTACGGAGGACATCTGGTGGATTCTCGAAGGGAAGGACTATCCAAGACTTTTGTGGGAGTTCTTGGCCTTTTCTCCCGATCCGCCGAATCGCGCCACAGATGTCATCCTATCCCCCACCTTGTGCTGGCTTGCCGCAAGAAAGGCCCTTGCGCACGACATATACTTCGGCGAAGATCTGGATTTGGTCGTCGATGGAACGCCTGAAAGCTGGGGTATCTACCGAGGTCGACAGGCACTGGAGATGACAAGTTATGACCCCGCCACTCTCGAATGGGGAAAGACCTACTACTGGCGGGTCGATGAGGTGAATGAAGCCAATCCGGACAGCCCTTGGAAAGGCAGCATCTGGAGCTTCACGACAGTGGACAACATCATTATCGTGACAGTGGTGGATGACTTCGAGAGCTACACGGATGATATGAAGGTGGGTCAGGCCATCTTCCAAACTTGGCTCGACGGGTCGGGCTACGCGAGCGACCCAAATGATCCCACTGATCCGCCTGCGTATGCTGGTAACGGCACCGGATCAATCGTGGGTAACTCGCTGCCTCCATACGCCGAGCAGGAGATTGTCCACATCGGTCGGCAGTCCATGCCGATGGACTACAACGATGTGAACCAGCCGTGGTATTCAGAAGCTCAGCGGACGTGGAATACACCGCAGGATTGGACGATTGGCGAAGCGGAAACGTTGACATTGTACTTCCGGGGTAAGGCAGGCAACGGTCGGGACCCGCTATATGTGGGGATCGAGGATAGTGCCGGGCGAATCGCGGTGGTGGCACATCCGGATGCGGATGCAGTGCTGGCGACCGAGTGGCAGAAGTGGCACATCGCTTTGGCTGATCTGCAAGTTGCGGGCGTGGACGTGGCGGCGGTCAAGAAGGTGTTTATTGGCGTCGGCGACCGCGATAACCCGCAGCCCGGCGGCACCGGCAGGATATATATCGACGATATCCGCCTTACGAAGCGGATGCCATAAAGACCTGGTGGATTCTCGAAGCCAAAGAATAAGCAGAATAAGTAGCGTCCCAAGATTCAAGAGCGGCAAGCAACAGTTTCGCAGTCTCTATCCGGCGGCGAGGATGGCCTTGATTTCGTTCAATGAGAGCAGGCCGGTGGTGGCTAATTTTATTTTGCCTTGTTGGTCGATGAAGAAGCTGCTTGGGATAGCTCTTATCGTATTATACGGTTCCGGCAGGGCGCCGGTGTCGATCAAGACCGTGTAGTTGATTTTTGCCTGGGCGACAAATTTTTTTACCAGGTCAAGTCCTTCATTTGATACGGCCAGCATCGCCAAGTTGTCGTCGCCGACGGCCTTTCTCAATTCGATCAAGTCCGGAATCTCCCTCAGGCATGGGCCGCACCATGTCGCCCAGAAGATAATCATGACATTCTTGCCCTTGTAATCGCTGAGCTTGTGCTCTTTGCCGGCGATGTCGGTCAGGGCGAAATCCGGCGCGGGTTTGCCGTACCAGTTTTGATAACCTGGTCTCCATGTCCTTGCGGCCTTGATGACCTCGTCGAGTCCCGATTTGCCGTCAGCAGACGGCGCGGCGGCCAGCGGGCTGGTATCAATCTGAGTCCGGCGACCGGCCCATATCCTCGCGATTTCATCCCCTGCGGCGAGGACCTGGTCCTTGCCGGCGAACAGCGCAAAGTCGATTGTAAAGGAGCGGCTTTCATGCGGGCCGAGCTTAGGGACGCGGCCGAATTGACGCTCAATCGCTCTATTGCGGGGAAAGCCTGTACCCGGCTCCATGCCCGTCACGTATCCATCTTCACCAGCTGCGGCGTTCTTCCAGAGTGTAAAGAAAGGCAGCTCCTTGATGGAGAAGGCCATCGAGACGGCCTTGTCGCCTGCAGTGTTGCGGAGCATGACCATCGTACGGTCATTCGGATCGGCCCACAGACGCAGGCAATAGACCTGTTCGGCGAATCCCGCCTGCGGCGCGCGATAGACATGGTAGTTTGAGACGTCCTGGGCCGCATGCTCATTGATCGGCGTGACCTGGCGCGCGGGACCGAAGAATTTAGCGCCTTCTTCCATCAGGGGCGGCCCATAGTTCGAGTGATACAGGATGCCGAATTCCTGCTCGACGGCGCTGCGGTTGGTTATCCGGTCGGAGATTTGAAAGGCGCCTGCGCCGGGCGTCGTTGAAATCTCCGTCCATAGCTCGAGCTTGGGTCCGTGCAAAGCGGCCTCTTCGACCTTGCCGCGGACAGCGATGCGATACGGCGCTTGGCGTTCGACGGTCACTTCCACCATCGAGGCCGGCGTATTGCCTATCTTGCCATGGAGCGTCAAGTCCATCGTCGATTTTTTGCCGGTATTGTCAATGAACTCATCGGTTCCGGGCGCGCCGAAGAACTCCAGGCCGCACCGGACCATCCATTCGTTGAAGCCTTCGAGCCAGCCCAGGCCCTGACGCGCGTTCAGGTTGATGTATTTCGGATGGACCAGGCCCCTGACGGGCGAATCCCAGCCGAGCCGCAGGTCGCCCATCGCGACCTGGTAAACCGACATCCCTCGCGTAGGAACGACTGTAAAACGGAGCTTGCCGTTATCGACGTCAATGACCTCAACACCTTCCTGCCTACCGCCGTGCAGGACGCTCTTACGCACCGACCACGGGACGGGGCAGTCTGGCGTCACATCGCCGCCGGCGATCAGCGCCGTTTCCTTATAGATGTTCTTTTCGACGTCGGTGATGACCACGCGATAAGGCTCAGCAGCCTGAGCCGACAAAATCCCCGCCGTCGCAATAATAATCGAGATGAGACTCAACATGACTTTACCACCTTTCTGCACAACTCTAAGATATTATAGTTGGAACAGTTGCATTATCAAAACGAATTTGATTAAATGACCCAAACAGCATATTGGTGGGTAATACCCCGATTCTTTGTTAAGGAGTTTAGAAAATGACACGCAAGCGAATGAGAATTCGTAAGATGGGCCCGTCATTTGCCGGATTTGCCCATGCTGCATCGAAAATGGTCCTCTCGGTCGCTATCTTGCTGGTAGTCGCAGGGGAAGTTCTGGCCGAGGTGAAGCTGCCGGCCGTCATCGGCGACAATATGGTCCTGCAGCAGGGCCGCAAGGTTCCTATTTGGGGCTGGGCCGATCCCGGTGAGGAAGTGATGGTCAGTGTAAGCTGGCGCGGGATGAGCTGGGCGGTGACCACGGACGCAAACGGCAAATGGATTTTCAAGATGGATTCGCCCGAGGCGGGCGGTCCGTACGAAATGACCATCACCGGCAAGAATGTGGTACAAATCAAGAATATCATGGTTGGCGAAGTCTGGGTCTGCTCGGGCCAGTCGAATATGCAATTCGCCGTCAGCCAGGCGGTCAACTCCGAACAAGAGGTTACCGGGGCCGACTATCCGAACATCCGGCTGTTCACGGTGGAGCGGAAGGTGTCCGACCAGCCGCAAACAGACTGTAAGGGCAGTTGGACGCCGTGCAGCCCGCAGACGGTGCCGGGCTTCTCAGCGGTGGCTTATTTCTTCGGCCGAGAGCTGCACAAAAAATTAGGCGTGCCGGTCGGCTTGATTCATACATCCTGGGGCGGGACGCCTGCTGAGGCGTGGACCCGGCGAGGAGTGCTCAAGGCGGATGCGGACTTTAAGCCTATTCTGACGCGGTACGATGAGGCCGTCGCGAAATATCCGCAGGCCAGGCAGGAATATGAGCAGAAGTTGGCTGAATGGAAGCAAGCCGTCGAGAAGGCCAAGTCCGAAGGGGCGAATCCGCCTCGCCGGCCGGGCGAACCGTTCGGGCCGGGAAACCCTAATTCGCCTTCCGGCCTGTATAATGCGATGATTGCACCGCTGATTCCCTACGGGATCGGCGGCGCGATCTGGTACCAGGGCGAATCGAACGCCGGCCGGGCGTATCAGTATCGCAAACTGTTCCCGGCTATGATCAAAAACTGGCGAGACGACTGGGTGCAGGGCGATTTTCCTTTTCTTTTTGTGCAGTTGGCCAATTTCAAGCCGGCTAAACTTGAGCCGGCCGAGAGCGACTGGGCGGAGTTGCGAGAAGCCCAGCTCATGACGCTGCTTTCGCCCAATACGGGGATGGCGGTCACCATAGATATCGGCGACGCCAACGACATACATCCCAAGAACAAGCAGGACGTCGGCAAGCGCCTGGCGGCCTGGGCTTTGGGCAAGACCTACGGACAAAAGCTGGTGTGTTCCGGGCCTATTTACAGGTCGATGAAAGTTGAAGGCAATCGAATTGCTCTGCAATTTGATTACGCCGGCGGCGGCCTTGTTGCGTCACCGGCGGAGCCGTTGAAGGGTTTCGCTATTGCCGCATCGGATCGCAAATTCGTCTGGGCCGACGCCCAAATAGACGGTAACACCGTTGTCGTCAGCAGTAATGAGGTGTCTGAGCCTGTCGCCGTGCGTTACGCCTGGGCGGACAATCCCGCGTGCAACCTCTACAACGCTGAAGGGCTGCCGGCCTCGCCGTTCCGCACGGACGACTGGCTCGGCGTCACAGCGGATAGCAAATAGGCCGGCACAAAAAAATTCCCGGCTGTGGGGCGGGAATTGCGTCGTTCGAGACTGTTGCAGGGGAAGTCTGTGTCTTGGCGTATTTTTTCGACCGCCGCCGAAAATCGTTTGACAAACAGGTATCCTCGAATTAGCATCTTCCATTCCCGAGTAACGGCGCCCGGAACATGAGCAGAAGGTACCGGGATAGGGTCAGACTCGGTGGTGTTTCTTGAATGTGCCTTATGTTTGGCGTCCCTACAAATGAGCTGGAGTTCATGAGTCTTGGGTGCTGTGGCGTTACTGGCTGGTGTTTTGGCTGAATTCAATCCGCTTGAACCGAGTCAATCTGTGTCTCTATTCCCCGTTCGCTTAGGGCCGTGGCACTTGACCGTAAGCAACCACATGTTCATGGTCAGCGTGACGGCGATTGTATTGTTAATTACCATCCCTTTGGCGGCCAAGCCGAGGATAATGATACCGCGCGGTTTGCAGAACCTCGTTGAGCTGATATGCGTGTTCTTGCGAGACGAAGTCGTCAGGCCCATTATGCGGGAGCAGACGGACCGTTACATCGGATTTTTGTGGACGGTTTTCTTCTTTGTCCTCAGTCTTAATCTTCTTGCCATGGTTCCCTCTGAGAAAATAATCACCCTGCTGACGGGGAAGAAAAGCCATTTTGGAGGTCCCGCCACAGCGAATATCTGGGTCACCGGGGCCCTGGCGACCGTGACGTTTTTCATGGTGCATATTTGCGGCATCAAGCAGCAGGGTTTTCGTCATTACTTTGTCAATCTGGCGCCACGGGCTCCCTGGTGGATCATGCCGCTGCTCTACGTGATGGAGATTATCACCGCATTTGTCAGGCCGCTGACGTTGGCCGTCCGTCTTTTTGCGAACATCATTGCCGGCCATATCCTGGTGGCTACCTTTCTGGGTCTCATCCTTATCTTTAAGAATTACGGCGTTGCGGCGGCTTCGATATCGGCGGTTGTTGCGGTGTCGTTTCTGGAGTTGCTTGTGGCCTTTATTCAGGCGTTTATATTTACTCTTCTGTCGGCACTTTACATCAGTTTTTCAGTTTTTTCGGAACATTAAAGTATTAGGGAGGTTCAAAAGACATGGTAGTTATACCAAGCAGTATGTTGGCGGCGACGGGAACAAGCACATCGGGGATCGTAGCCGCGGCGGTGGCGTTCGGCTGTGCGGTTACTATTCTCGGCGCCGGACTTGCCATAGGCTGGATCGGAAGCCGGGCGGTCGAATCCATTGCGCGTCAGCCGGAGGCCGGTCCGCGTATTTTTACTACGATGGTTATCGCCGGTGCCCTCGTAGAAGGAGTCACGTTCTTCGCCTTGCTGATATGTTTTTTGGTGCTCTACTGGTTGAAGTAGATTGTTGAAGATAATGGATAGCAACGAAGATGCTGTCGATATCTACAATTGGACTTTTTGCGTGGATAGAGGTCCTGGCCGTCGAAGCTGAAGGGGCTTCTGAGCAGGGGCTGTTCAGCGGAACGTTTGCCGATGCTCTGTGGACGGTGCTGGCTTTTGTCGCGCTCCTGGTCGTTCTGGGCCGATTGGCCTGGAAGCCGATGCTCGAAAGGCTCAAAGCCCGGGAGCTGTACATTCAGCAGCAGATTGAGGCGGCGAACGACGCGCGCCAGCAGGCGTTGGATCTCCTCGACCAGTACAAACAGCAGCGAACCAAGATACTCAAAGACGCCACCGACGAAGCCCTGCAGCGACAGGAAGAGCTTTTGGAAAAAGCCAGTCAGGAGATTCGTGCGATCAAACAAGAGGCGCAGGAGGACATCGGGTACGCTCGTGCCAGAGCGCTTGAGCAATTATGGGATGAGGCCGGCGAGATGATCCTGGCCCTTTCGCGGGAGGTTCTTGGTCGTGAAGTCACCCATGACGATAACAAGCACCTTATCCGGGACGCCGTCGAGCAGATCAGGCGGAATTCAATTAAGCAGCAACCAGACCCCAATCAATCGCTATGATGAGCGCGGATATACGTTTAAGGGAAAACTACGCGAACACTCTTTTTGAGCTGGCCAGAGAGAATCAGGCCATCGATGCCGTTGAAGAAGACCTGGAGACTATAGCGGGCATCATCCGGGAAGAAGACGATCTGGTCAAATTTCTAACGTCACCGTATTTCTCCGGGCAGCGCAAGGAGCAGTTCATGACTAAGGCGCTGTCGGGGAGGATCGCGGAGCTCACGATGAATTTTCTTATGGTGCTCATCAGGCACAACCGCGTGGAGCTGCTGCCGGAAATCATGTTGAGATATGGGCAGCTCCGGGACGCAGATCGCCGCTGCTATCCTGTCGAAGTGACGGTTTCACGTCTGCTGGAGCCGGGCGAGGTTGAGAAGCTGACGGCGGATATGGAGGCGGCCGTTGGCGGCACTGTCAGACTGCACCTGGCGGTCAATCCGGATATCCTTGGCGGGGCCATTATCCGGTGCGGCGATAAGATCATCGACAACTCCATTCGCGACCAGCTGCGAGATGCCGTCAAAACAATAATAAGTCAGGTAAAAGGCAGGAAGTAATTTCAATGAAGCCGGATTTCACGGAAATAAGCGGTATTATCAAGCAGGAAATCAGCCAGTATAAGAGCAAGCTCGATGTTTCGACGGTGGGCCGGGTCGTGGAGCTGGCGGACGGTATCGCGCGGATTTACGGGCTTGACCAGGTGATGGTCGGCGAAGTGCTGGAGTTCGAAAACGATGTTTTCGGAGAGGCATTTAACTTAGAAGAAGACGCGGTCGGAGCCGTTATCTACGGCGACTATACGAAAGTCAGGGAAGGGGGGGATGTAAAGGCTACGGGTCGATTGCTGTCCGTTCCGGTCGGCGAGGAATTATTGGGCAGGGTGGTCGATTCTCTGTGTGAGCCCATTGACGGGGGGCCGATTGTCAGGACGTCAGCGCGACGGTTTATTGAATCGGATGCACCCGGCATCGCCCAGCGTCAACCCGTGATGCAGCCGTTGCAAACGGGTTTGAAGTGCATCGATTCGATGATACCGATCGGCCGGGGTCAGCGCGAGCTGATTATAGGCGACCGAAAAACCGGCAAGACGGCCATCGCTTTGGACACCATCATCAACCAGAAGGACCAGAACGTCGTTTGCGTGTACGTATCCATTGGCCAGAGGGCGTCGGCCATTGCAGAAATCGTCGAGATTCTCAGAAGATGCGGCGCCCTGGCGTACACGGTTGTGATAGCCGCTTCCGCCGCCGACAGCGCGCCGATGCAATACATAGCCCCCTATTCAGGCTGCGCGTTGGCGGAATATTTCATGTACGAGAAGCATCGCGACACCTTGTGTGTTTATGATGACCTGAGCAAACACGCCATTTCGTATCGCCAGCTCAGCCTGCTTTTGCGGCGCCCGCCGGGGCGGGAGGCCTATCCCGGCGATATTTTCTATCTGCACAGCCGCCTGCTTGAGCGAAGTGCAAAGCTCTCGGAAAAACACGGCGGCGGCTCTCTGACGGCGCTGCCCATCGTCGAGACACTCGAAGGCCAGATCTCCGCGTACATCCCGACGAACGTCATTTCGATTACCGACGGGCAAATTTACCTGGTGCGGGATCTGTTTCACGCCGGTATCAGGCCGGCCGTTGACGTCGGGACCAGCGTCAGCCGAGTTGGCGGCAATGCTCAGGTCAGTGCCATGAAAAAAGTCGCCGCCAAGCTCAGGCTGGACCTGGCGGCGTACCGCGAATTGCAGAGTTTTACCAAGCTGGGCACAGAGCTGGACGCCGTCTCACGCACTCAGCTTGATCAAGGAGACCGAATGGTCGAGCTGCTGAAGCAGCAGCAATTCGCGCCGATGACCGTGGGTGAGCAGGTGATTTCGATTTTTATCGGTTCGAAGGACTTGCTCTGCGACGTCCCCGTCGGCCAGGTGAGCGAGTTTGCGGCTAAATTCCTGAAATGGCTGATGAAAGAATATCCCGCGTACATTGAGGAGATAAACAAGACGGGGACTTTCAGCGATGCCGTGGCCGACAAGGTGACAGCCGCAGTGACACAGTACAAGAGCCTGAAACCACAGGGATCTCGAGCGGACCATGATTGGAATACGCCAAATACTTCAACGCCGTAAGGCGGTAAGCAATATTTGCAGACTGACGCGGACGATGCAGATCGTCTCCACGGCGGCGTTTAAGTCCTATTACAAAAAATGGCTTGCCGTCGCTGAGTATCACCATGCCTTGGCGCAGGCGGGCTATCTGCTTGTGACTTCCGAGATACCCCTCGAGCATCCCTTGCTGAAAGATAATTCCTCCGGGCAGTTCTCTGTTCTGGTTATCGGGTCCAAAGCGGGACTTTGCGGTTCTTACAACACCGCTATCTACGAGCACCTTGTACAACACATAGACATAGCAAAGTCAGCCGGCAAGAACCTGAGTATTTATGCTCCAAGCGGCAGACTGATCGGCCTGCTGCATTCTCGCGGTATCCCCGTGACAAAAACGTACAGCGGTCTTGGCGAGATTCCGTCCGATGCGCAGATTCACGATATAGCGGTCCATTTTACAGAGCGGTATATGGCCGGGCAGCTCGATTATTTCGGCATTGTGTATATGGCGTTTAATTCGCCGGGCCACCAGCAGGCGCAAACGATGACCATTATGCCGCTGACCGACCTGATCGATCATTTAACCACCCGCGCACGAGCGATCTGGCCCTGGGATTTGGTTTTTGAGGATTTCCTGATGGCTCCATCGGCCGAGGAGATTATCGCAGGCCTGGCGATCATGATTATGCACACGACGATTAAAGCGTGTTTTCTCGAGGCAGCCCTGAGCGAGCACGTGGCCCGCATGATGGCCATGCGAAATGCCACGAAAAACGCAGAAGATATGATCAGGGATTTGACAGCCGAATACAACCGGGCGCGTCAGACGAACATAACAAGCGAATTACTCGACATTATAAGCGGAATCGGAGTCTTGCGATGAACAAGGGCAAATTGATACAAATCATGGGCAGTGTTTTCGACGCCAAGTTCGTGTCCACGAGCATCCCGTCCGTGTACAACGCGGTCGAAGTGCAGGGCGAATTTGGAACCGGAAAGACCAGCCTCTGGGGAGAAGTCCAGCAGCACCTGGGCGATGGGAAAGTGAGGGTCATTGCGTTGGGCAGCACGTTTGGACTTCGCAGGGGAATGGACGTGGTCGATACCGGTTCGCCGCTGACAGTGCCGGTCGGCAAGCAGACGCTTGGCAGGGTGTTTAATCTGCTCGGAGAGGCGATTGATGAACGAGGTCCCGTTGAGACGGGAGTGAGGAGGCCCATTCATCATCTGCCGCCGCGTCTGGTTGACCTTTCTGCAAAGACCGAGATGTTCGAGACGGGGATAAAGGTCATTGACCTGCTGTGCCCGTTTGTGCGAGGCGGCAAGATGGGTCTGTTCGGCGGCGCGGGCGTGGGCAAGACCGTGGTCATTCAGGAGCTTATTGCACGGATCGCAACCAAGCACGGCGGCTATTCGGTCTTTGCCGGCGTCGGCGAGCGGACACGAGAGGGCAACGACCTGTGGCTGGAAATGCAGCGAACTCATATAGGCGACAGTAAGGATACCGTGCTGGACCATACGTGCCTGGTCTTCGGGCAGATGAATGAGCCGCCGGGCGCCCGCCTGAGAGTGGCGCTGGCGGCAATAACCCAGGCGGAATATTTCTGTGAAACCGGCATCGGCGATACACTGCTTTTCATAGACAATATATTCAGGTTCTCTCAGGCCGGCAGCGAGGTCTCCGCTCTGCTGGGACGTATTCCGTCGGCTGTAGGCTATCAGCCGACTTTGGCCGCCGAAATGGGAGAGCTGCAGGAGCGGATAGCCTCGACAAAGGCGGGATCCATTACCTCCGTGCAGGCGATCTATGTGCCGGCCGACGACCTGACCGACCCGGCGCCAGCCACAACGTTTTCGCACCTCGACGCGTTTGTCGTGCTCAAACGCTCTATTACGCATAAGGGTATCTATCCCGCGGTCGATCCTCTTGAGAGCACGTCCCGCATCCTTGACCCCAACGTCGTGGGGCAGGAGCATTATGACGTGGCACAGAAGGTGCTCGAGTATCTGCAGCAATACAACGATCTCCAGGACATCATTGCGATTCTCGGTATAGATGAGCTCAGCAGGGAAGACCAGGTCGTGGTGGCGCGCGCCAGGAGACTTGAGCGTTTCTTCTCACAGCCCTTCCTGGTTACGGGGCAGTTCACAGGCCTGGAAGGCAAGTATGTGACCGTCGCCGAGACGATTGAAAGCTGCCGGCAGATCTGTGAAGGAAAGGGCGACAGCTTTCCGGAAGAAGCGTTTATGTACGTGGGCACAATCGATGACGCCGCCCGGAAGGCCGCGACGCTGGCTGACCGATAAGGAAAGGTGACCGTTGGCTGTTCAAAAAGCGTTTAATTGCGTTGTTATTGCACCGACCGGCAAGCTGATGGACTGCCAGACAACGTCCGTGGTATTTCCCGCGTATGACGGCCAGGTCGGCGTATGGTATAACCACATGCCGATGTTCTGCAATCTGGGACTCGGAGTCATGGAGGTCAAACGCGTCCGCGACGACCAGCAGATGGAAGATGTATTCATCCTGGTCGATGGCGGTTTTTCGATGGTTTGTTCCAATCAGCTCCAGGTGGTCTCCTATGACGTTATCTTTCCGCGGGATATTAAACCGGACGACGTCGAGCAGATAATGACAAGTCTAAAAAAGGATATATCCTCCGATGCTCTTGACCAGCAGCATCGTCAGCACCAGGCCAAAAAACTCGCACTCTTGACGCATTTGTTAGAGTTGACAAACCCAGGTGTTCCGCGGTAGTAGTCCTCGCTTTTGGCAAAAAACGATAGTAGAATAGCTCACATGAGCCGGGGAGCCGGATCGGTGAAACTATGAAACTGTTTTCTTTCCCAAAAATCAGGAGACTTGTCAGCAACAGTCAGTTCCAGGCCGTGCTGGCTCGCGGCCGCCGCCGGAGCAACGGTCTGCTTGTACTGTACATAGCTCAAAACGATTGCGGTCATCCGCGGCTGGGCGTTTCCATCGGCAAATCGCACGGCAACGCGGTTGAGCGCAATCGGCTCAAGCGCCTGCTGCGGGAGGCGTTTCGCCAGAGCCAGCAGCAGATTCCGGCCGGTTTTGATTATGTGTTGATGGCTCGCCCCGGGAGAGAAAAACGAAATCTCTCACGGGATAAATCGCGCGGGCCGCGGAACAAAACTTCTGAGGCGGGAGGCAAGACTCAAAGCTCGCGCCGCAAGAAGCAGGAACGGCCGACATTTGAACAGATCAGGGCCTCATTTCTGGTCCTGGCCAATGCGTCGCATGTCGCACGCCGCTTGCCGCCTGAGAGACGAGATACGAAGGACGAGACACGAGGCACAGGAAACGAGGAACGAACATGACTCCCAAAGAGCGAATTTACGCGATTCTCAAGGGCGGTTCTTGTGACCGGCCCGCGGTGACCCCTATTCTCATGGCGTGGGCCGCCAACTTCATCGGGCACAGCTACCGTGACTATTATCTCGACGGCGATGTCCTGGTTGAGGCCCAGCTTGCCGTAGCTGGGGTGTTCAATCTCGACCAGGTCAGCGCGATAAGCGATCCGTGGCGCGAGGCTTCTGCCTACGGGATGGAATTCGACTATCCGCCGGATGGGGTTGGAAGACCGAAAGAAGCGCTCCTGAAAGCGCGCGAGGATGTATCAAAGTTAAAACGTATCCATATTGAGAAAGCCGACCGGCCGAAGCAGCGGATAGAAAGTGTGCGAAAGATGGCTGCCCGCGTCGGGCGGACCCACAGCGTCTTGGGCTGGGTGGAAGGCCCCTTAGCCGAGTACGGCGATCTGCGGGGCGTGGAAAACGCCATGCTCGACCTGATCGACCGGCCGGATATATTCGCCGGGGCGGGCGAGATTATTATCGAGAATGCCATCGCCTTTGCCGTTGCCCAGATCGAAGCGGGCGCGGACATGGTGGGGATCGGCGATTCGGCGGCGAGCCTGATTTCGCCCGAGATGTACGCCGAGCTTGTCCTGCCTCTGGAGCGGAAGCTCATCGCGGCCATTCACGAGGCCGGAGCAGCCGCCAAACTGCACATCTGCGGCAATATATCGAATATTGTGCAGCATATAGCTAAAACCGGCACGGATATTATCGACGTGGACTGGATGGTTTCTCTATCGAAAGCACGAGAGCAGGCCGGGCCGAAAGTCACGCTGTGCGGGAACATCAATCCGGCGGGTGTCTTGCTCGAAGGCAGCCCCCAAGACGTGGCCGACGCCGCCCGCGAGTGTCTCAACGCCGTGCCGGACAGGTTTATTCTCATGCCCGGCTGCGAAGTCCCTCCCGGCACCTCCGAAGCCAACCTCCGCGCCTTCTGCCCCTGCGATGGCTGCCTGATTCGCGAAGAATTGAACTGCTGAAAGTCTGTCCTGTGCCTTGTGGTTCAGGCTGGTAATTTCAACTGCTTATCAACTGGCATGCTCTGATCAACTCGGCGACGCTCCAGGCCTGGGCGATGCAGCCTTTTGGTTTGTGAGGGGGATCGCCGTCGAATATCTCCGAGATGCTTCCAATGCAGCCGTCCTCGGTGAGATGCCGCAGCAAAGGCTGGATGAATTCGGCGGCCTGCTTTCGGCTTTGTGGGCTGAATTCGTTGACCTTGAGATACGCTTCGACAAACGGCCCGATGAGATAGGGCCACACGGTGCCCTGATGATAGGCCTCGTCGCGCTGCCGGGGCGGGCCGGAGTAGCGGCCTTTGTAGCCGGGTGAGTCCGGGCTGAGCGTTCGCAGGCCGTAAGGAGTCAGCAGCCGCTCTTGCACCGCCGCCACTACCGCTGTTTGCTGATAGACCGAGAGCGGTGAAAACTTCAACGAGACGGCGAATATCTGATTTGGTCGAAGCGCGTCATCAATCGAACCACTCGGCAAGATGCAATCGTTCAAGTAACCCTTGTCTTCGTTCCAGAACAACTCGCAGAAGCTTGTCCCGACTCTCTGTGCCGTGGATATTGTAGGGTGGGGCTCTGCCCCACCATGTTGAAGTTCGAAGGTCTCCATCAACATCAGGGCGTTGTACCACAAGGCGTTGACCTCGACTGCTTTTCCGTATCTGGGCGTGAAAGCGACGCCGTCACATTTGGCATCCATCCAGGTGAGCTGGGTTTGCTCGTCGCCGGCGGTAATAAGCCCGTCGGCGTCGGCGTGGATTCCGAATCGCGTGCCCTTGCAGTAAGAGTCAATAATCCAGCGGATTGTTGGCAGAAGCTCCTGCGTGAAGGTCTTTGAATCGCTGGTTGCGTGCAGATATTGAAAAGCGGCGTTAATGAACCACAGCGAGGCGTCAACGCTGTTGAAGTGGGCGTTGCCGCCGTTGTCGTCAAAACGATTGGGAATCATGCCCTCCTCGGCCGCAGCGGCAAAGGTGGTCAAAACAGACTTAGCCTCGCCGAACCGGCCGGTTGTCAGCAACAGGCCCGGCAGCGAAATAAGCGCATCTCTGCCCCAGTCGGCGAACCATGGATAGCCAGCCACAACGGTCGTTTCGCACTTGGAGTTTACCTGACGCTGTGTCACAAACTGGTCGGCGGCCAGACGGAGCATTCTCGATACTCGATATTGACCATCCCTTCGACTACGCTCAGGACAGGCCCCAAAGCCTTCGGCTTTGAGGCTGCCACCCGACGAGCAACGAGAATCAAGCAGGTTCTCCTGGTATCTTCGCAAATCTTCGCAGACGGCATCAATATCAGTATCCATCGACCTCTCGGACTCACGGACGGCCGTCGAGGGATGCAAACTTGCCCACAGGACAATCTTCGTGGGTGCGTCTATTCGGTACTTGAAAAAGCCGGGCGCCCAGAGGTCTTCGGTGAAACCCAGGCCCCTTTCCTGCTCGGCGCGATAGGTGAAGTTGAACCACCATTGCGGGTCCTCTTGATAATGCGCCGACGGGCATCGCAAAAGCAGGCTGCAACCGTCCGGCGTGTCGTTACAAACAAGGACGGCGTTTGCGGCCGGGCCCGGGCGGCTCGCCAACGGCGCGCCAGACTTTTGCAGCGAGTGAAAGTCCCTCAAGCCGACAAAAGGCCGGGTGGTAAACTCCACCGGCTCCTGCACGCGGGTAAAATCATACACGATGGCGACTATGTCCGTATCACGCACCAGATATACGGATTTGGTCATGTCGATTTTCTCAAGCTCGTAGTCAAAATGCACTCCTGTGTCCCGGCGGAATCTCCCCAGCGCCCCGGCGCTGGCCGGCGAGAGCTTGTCGGCGAACTCAAAGCTGGAAAGAGTGAAGGCCTCTTGCCCGGACCGGACGATCTCCAGGCAGGCCGACAGGGCCATGATTCGGTTGACCGGCGGCCTGAGCGAGCCGATGAGCAGTCCGTGGTAGCCCCTGGTATTGCAGCCTGCGATGGTTGACGAAGCGTAGCTGCCGCGCCCGTTGGTGAGCAGCCATTCCCTGGCCAGCAGGCTCTCAAAGTCCTGCTCGGCGATGGATAGAGATACACCTGCCGCCTCGCCGGTTCTTTGCAGTGTTAACACGCTCCAACTCCCCAAGACGTTATCAAGCTCGTCATTCGTATCTCGTAAAGCGTCAGATGAAACAGCACACGATACGCTTCACGCACAAATGGGCATCTAATGTACCGGCTGCAAATTGGGTGGGCATTCATCCTGCGACGCGGCGCCTGCGAAGCACTCCGTCGAGCCGGGCTTCGGTGCGGAATGTAACGCGCCCCCCATCACCTGTTCCGAACAGCGGCCCTGCAGATGATCCAGCACATTCATAAAATTGATGTAGGAATCATAAGGCGAGTCGTATGGATTAAAGTACTTGTGTACGTCGCCGTCGGCGAAGTACTTTGTGCACATGTAATAGAAATGGTCGGAAGCCTGCAACCTTCGCCAGTCCGCAATGATTTTGTCATTGTGGGTCATCTTGATTTTCTTCTCAATGCGATAAAGCTCGTGAATGGCGTTGGACTGCATGGCGTTTCCGAGCCACGCCGAAAGGTCTCTTTCCGTATCGGCCCAGCTTATGATGTGCGGCACATCGACCGTGCCGGTGCTTGGGTAACACTGCACCACTTCACTGGGCGTCTTGAAGTTGTTGTCGGGGTGCTTGAGAATCTCCTCCGGCAGATGCCGCATGAAGTCGAATATACCGGTGTCTTCCCATTGGTGCTCGCCGAATGTCTCATAATCCATGAACAGATTGACGACGTTGCCGTTTCCGTTCACGTTGCTTACCCATCGGGCGAACTTGTCGGCGGTCAGAGGCCACTGAGGCCAGCTGCGGTTGGAGAACCGGAAGGCAATATCATCGCTGAGCGAATAGTTCTTCAGCAGGAGCTTCAGTCTGTTGCAGCCTTTCGGCTGATAGACGAAATTCGGGCTTCTGTATCCCAGGATATGGTCTGCGCCCTCGCTGATAATCGCATCGAAACAGTTCATGGACTCGATAAGGGCGGCCAAATCGTTGTTATAGATCAGCTCTGTGTTTCTGAAGATTCTCGGTTTCTGACGGAAAAAGTAGTTGATCGCCTCGACTTGCTTATTAATCTGCTCGATGAACTCCTCACGCGAGTACAGGAAGCTGAGGCTGTGATAATAGGTTTCGGCCAGAAATTCCACGCAGCCGGTTTCGGCCAGAGCGTCGAACGTACTCATCACTTCCGGTGCATAGCGCTCGAGCTGCTCCAACAGTACGCCAGTGATGCTGTAGGAGATCCTGAACCTGCCCCCGAATCGGCGAATGATCTCCAGGAGCAGCCGGTTGGCCGGAAGATAGCATTTGTGCGCGACTTTCCTGCATATCGAGCCGTTCTTGTGATCGTCAAAATACTCATTGTCTCTGTCGAAGACCGTATAGTGCCTCAGCCGCATAGGCTGATGCACTTGAAAGTAGAAACACACCGAAGGCATAATCTCACGTCTCGCAATTCATCTCCCCCGGGCATTCGTCTGTTCCGGAAGGACACCGGGTTGTGTTTATTTGTCTGACTCTTAGACTGGAACCAGCAGACCTTCGTAGATTTTCGCACATTTGGCTGCGGCGTCTTTCCAACGCAGCTTTCTCACCTCGAAATTGCCGTGGCTTCGAAGCGTCGTCTGCAGCGGCGGGTACTTCAGCACGGCGACGATCTTGTTGGCGATTTCGTTGACGTCCCAGAAATCGACTTTCAGTGCGTGCACCAGAACTTCCGAAACACCGCTTTGCTTGCTGATGATGACGGGCACATCGTTGTCCAGCGCCTCCAGAGGCGCGATCCCGAAAGGTTCCGAGACCGAGGGCATGACGTACAGGTCGGCCATTTTGTAAATCTTCTGCACGTCTTCGCCCCGCAGGAAACCCGTGAACAGGACCTTCTGCCCGATACCCAGCTCCGCCGCCATTTCGACGGCGCGGTGCATCAGGTCGCCGGAGCCGGCCATGACGAATTTGACGTTGCTCATGACTTGCAGGACCTTCTTGGCGGCCTGCAGAAAGTATTCCGGGCCTTTTTGCATGGTGATCCGGCCGAGGAACAGGACGATTTTTTCGTCTTTGTTGACGCCTGTGTCGTCGGAAGCCCATCCGCCGCTGCGTTCCACGCCGTTGTACACGACTTCCACTTTATCGCCGCTGACCCCGTACCGGTTGATGATGACGTTTCGCGTGAAATGGCTGACGGCGATGACTCGGTCCGCCCGGTGCATGCCTTCCCGCTCGATGTCATAGATCGCCTGGTTCACGTGTTCGCCGCTGCGGTCGAATTCGGTCGAATGCACGTGCACGATCAGCGGCTTTCCGCTGATCGCCGAGACGGCGATTCCCGCCGGATAGGTCATCCAGTCATGGGCATGGATAACGTCAAACTGCTCGCTGTCGGCCAGATCAGCCGCCAGCGCCGCGTAGCGATGAACTTCGGTGTACATGTCGCAACAGTAATCTTTCGAGACCACGAGCTGATTGGCAGCTCGTATGTCGCCGCCGCCGCGCTCTTCGTATTTTCTCCTCAAAGTTTCTTCGATACGCCGCTGGTATGTTTCAGCGGTGGTATAGGGCTGGAGTGCGGAGTTGATTGTGTGAAATTTGACGTTTTTCAGGTCGGCGAAATTGAAAGATGCGCCCGCGCTCCGTGAGCCGGGGGTCAGCAGCTTAACGTGGGTGGCATATTGGCTCTCAACTATTTTGGGCAAAACGAAAATGACTTCTATGCCAAGCTGGTCCATTGCTCGGGTCAAACCGTAGCAGGCAGTGCCCAGCCCGCCGCTGATGAACGGGGGGAATTCCCAGCCTAACATGAAGACTCTCATACGATTACTCACCCATTAGGTCCTATAACTATTGGCCTGGTAGTGGATCAAAAAAGATTCTCTTCTTGACACAGCCTGACACCACTAACTTGTTGGTCAGAAAATATCCCGTTACCCAGTCAAGTCACGGGCTGCCGGTAAGCTCGTTCATCGGCAAGAAATCAAGCACTCTTAACCTTTAACAGGCTTAAGAAACGATATTTACTCCAACACTTAATAATAAATCGGGATTTTAGTGTCAATAAGTTGAAAAAATCTTTCAAAAACCATGAATTTTGATGTTGATAGACGTATTTTATAGGTCGGTAGTCAAACAAAAACAGCCGTTCCGCTTTCATACAAAGCGAAATGGCACACTTCGAGATTATAATATGACCGCTAAAATGTTCAATTAAGGGCTGTTAACAAAGATGGACGTTCGCGGTCAAAGGGTCAGACCAAAAAAACTCCAACGAGGCTTACAGATCCTGCGGCTTGACCGTGCTGCGGCGATTAGCTTTGGTTCGAGCCGTGGCGGCATCGAGCATAGCATAGACCTTTTCGCTCAGGGCCTCGATCGAATCGGATGAGGTCATCATTTTCTTGCTCTTGATGTAAGCCTTTACTTTGCTGGCTACGATCAAAGACTCTCTTTTTTTTGCCATTCTAATAAGCCTCCATATCGACAAAGTTAATAATAGGCCGGCGCCCAATCCTCAGGCCCGGCACGTTATCGAGCTTTTTAATTACATGCAAGCATGCGGATTTGCAACAAAAAAATGGGCCAAAGTGCTAAATTGTTGCCTCGATTTCGTCGATAGCCGGGAAACGTGGTTGCGAGAGCTGATACCCCAAGAAGGAGTTTTTCTGGTAAGCGCGCAAATTTTGATAATTCGTGAAGCCCAATTGGACGAAAGTATCTGCTGGATAAAAAACCGTTGAGGGCATGACCCGATTAGCGGGAACAGATGAAAAAGAAATCCTGACGTGCAGAAAGAGCGTTTGGGAACACAGTTTGTTGTGGAGGAATACAATGGCAAAGCGTTCGAAAAAAGTTCACAAATCGCAGGCCAAAGTGGAAGGGTACGTTGTAGTTGCTTTTGCAGAGGATATGGAGCAGGCCAGAGAATACAAGAGTCTGCTCGAAGCGAACGACATAACGGCCACAATCAGCGAACACGATGAGCAGGCCATCGGCTCCGGGGAAATCGCCGTGATGGTCTCCGAGGAATTTATCGACGAGGCCCACGTCGTCATTGAGTCGCAGAATGTGTACGACGACTTCTATGATTTTGCGATGGAAGAGGATGACGAAGGTGATTTCGACGACGATCTATTGGATGATGACTTTTAAGATGAATAAAGAAGATTCTCAAGAGCGTTGCAGGGACGAAGACCGAAGGGAAAGCGTGGTGGACAGGCGTTTGGGGCTGGACCGCAGGCGCGGGCCGGGCAAGCGGCTGACCGATGACCGCAAATCTGCTGAAGAAGGGCAGATGTCGCAGGAACAGTTCGAGTTCCTCATGGCCATCGATGAGTATAAGCGCAAGAATACGAGGCCCTTCCCTACGTGGACGGAAATCCTGGAGGTCATCAAGGCGCTGGGCTATCGCAAGGTGGCTGAGCCGCAATCGCTTGAGAAGTCCAGGAAAAAGCCGCAATCCAGTGAAGTTCCTCTGGGCGCTTTGCTGGACTAAGAACGGCCCCTAAGCATCGTCACAATCGCATCCGGCTTGACGCGAGATAACCTGCGTTCACTTTTGTTGCTCAGCTTCGCGCGGCGAAGACGGGCAAATGAACGAGGACCGATCGCGCGCGGATGGCGCAAGTCTCCTCTGGCGGCAAAACCAGCGCAAAGTCATCTTGCCACAAAGGGCGAGAGTTGGCGGAGCTGGTTGACAATCGGCGGGAGCTTCTCGATGGTGTAATCCACTTCTTCTTCCGTGTTATATCGGCTCAGGCTGAATCGGATTGAGCCGTGGGCGGCGGTAAAAGGCACACCCATTGCTCGCAAAACATGACTGGGCTCAAGAGAGCCGGACGTGCAGGCCGAGCCGCTGCTGGCGCAGATGCCGTATTTATCCAGCATCAGAAGAATCGCTTCACCTTCAATGTATTCGAAGCTGATGTTGCAGGTATTGAGCAGACGATTCTCTGGATCGCCGTTGAGCCGGCAATCAGGGCACTTTTTCAGGATGGCCTTTTCGAGCTTGTCACGCAGGTATCTGACTCTGCTGTTTTCCTCTTTGAAGCTCCGTGCCGCTAATTCACAGGCTTTGCCTAATCCGACGATTCCGGGAACGTTTTCCGTGCCGGCCCTTCGGCCCGCCTCCTGATGGCCGCCTAACATGAACGGCGCCAAGCGCGTCCCTTTTCGGACGTAAAGAACGCCGATCCCCTTGGGTCCGTGCAGCTTATGGCCCGAAAGGCTCAACAAATCAATGTTGCTCATGGAGAGGTTAAGCGGAATTTTGCCGACGGCCTGTACGGCGTCCGTGTGGAAGGCGACGTCTTTATCGGCGGCCAGCTCGGCGATCCGGTCAATGGGAAATATTGTGCCCGTTTCGTTGTTCGCATACATGATGGTAATCAGAGCGGTATCGGCGTCGATCTGCTCTTGCAGCTCCGCCGGGTCAAGCCGGCCCTGCCTGTCGACACTCAGCTCGACGACCGTATAGCCGTGATTTTCCAGGTCCCGGCAGACGCTCAACACGGCCGGGTGCTCAACTCGAGTGGTGATGACCTTGCGTTTGTGCGGCTGAGCGGCCAAGGCGCCCTTGATCGCCGCGTTGTCGCTTTCGGTGCCGCCGCTGGTAAAGACAATCTCGCTCGGCTCGCACCCGAGCAAAGCCGCCACCTGCTCGCGCGCATGATGGATTCTGCGGCCCGTTTGTCCGCCAAATGTGTGCATGCTCGAAGGATTGCCATAAAGCTCGCAGAATAACGGCCTCATCTCTTCAAGCACTCGTTCATCCACTCGTGTCGTCGCATTATTGTCAAAGTATATAGTTTTCATCTTATTTGATCCCGTGTCAGAAGCAAAGCCGCGAGCCTGAAATACAACCGCAGGCTGAATACGGAAGAGCCCGCGATTTGGCTCACGATTTATTCTATATGATTATGCGGCTGGCCCGCCGACTCTTTGTCTTCTTCGACGAAAAGTCCTTCCGAAACAAATTCTCTGAGCTTGGCTTCGACCACGTCCTTCATCGTCAGCTCCGCCATCCGGCACTGGGCGCACATTCCTCTGAATGCGACGACGACTTTATTGGCTTCGACGTCGATCAGCTCGATGTTGCCTCCGTGGGCCCGCAGGGCCGGGCGGATTTGTTCGTTGATCGTTTGCTGAATCAACTGGATTTTCTGGACGTTCGTCAGCTTGCCCTCTCGCCGCGGGGTGGATACGGGGGCTTCTCTTATCTTTTCTCCCTGTACCTTTTCAATGATCTTTGCGATTTCGCCCTGGCATCCGCCGCACCCGCCGCCCGCTTTGCAGTAATTGGTTACCTGCTCGACGGTTGTCAGGCTGTTCTCGCGTATGACCCTCTCGATTTCCCGGTCAGTGACGCCGAAGCAGGTGCAGACGATCGTGCCTTCAAGCTCATGTTTCTTCCGGCCGCCGCTTTGGTAATTCTCAATGGCTGCTTCGAGTGCTTCCCGGCCCATTACGGAACAGTGCATCTTCTGTTCCGGCAGGCCGCCCAGGAAGTCGGCGATATCTTTGTTCGTGACCTTTGCGGCTTCCTCCAGCGACAGGCCTTTGATTATCTCGGTCAGGACCGATGAGCTCGCGATGGCGCTGGCGCAGCCGAACGTCTTGAACTTTGCATCTTTGATTCGGCCCTTTTCATCGAGCTTGAAGGTCAGCTTCAGGGCGTCGCCGCAGGCCAGGGAGCCGACTTCGCCGACGCCGTCGGGGTTTTCGATTTCGCCGACGTTCCGCGGGTTGAAAAAGTGGTCTCTGACTTTATCGGTATATTCCCACATAGTTTCGTCTCTCGTCTCAAATCAATCCTGCAAAAGCAGGAATCTACAACTATCTGCTATTATATTATCGGCTGGCTTTCAACGCCTGGTCGAAATCCGCGATGATATCGTCAATATGCTCCGTACCAGCCGAGACGCGGATATAGTCCGGCGTGACGCCCGCGGCGAGCTGCTCTGCCTCGCTGAGCTGTGAATGGGTCGTGCTGGGCGGGTGAATCACTAACGTCTTGCTGTCACCGATGTTGGCCAGGTGGCTGGCTAATTTGACGCTGTTGATAAACTTGATGCCGGCCTCTCGGCCGCCTCTGATGCCAAAGCCCAGGATCGCCCCCTGGCCGTTCGGCAGGTATTTCTTGGCTAATTTGTAATCCGGATGTGATTCGAGCCCGGGGTAGTTCACCCACGTGACGCCTTTCTGTTTTTCGAGCCACTGCGCCAGCTTCAGCGCATTCTCGGAGTGCCTGGGCATACGCAGATGCAGGGTCTCCAGCCCCTGGAGGAACATGAACGCGTTGAACGGCGACATGCAGCTACCCATATCCCGCAGGAATTGCGTCCTGGCCTTGATGATGTACGCCAACGGGCCGAAGGACTCGACGTACTTGACGCCGTGATAGCTCGGGTCCGGCTCGGTCAGCTCAGGGTATCTGCCGTTCGTCCAGTCGAACTTGCCCGAATCGACAATCGCACCGCCGATGCAGGTTCCATGCCCGCCGATGAATTTCGTACAGCTATGAACCGAAACGTCGATGCCATAGTCAAAAGGCCTGAACAAAATCGGCGTGGTGACCGTGTTATCGCAAATGACCGGCATGCCGTTCTTGTGGGCGATCTCGGCGATTTTCTCGTATTGCAGAATATCGTTCTTCGGATTTCCGACGGTCTCGATGTAAATCAGCCGGGTATTATCTTTTATCGCCTTGGCGAAGTTCTCCGGCCTCTTCGGGTCCACAAAAGTCACCTCGATACCGAGTTTATGAAAGGTCTGGCTAAAGAGGGTCACCGTTCCGCCGTAGAGCGAATTCGAGGAGACAATATGGCCTCCGGCCCCGCAGATGTTGAAAATGCTGACGTAGATAGCCGACTGGCCCGAGCTCAGCCCCAGGCCTCCCACGCCGCCCTCCAGTGCAGCCAGCCGTTTTTCCAATACGTCCGTCGTGGGATTCATCAGCCGGGTGTAGATGTTTCCAAACTCTTTCAACGCAAAAAGATTCGCGGCGTGGCTGGTGTCCTTGAAGCAATAGCTCGTGGTTTGATATATGGGCACAGCCCGGCTGCGCGTATCTGAATCGACTGTCTGGCCGGCGTGCAAAGCCAGCGTTTCCAGGTGGTACTGCGGTTGTTCTGCCATGTTCTCTGATCCTTTCTATCTCGTAGGTAAAATCTCTACCATTCTATCAAGCGATTTTTTCGCTCTGGTTCTTACGTGCTCCGGCACGGTAATTTCATATTGCTTATCTTCCAGCGAAGCGATGACCTTGTCCAAAGTAATCTTCTTCATATTCGGACAGACGGCACGGGCGCTGGCCGGGTAGAATTCGGCTTGCGGATTCTGCTTCTTCAGGGCGTGAATAATTCCTGTCTCGGTTGCGACGATGAACCGTTTGAACCCGCTTGCGGCTGCAAATTTGAGCATTTGGCCGGTGCTGAGTAATTCGTCCGCGAGCTCTTTGACCGGCTCAGAACATTCCGGGTGCGCCATGACAATCGCATCCGGATACTTTGCCTTGGCCGTCCGGATGTCGTCCTCGGTGATCAGCACGTGCGTCGTGCAGTAACCGGGCCAAAGCACGAGGTCTCGGCCCGTCCTTTCAGCTACAAACCGGCCGAGGTGCTGGTCCGGGACGAAAATGATCCGCTTGTTCTGGGGCAACGAGCTCACTAACTCCACCGCGTTGGAGCTGGTGCAGCAGTAATCGCTCTCGGCCTTGACCTCCGCCGAGCTGTTGACATAGCAGACGACAAGGGCGCCGGGATGCTCCTGTTTAAGCCGGCGGAGCTGCTCGGCGGTTATCATATCCGCCATGGGACAGCCGGCGGATTTGTCGGGCAAAAGCACCATCTTTTCCGGTGAAAGTATCGCCGCGGTTTCCGCCATGAAGCGTACGCCGCAGAAGACGATGATCTTTGCATCGGTTTTCGCCGCCTGAATGCTCAGACCCAGGGAATCGCCCGTGAAATCGGCCAGGTCCTGTATCTCGCCCAACTGGTAGTTGTGGGCGAGGATCACGGCGTCATTCTCACGCTTTAACCGTGCAATTCTCTCAATCAGCTCTTTTCTCAACTGCCTGCTCCTGACTATTGCGGCTATTTTTCTTTGCGGCCTTCGTGATGTTTGCCATGCTTGCGCTGCCTGTAGAGCGACTCGGTTTTTGCCATGGACACCGTTGTCCCGGGAGGAACGGACTTCCTGATCCAGACGTTTCCTCCGATCACCGAGCCTTTGCCTATCGTAACGTCACCCATGATTGTCGCCTCGGCGTATATCGTCACGTCGTCTTCGACCGTGGGGTGACGTTTGGCGCCCCGGATGCTCTGGGCTTTTTGGGGAATCCTCATGGCAATGAGCGAAACACCCTGATAGAACCTGACGTTGTCGCCGATGACCGATGTTTCACCTATGACGACGCCGGTCCCGTGGTCGATGAAGAAATTCCTGCCGATCGTCGCGCCGGGATGGATGTCAATGCCGGTTTTGGCGTGTGCGCACTCCGACATGATCCGCGGAATCAAAGGGACTTCTTTGAGATACAATTCGTGGGCGATTCGGTACGCGGCAATGGCGGTGATACAGGGATAGCTTATCACAATCTCCTCGTGGGACTTTGCCGCCGGGTCTCCCTCGAATGCGGCCCCGACGTCGCCTTTGAGGAGCTCTCTTATGTTGGGTAGTTGCGCCAGCAGGTGCAGGGTTGCCTCCTCAGCCATGGCCCGGCAGGCGCCGGTGTCACAGTTTTGCAGTCTGCACTGATATTTGTACGCACGTTCTATCTGCTCGGAGAGCTCCGTATAAACGTGGTAGAGGATGTCGATAACGATAAAATGAACGTTTGATTTTGTGACGGTTCTCTTGCCGGTATAGCCGGGGAAGAGAAGCTCAATAAGCGAATCGAGAATCTCTATGATCTTGTCTCGAACGGGCAAGTTGGAAACGTCGATAAAATTTATACCCTTATCGTCCTGGTACGTTTGAGCAATCTTACCGACGAGATCCTGGATTTTCCTATCGGCCAACCTTTTTTCTTGCATGGTTGTATGTCCTTACAGACAAAGCAGTTGTGCGCTCTTAGCTGTACATTTCAGTCGAGATGTATCGCTCGCCGGTGTCGCAGATAAACGTCACGATGACTTTGCCCTGGTTTTCCGGCCGGTGCGAGAGCTTTACGGCTGCGCACACGTTGGCGCCGGAGCTGATGCCCGAAAGAATGGCCTCCTTCGACGCCAACTGCCGGGCCGTCTGAATCGCCTCTTCGTTTGTGATTTGGATGATCTCGTCGATAATGCCGGCGTTCAGGACGTCCGGGACAAATCCCGCACCGATACCTTGTATTTTATGCGGGCCGGGCTTGCCTCCCGAGAGCACGGGGGAATCCTTCGGTTCGACCGCAACGACTTTGAGGTGTTTGTTCTTTTGCTTCAAGACCTCGCCGCAGCCGGTCAAAGTCCCGCCGGTGCCGACTCCGGCCACGAGAATGTCAACCTTGCCGTCCGTGTCATCCCATATCTCTCTGGCCGTGGTTTCCCGGTGGATTTGCGGGTTGGCGGGATTCTTGAACTGCTGCGGCATGAACGAATTGGGATTCTGGGATACAAGCTCCTCGGCCCTGGCTATGGCTCCGGACATTCCCTTCTCGGCGGGCGTCAGCACGAGCTCAGCTCCGAACAACTTCAATATCTTTCTTCGCTCGACGCTCATTGACTCAGGCATCGTCAATATCAGGTGATACCCTCTGGCCGCACATACAAAAGCCAGGCCGATGCCTGTGTTGCCGCTGGTCGGCTCGATAATGACCGCGCCGGGCTTGATTAGCCCTTGCTTTTCCGCGGCCTTGATCATCGAGAGGGCGATCCTGTCTTTCACGCTTCCGCACGGATTCCGGGATTCGAGCTTCGCCAGGATGGTGGCTTTGTTCGAGCCGAGCTTGTGGATTTTAACCAGCGGCGTAAGACCGACTGTAGCGGTGATATCTTCAAATACTGCACTCATGATTCTGATCTGTTCCTTCCCTAAATCTGATAGTCCAGTTGTTTTGCATCCCTTGCCATGTCAACGACGTCCAGGAGTGTGATGGATTGCATGACTTCGTCGATAGCCTTCTGGACCTTTATCCAGACTTGCCGGGCGGCGCATTCGGCAGCTCGTACACAACTCTGGCTGTCTTCGACACATTCGACCGTTGTCACGGGGCCTTCCAGGCAATGCAGGATGTCGCTGAGTCTGATTTGGTTGGCGGCCCTGGACAGTACGTACCCACCTTTGGAGCCTCTGACGCTTCGGATGAGCCCCGCCGCCCGCAGAACGGCCATCAATTGCTCCAGGTACTTGACGGAGATGTCTTGCCGTTCTGCAATGACTTTGAGTTGCAGAGGTCTGCTTGCCTCGTTCTGAGCCAGCTCTATCATGGCTCTTACTGCATATCGCGTTCGAGTTGATAGCTTCATAGTCTGTTCTTTCATTATTCCTACTTTAGGAGTAGGGTATTATACGATTCTGTCTGCCTCAGGTGCAAAAGAAAATCGACGAATAACGAACAATTTCTGAGACACCTCGCAGAATCCTTGTTCTTGCTGCTGATAATGCGCAATCATCCATCGTATTGGCATGGAAAAGCATAAACTCGGGCTGGGTCCGCAATTGCCTTGACCGGTTGGTCAGTAACCGCTAAGATGACCAAAGCTGGCTCACAGCACGCTGAAAGGGGATATTGCGGATGGCAAAAAAGACCGCGAAGAAAGTGGCCGGGACTATATCGAACGTCGAGGTACCCGAACCTTCGTTAGAGCATTTGAAAAGGCTTACCGATGATACCGGCCTGTTCCAGCACGCCAAAATCATAATCCCCGACCGCCAGTGCGGCTACTGCACGGACGACAATGCAAGGGCCGTAATCGCGATGACCAAATACTACGCGCAATATTCCGAGCCGCTGGCTCTGAAACTCCTGGACACGTACCTGGCGTTTGTCGTCCATTCGCAGAACGAAGACGGCACTATCAGGAACTGGATGAACTTCGACCGAACCTGGTACAGGAACGAAACGGGAAATGACGCCCTTGGCCGGTCGTTGTGGGCCCTCGGAACGGTTGCCGCCAGGCCGCCGTCGCCGGCGTATCTGGCTATTGCCAGCGACTTTATTGACATCTCCATACAGCGAGTCCAGAAGCAGACCCCGAAGGGTATGGCCTATTCGATCCTTGGTATGTGTGATTATCTCAAACAATTCCCCGACGCCGGGGACGTAAGGCGCCAACTGGAATTGGCCGCTGGCGCTCTGGCGACGCAGTACCAGCAGAATAGCGGCCCCGATTGGCAGTGGTTTGAGCAGGCGCTTACGTACGATAATGCTGTTTTGCCGCACGCGCTATTTGTTGCCGGCCTGACTCTTAAGAACGGCACATTCCAGGAAATTGCGGGAAAAACCTGCGAGTTCCTGCTGGCTGATACGTTCGACGGCGAGCATTTCAGCTTCGTCGGCTGTCAGGGATGGCATGAACGGGGCCGGCCAAAGGCGGCATTCGACCAGCAGCCCATCGAAGCCGGCAGTACGGTCCTGATGCTCAGGGCCGCTTATGACGCCACGCAAAACAGCAGATTCCTGACTCTTCAAAGAAAGGCTTTTAACTGGTTCTTGGGCTGCAACGACTTGCGCAGTCCGCTCTATGACTTTGTATCAAAAGGCTGCCGCGACGGCCTCTGCCCCGACGGCGTTAATCCGAATCAAGGGGGGGAGAGCACGCTGAGCTTTCTATTGAGCCTGCTGGCGGTCAAGGAAGCACCACCGGTGGCTTGCGGGGAATGCCGGACCAAGTTCAAATCGAAAATCGAAAACTCGTCCTGAGCGAAGTCGAAGGATCGAAAATCATAAATCTTCATGGTCCCGGATTTGTCGGCCCAATGTATTGCCTCGCCGCGACGATGTCATCGAACCACACCTTGCTGACGTGGCTAGGCGGCGCATCCGTGATATACAGAAGAATCCACAGGAAGTTGAGCTTCAGATTCTCATCACTGCGCCATTGAAATCCTTCGAAGGGCGACCCACCCGGGTCCGGATTGAAACTGTCCCATACCCATTTGCCCTTCGGAAAACCTTCGCCTAGGTAGCTGACCATCTGCCCCTGCCTCATCCAGGGTTTTCCGTCAATCCATATCGCCTGCTGGCCGTTGTGTTCCGTGACGGGTTCGTTCATTTTCATCATCAGCTCGACACAGGTCCATTTGTCGCGCTCGGCTTTGAGGTTCTCGTCGTTGATGAAGTCGTGGCCCCATGATTTGTTGTCCGGCGAGGAGCGCATGCCCATCCAGTAGGAGTAGAAATCCCATCGCCATTGCCTGCCGTATGGCTCGACGCCGGTGGTAAACCGCTCGTTGCCGGCGGGCCGGATGCCCGCTCCGCCCTGGGGCCACGCCGTCGATGGGTTATAGCCGCCGACGTGCACGAAGTGGTGGATCGGGAAGCAATCGCGGTCGAATTTCACGTAAAAGCGAACGTAAAGCTCTTCATAGCCCGGCAGGAGCCGCCGGTACAGATGTCCGCCGTTACTTTTGCCTCCGATGTGGCTCATCAGGAGCGAATGTTTGCCGCCGCTTCCGGCGGGCACATCATTCGAAAGCGACATGATCTCGATATTCTCAACGCTCTCCCATCGCGACTTGAAGGCGTCCAAAGAACCCTCTTCAAAGTTCTCTGCAAAGATCACATTCGGGTCGTTCTCGATCCCCTTATCGCCTTTGTATTGACTCGCCAAGCCCTGTCTTACCTCGCTTTGTGGTTCTTCCGCTTGTGCGGCACCAGGAAAGCATAGAGCAAGTATCAACAGTCCGGCCGACAAGCCGGCAAAGAATTGGTTTTTGGATTTGCGATTAACTGTTTCTGAGTAAGTTTCCATATCCACCAAACCCTCTAATGATCTGCCCCTGTTCTTGCTACATCATGACTGCAAGGCATTTTAAGCAGTATCGGGTATGACTGTCAATGAGTCCGGTTGGTTCGTCCCAATCTTCAGAGGCTTTGTTTCGCATTTCGCAGGGGCATAGAAAAGGGGCTGCAAGCGGATGCTCACAGCCCCTTGAGTTACAGATATACGTATTAGCGACAGAGACGGTTTCTACTTCTTGCTCGTGTGGACAATGATGCTGCCGCCGCCAATCGGCTGCTCTATGCCGTTGTCATACTCGACGGTCTCAACACCAAGTGCGTCTTCTGTCCAGATCTTGATCCGGAACTTGTCCGGTGCCCCATCTCGGGCCCAGATTTGGAATTTGTATGCTCCGAAACCGTTTATCGTCCCCATTCCTTTGAACTTTGCGTAGTCCGACCCGGTGACCACCAGCCATTCGTAACTGCTGCTGTGGAAATTCAAATTCGCCGTCTGAAACATGAATTCGGTCTGGCCATCTGGAACGGAGGCACCCTTCTTGTACTTGGAGACGAAGCCGAAGTTGGCCTTTCCCACAAGTGTGCCGTCAGGCTTGTAGGCACCAGACGGTGAGTTAATCCATCCACCGCCGGTCACAAATCCAGCCGACGGGTCGTACACTACGACCGTGGCCGTACAACTATCCGTAGCTCCAGACGGATCGGTTACTGTCAACATAACGTCATAATATATACCCGCCTCAGTAAACGCTTCCGGTAGATCCACAACGATCGGGTCTCCGTCCGGATCATACGATCCGCCGTCAATATCAGGAACTTGTCCGACCGCCACAACCGCTCCCTGGCAGTCAGCAACAGGAGGCGTATTGCACGGTATGGCTGCCCAGCATAGCTCGTTGGACAACAAAATCCGAGGACCATCACCTGGACCGTACACGACGTGAAACTCCGGATCACTTGCGGCCACTACGATTTTTCCTCCCCCATAGCACATCTCAATAACATGCGGACTACCAGTTGATGTAGCTATGGTGACTACCGTTGCTCCCGCTGGTATTGATGTTATTTTGCCATGAGTGGAATTACCCCAGTTGCTCAAGAGCGCGTCTGTCAAGCCATCGGCTAGCGGATGCGTTGGGGCTACGATATGTACACCCTGCGTATGGTTCCCGCTATCTGCAGTGAAAGTCACTGGCAAGAACGAGTAAGGACCCGATACGTCGAATTGCGCGTTCACGACGATCCCACCGCCCCCACTTATCCAGCTTTCGAGATCCGCTGCTTTTGCATTCAGCGCGTCTACCATCGCCTGACTCGGATACCAAGCCACAAAAATGATGTCGTAGTCGCCAAGAGTCTCCCCTGCCAAACCTGCCGCGGCTACTTCTGTGTACGTATACCCAAAAATGTCAAGTGCTCGGTGTCCGTTATGATCTAGTCCGTCCAGTAGTAATATTGATCCGGGTTGGGTCGGTGGGATAAACGCTAATGTACTAACGCCTTTCTCTAACGAACCTGGATTAATGGCTTCTTCCTGTGCGATGGCCGGTGACAAACCGCTCACGGCAAGCACGAGAGCTGCTAATACAAAAATTCTTAGTAACTTTCTCATTTCTGATTCTCCTTAAACAAAACTTCCGGTAGTGTCCTAATTTGAGATTGAGCTACCGGGCAACTTATTAGTGATTCGACAGCACGAATTATATCAGATTAAACACTTCAAGCAAGCAAATAGTTCAACTCCCCAAAAATTCTGATATTTTTTAAACTTTTCTGTTGCAACTCCAACGGATACCGATATAATTGTGATTGTTCTGGTTGTCGTATTATGATTAAGGACGAAACAGATGAGTAACAAAACAGACCGAGACACAGCAATCCGAGTTCTTCGCGAACGCCAAGAAAGATTGACAGGAGATATCAAAAAACTCCATGAGAAATCACAAGCGATAGACCAATCCATCAAACTATTGCTTCAAGAGTCCGATGAGAGAACAGAATTGTTGGTCGAACACAAGGCATTGCCAGACTTGATGGCTGGACCACAAGCTATAGTTGAGCAGTTCCTACGGGGTTCTCCGGGCCAATTCTTTAGACCAAGAGAACTCGCCAGACAGATTGTCAAGCAGGGATATGAACCAAAAAACCCTAAACTGTGGCCCACGCAAGTCAATAACTGCCTAAAACGTGCAGTTGAAAAGAACATTGCGGACATACAAGAAGTTGAAGATAAGAAGGAATATGGCTTGAAACTGAATAGTGAGACAATCTCGCAAGATAAGCAATAATGTTCATTAGATAACTCTTATGGATAACTGGGTCTATGGATGGTCAAGACAACCACAAGCAAGGACGCCTACTGATAGTTTGCACCTATCAGTAGGCGTCTGTTTTGTTGATGGGCCCGTGAGATTGGTATCTCGGCCTCGGCTCTACACCCAGGCGTCCGAGTTCGATTCTCGGCGGGTCCATCATATTAACCGGGGGTAGCATGGTGCACCCGACGGCTCTACACCTGACCGGGTCGGGGTTCGAGTCCCCGTACCTCCAATATGATTAACGATTTATTGTACTGCATGATGCGCGCCTGTCAAGAGGAAATATCGGCTTTCCGCGCAGTATTCTGCAATTCTTTTCGTGTTGCCGCTAAGAGGCGCTCCCTTGCCCACGATGAAAGTGATAAGCCAGATAACCGACACGCGCGTTCAAAATCCCTCTTAACTTCTGGCAATACGCGGATTTGTATTACTTCTCGCTGTGACACACCCAACTTAGGTCTTCCTCGTTTGATCATAAACATAATTGTACTGCAAAAAAATTATTTTGTCAACAAGATTTTTATTGACTGTGCATTAAAATGCAGTACAATAAATTAAGTTGTAGTGAATGAAAAGCAATTGGTAGGAGTTCAAATCATGGCTAATATCTTGAACCGGGAGAAGCAAGTTAGAATCATCAGTGCCCTGGCGGAAGACTCCAGCATCCGCGCTATTGAGAGAATGACTGGCGTTCATCGTGATACCATCATGCGTCTTGGGATTCGTGTTGGGCATGGGTGTTGTCGTATTCTTGATAGGCTCATGCGCAATCTTACTTGCGACTATCTCCAATTGGATGAAGTCTGGGGATTCATTGGCAAGAAGCAGAAGAACGTCAAACCCGGCGAAGTTGGCGTTGGGGACGCATGGACGTTTATTGCTATAGACGCCAAGTCCAAAGCCGTGCCATCCTTCAAGGTCGGAAAAAGGGATTTAGAGACAGCGCAAGCCTTTGTCTGTGATCTGTCCGGCCGGTTAGCGAACCGTGTGCAAATCTCTACTGATGCTTTAATTGCCTATGTCGAGGCTATCGAAAAAGGATTTGGTGGAAACGTTGACTATGGACGGATCGTAAAAACCTACGCCTCGGAGAAACCCTTACCAGTCAGTACTCGGTATAGCCCGCCGGATATAGTGAAGGTCTCAAAGACGATCATAAATGGTAATCCAGAGCCGTGGAACGTCTCCACAAGCTATATCGAACGCCAGAATTTGACTTTTCGGATGCACTGCCGCAGACTTACAAGATTGACGAATGCCTTCTCGAAGAAGTTGGAGAATTTCGAGGCTGCTGTCGGCCTGCATTTTGGGTACTATAATCTGGTCAAAATCCACAGAACAGTTAGAATGACGCCTGCAATGGCAATCAAGGCCACAGATAGATTGTGGTCGGTCGATGACTTGGTGGAGACAGCTTTAGCAGAAACCACATGACATACATAGAAGCCCTACAGGATGCAATACGAAAGACGCACGGATGCTCCTCTCGGCACGTTGAATCTGTTCCTGTGCATGAAGTATTTCGTGGGGAGACAGTCTGGAAAGGAATAGTAGAAGTATTCACCTTGAAAGATCACGCAAAGGCCAAGCGCTGCTATGGTTGGGGATATACAGATGATTCTGGGCGTGGTCAATACGTAGCGGTTCTGGAGATTGCACCAGTGGATTCAGCCCAGAAAGCAGTGAAAGCATGCATCGTGTCGCAACATGGATGCAAAGGAGAACTGGATGGCAACGAAAACATTTAATTGGTTCACTGCATCAGACCAAAATCGAACAAGAAGAAAGGCTGGCGGAGTTACCACATCCGATGTGCTTATGACAACACACATTGGGGGTAATGCGGATATTTTCCCTGCCATTCTTGATCTTCACGTCCCTGCCGGTTCTGTTGTTGCTGATGTGACATGGGGCAATGGCGTTTTTTGGAGTAAAGTCACACCGGGGAAATATGATGTTAGGCCAACCGATGTTAAGACTGGTGTTGATTGTCGGAAGTTACCCTATACAAGAGAGTCAATAGATTGTGTTGTACTTGATCCGCCATACATGGAAGGATTGTATCGTCGAGATAAGTCGCATTTGGCTGGGTCTGGTTCTCATTCAGCGTTTCGAGAAGCATACTCAAATGGTGATGAGACGACAACAGGTCCCAAGTATCACTTTGCCGTTCTATCCATGTATATCGAGGCGGCGAAAGAAGCAGCCAGAGTTCTTCGGCCAGAAGGTGTATTCATCGTGAAATGTCAAGATGAAGTCAGTGCGAACACACAACGGATGACACACGTTGAGATTATTCTCGTCTGCGAACGTATGGGGTTTTATACTAAGGACCTGTTTATTGTGGTGAGACAAAACGCCCCCGTCATAAGCCGCCTCAAACAGCAGGTCCATGCTCGCAAGAATCATTCTTATTTTTTGGTTTTCGTAAAGACCACCAAGAAACGATCAGTGGGGTTTGCGTTCATCAACAAGGCGATCAAGCAAGACGAAGGGGTCAGTAACAAAAGGCGAACAAACGGGCCAAGAAACCGGTACTAAGGACGCCAGAAGTTGACACCGTTGGACCTCTGTGTATTTCTTGAATTTTGACCTTGGCAAGTCTCTATTGAGACAATAAACGAATCGCCATGTGTTTTCAAAAGCAAATAAATTGACTGCCAGAACATCAAATTCCCCAACAAGAAGGCAAGTTGTATCTATTGTAGAACCATCAGGAAATTTGACAGTTCTCCTATCACTGCCGTCGCATTGTGCCTTGCCAGCCCAGGCATCATTCTGTTTGGTGATACTATTTGTCTGCAAAGACTTTAATTCAATAACGAAATCTACACCTTTGTATCTCACAACAAGATCGCCTTTGCGTGTTCTGTCGTGATCGTCGTCCTTATGATGTTGTTCAATTCGAGGATCATTCTGGAAAATCTTAGAAAGTTGATGTTCAGCAACATAACCAAACAATATTCCACGTAGGCTCGGATTTGCTGCAACAAGGTCTGTTAGTTCCCTGGCAGTAATTCCCCACTGGTCAAGAATTGTTGGTGTTTGCTCGTCGGCCATGTAGGTATTATCGGCCCAATGGCCTGACGCTCTTTATCGTTTCTGCTCAAATTAGGACACTACCAAACTTCCATAACGATTTTCTTTCTGCTGCGGACCAACAGCATTCACGATACACATTATCACTGGTCCCTTGATACTCAATTACATTCGTCGCATTGAATCAGGGTGCATGTCATGATTGTAGGTAGAAAAAAGCCCTCTCAATAGGCAAAATAGGGAAAAGATTACAAACAACCATTTTGCTCATGGAGGGCTCACATT
>Ga0315295_10000392_pt1 | contig 37478 bp, 43 predicted proteins | sample YL17G14_0_MG_FD_204453 | JGI IMG/M metagenome (GOLD analysis project Ga0315295, IMG submission 204453) | Sediment microbial communities from Yellowstone Lake, YNP, Wyoming, USA - YL17G14_0 | ecosystem: Environmental > Aquatic > Freshwater > Lake > Sediment | place: USA: Wyoming | collected...
CGATGACAGGCTGACGGAGCCATTCGGTGCGGATGTGTCTGCTTCTATAGCTCAGGAAAACATCGAGGCCAACTGCAAGTTAATTTACTGGTACCACCAAGCGGTGAGCAACGCCGGCACATCAGTATAGCCGCGCTGCTTATTATGTGTTCTCTGCTCGCAAATAACACTGAGTGATGGTAACTCGAAGGCGATTGACACGTATTCAATTTGCCTCGGGTAGAGTGGAGCGTCTGCTCCCATCGTGCGTAGAGCGGATGCTCTAGGCTACCCCCTACTTCAAATTCTAATAACCCTGGGTGGCATGTAGGCACGACCTTTTAGGTCGTGACCACGAGGCTGAAGCCTCGTGGCTACATGTGTTTAGAATAGCTCTGTTCTCCAATGAAAAGCCTGAAAAGATGATACAGTATCCGAGTTTGCTTGACTGCTATCTGCGCCTCATCTAAAATGATGGTGGCAGATTGTTATGTTCATTTGCCTTAATCAGAAACTAAGCGATGGCTCGCTGCATTCCCCGCCTTTGGATTCTATTACCTTCCCCGATTCTCTATCTTGCCGTCAAAGGAGGTCACTCCGTGCCTAGGTTTTCTTTATTTCCCAGGGAGCAGAAGTTCTTTGTCCTGTTCGAGCAGGGCGCCCAAAATACGGTCAAGATAGCTCAGCAGCTAAGAGACATGGTGAACACTTGGGAAAATGTTAAGGAAAGAGTAGAAATGATAACCAGCCTGGAGCATGACGGCGATGCTATTACCCATCAAATTGTCGCGCAACTGCACCTTACCTTTGTGACCCCGCTGGACCGCGAGGATATTGCTCTGCTGGCAGAGTCTCTAGACGATATAACTGACCTCATTCACTCAGCAGCGGATGCTATGCTGCTCTATAAGGTGGAGCGTCCCACTGATAAGGCCAAGGAGCTGGCGGATATTATTGTCCAGGCGACGGCTGAGGTAGAGAAGGGTGTGTCCGAAATACATGACCGCATTGACCGAGATAAGCTTCTTAAGCGGTGCGTGGAGATTAACCGCCTGGAGAATGTGGGGGACAGCGTTTATCGAGCGGCGCTGGCGGAGCTTTTTGTCAACTCACCAGACTATGCTCACCTTATCAAGTGGCGTGAGATTTACGAGGATATGGAAGCTGCCATCGACAGGTGCGAGGATGTAGCTAACGTGCTGGAAGGCGTGGCGCTGAAATATGCCTGAGACCCTATGTTAGACTTGTATCTAACTCAGCCTGGCGGGATACGGTGGATTTAAGCTTAGTATTCATAGCCTTTATCATCCTTGTAGCCCTGGCTTTTGATTTTACCAACGGAATGCATGATGCCGCCAACTCTATTTCCACTGTCGTCTCCACCAGGGTTTTGACACCGAGACAGGCCGTTATCTGGGCAGCGTTTTTTAACTTTGTAGCTTTTCTTATATTCGGTACGGCAGTGGCTAAAACAATCGGCCAGGGGATGATTGATGTCAGCACAGTAACTCCAGTTGTTATTCTGGCTGCGGTTTGCGGCGCCATTCTCTGGAACTTGCTCACCTGGTATTTGGGTCTGCCTACCAGCTCTTCACATGCTTTAATCGGCGGGTATGCCGGAGCAGCTATAGCCAATAGTGGCTTCGGTGTGATTATAGCCAGTGGTTGGTACAAGACACTGATTTTTATTGTCCTGGCGCCGGCTATTGGTCTAATTTTAGGTTTCATATTAAAGGTCGCTACAACCTGGATGGTACGTAAACAAACGCCGGCTGCAGTTAATAAATGGTCGCGGGTTTCACAACTTTTTTCGGCAGCTCTTTATAGTTTAGGCCACGGCGGCAATGACGCACAGAAGACCATGGGTATTATAACCAGTCTTCTCTTTACCGCGGGCTTAATCAGCGAATTTAAAGTACCTCTCTGGGTTGTTCTAAGCGCGCACGCGGCTATTGCTCTGGGCACATTGAGCGGCGGCTGGCGGATTGTTAAAACAATGGGGCAGAAAATTACCAAATTGAGGCCAATTGATGGTTTTTGTGCCGAGACCGCCAGCGCGTTTAGTATTTTCTTAGCCACTCATCTGGGTATTCCGGTCAGCACTACCCATGTTATCACCGGAGCTATATCTGGTGTGGGTTCGGCGCGTCGGCTTTCGGCCGTGCGCTGGGGCGTGACCATTACTATTGTTTGGGCCTGGATTTTTACTATTCCGGGAGCCGCTGTTATTGGCGCCATCATTTATTCCTTGATTAGACTAATTACACTAATTTGAGGAAAGAGTTATAAGAACCATATTTCAGGTCGAGTGAATTAAAGCTTTAGCCTTCGTGGTCAATGATGTGTATAATTAAATTGCTGTGGAGGTGATGACATGGAAATGAGTGCCGGTTTTAGCAAAGGTTTTCAGGAAATTCAAAATAAAGTCATGGCTATGGGTGATATGGCAACCAAGGATATAAACCGGTCTATCGAGGCGCTAAAAAACCGGGATTTAAAGATGGCTCACCAGATAATTGCCGATGACACCAAGATCGATGATATGCGGTTTGCTATCGAAGATATGTGTATTGAGCTTATGGGCGCGCAGAAGCTGACCATTGCTGACCGACGTATCATTGTGGCTGTTATCAATATTATCACGGAGCTTGAGAGAATTGGGGACTATGCTGAAGGCAATGCCAAGATTGTAGTCATGATTGGCGATGAGCCGCCTTTGAAGCCGTTGATCGATATTCCCCGGATGGCGGAATTGACCATCGACATGATTGAAAAAAGCCTCAAGTCTTTCGTCACCCGCGATGTGGAATTGGCCAAGCACGTTGTCACTATGGATAACGTCGTTGACGGCCTTTACGACCAGGTCTTTCGCGAGCTACTCACTTTTATGATGGTTGACCCGAAGACCATCAGTCGGGCTACCCGCCTCATATGGGTGGCCCACAACCTGGAACGTGCCGCCGACAGGGTCACCAATATCTGCGAGCGGGTCGTCTTTATGGTTACCGGCAAAATGGAGGGGCTGGAGACTTCTAAATATTAACGAACCAAACTGGCTACAGCCTCATCGTTTAACATCTTTAAGCTGGCCGGGGAAGGTAGGCTCATGTCTGACATCTACAGGTATGGGGTATCGAATTCCGCGTTCATGGGTGGCTTCGAGGCCACTGATAACGCTGTCGAGTAAGCCTACAGGTATGGTGAAAGCCAACTCATCATCCTGCACCATCGCCCAAACTCTATCGCCGTTTCCGGGCAGTACCACCTTCGGCTCACCAGTCTTGAATGTCTGTAAGATTCCTTCAGTGCAAGTTCCACCTCGGCCGCTGAAAAGAGACTGTACGCTTATGCCTGTTTTCTGAGTGGCTCCATGAACCAGCCTCATCGCCTGCGCTGCGTTGCAGAACACCATGACTAGGTCTGGCTCGATTTTAGTCCTATCCAGCGGTGAGAAAACCACTCCGGCGTATGCCCCCTTGTTTAGCTTGACACTGGCGACAGCTTTCATGGTTGTTTCAGCTGCTTTGTCGTTAGCTACGTAGTTCATTACTTTCATGAATTCCATCAAGGCATTTTCAATCTGAGGCTCCGATTCGCTCCACCCGTAAGTGTAAGTGGCTATTGGGCAGGCGTTGTCCTCAGCTGTCATGCCTACCGTCCACCCGTATTTGCGGGTTAATGTCAGACCAACACAGATATTCGTCTTGAAGCCCATTTCCTTCAAAGGACGTCTGGTCTTCTCGGGGAAGTCAGCTACGCTTTTCACCAGCTTCACAGCTACCGGGAAAGTAAGCGGTCGTATGAATTTATTAAGTGCCTGCGCTGCCTCAATCCAGTCTGGCATGGTGTCACCTCCATTGTGGCTTTTGGGCTTATTATACAGTCGAGCAAAGACAAAAAGCTATGAAAAGTGATAAAATAGCCAATACGTTTTGCCTGTAAGGTATTTTCTGAATGATTGAAGAGCTGTTACCTGAACTTTATCGAGTCGAAATCCCTCTGCCGAGAAGCCCTTTGAAGGCTCTGAACTCTTATATCGTAAAGGGGAGAGAACGGTTTTTGATTATCGACACGGGAATGAACCGCGAGGAATGTCTGCGTCCCATGCGCTCGGCGCTTCAAAAGCTGGGTATTGACCTGAACAAGACAGACTTTTTTATCACTCACTTGCACGCCGACCATTCAGGACTGGTGGGTGTTCTAGCCAGTGATACATCCAAAATATACTTCAATAAGACGGAAGCCTCCTTTGTCAATTTCCAGCCCAATGAAGACTACTGGATGAAGCACTTTATATTTTATGCCTCCCACGGCTTTCCTGAGGATGAAATGAAAAGGGTGTGGGAGGGTCATCCCGGCTACCGGTACAGCTCAAGACGGCAGATTAGTTTCTCCGTTATGGAGGAAGGGGATAACATAGAGGTCGGGAATTACCTGTTCCGGTGTATCGAAACACCGGGGCATTCACCGGGACACATGTGTCTTTATGAAGCCAACAAGAAGATTCTTATCTGCGGAGACCATATTCTTTTTGATATCACACCTAACATAACCCATTGGGAGCAGCTGGAAAATTCACTCAAGCATTATCTGGCAAACCTGGACAAGGTTTATGCACTTGATGTGAATCTCATTTTGCCCGGCCATCGTAATATCTGGAACGACCACAGGAAGCGGATTATCGAACTGCAGGAGCACCATAAAAACAGGCTGGATGAGGCGTTGTCTGCTGTGCAAGACGGAGGAAAGACAGCCTGGGAAGTAGCACCTTATATAGCCTGGGATATTGTCTGCAACTCGTGGGCAGAATTCCCTTCGCTGCAGAAATTCTTTGCCGTCGGGGAGACTATCGCCCACCTGGACTACCTGGAGGCAGACGGCAAGGTGCGGAAAGAGATGAAGAATCATAAGCTGCTTTATTCGCTGGCGTAACGAAAGTCAGACATGGTTTGGTATAGAAGAAAATGAGCTATCGTAGCCGCAGTGATAATATAGCGCCCGTCTTAGGCATAATCATAGTCTGTTTTCTGGTATATATAGGCACTATCGTAGCCGGTATTATGGGTCATGACTTAATACCGCTCCTCGGGCTGCAAACTGCCTCCTTTCTTGAACGGCCATGGACAATCGTGACCAATCTTTTTGTTCACGGTGGCATATGGCATCTGTTGTTCAATATGATAACCCTCTACTTTTTCGGCACTTTCTTAATCAGACTTGTCGGGACTCGCGACTTCCTCATCATATACTTTTTGGGCGGAATCGCAGGCAATATAGTCTTTATGCTTTTTGCCTACTTTCATTTGCTGACGTCACCTTTCTCCATAGTAATCGGTGCCTCGGGGGCTATCTTTGCCCTGGGCGGCGCGCTCGCCCTGCTCACGCCGAGGTTACGCGTGTTTGTCTTTCCCATACCGGTTCCGATGCCCCTGTGGATAGCGGTAATCGGTGGTTTCGTTATAATGGTATTTGTCGGGGGCGTAGCCTGGCAGGGCCATCTGGGTGGTCTGGTTTTCGGCCTCTTAGCCGGCCTTGTCCTCCGTAGGCGGGTTCATACACCATTCGCTTAGTTTGCCCAAGGTAATATGCGAAGTAAGTTCTACACCAAGGCGGGTTTACACCGTTTCCTCTCCTTGCTCGAAGCCTCGGCTGGAGATTTTGTAACTGTTTATGTGGCTCCGGCTTCTTTTTCGGATTATGCTGAGGCGCTCGCACTGGGCAAGAAATATGGTGCCCATGCCGTTGAGATAAGAGAGGCAGTTAAGACCAAGGCGGTCATCGATGGCGCCAGCAAATACGGCACCGGTGCCGCCATATTCTGGAGTGGGTTCGGCAAGCAAATCGTGCTGCCACCGTTCCCTATAGCCGAGAACCAAGTATCGGAGGGGAAGCTTGATGCCTCAGCCCTCCACGAGGTGCTGGACAGAAGATATGTCATCGGTGTTGTCCTGGTAACATGGGGCTGGTATGCCCTGGGCGTGTTCGATGGCAGCAGTCTGGTGGAATGCAAAACTGGTACGGGTCATATACACAAAAAACAGAAAAAAGGCGGCAGAAGCCAGAAGAGGTTTGCCCGCCGGACAGAGGAGCAGAAGAAAGATTTCCTGCGTCGGGTCAGCAACAGAATTGAGGAGAGGTTCGGCAGCTTCTTACCTGACCATATCTTTTTTGGCGGCAACAGGCTGATTCTTAAGCCGTTGATTGGGGAAAGCAGATACCTGCAAACCAGGACCGATAAAATCTCGGCGCGTATTCTCAATGTAAGATATGCCGATAGGGAAGCTCTAGTCGGCAGCCTGGCCGAGATAAACAAGTCACTGGTCTTTACTTTTTGACTTTTTGTCGGAGATTAGGGCTTTCAAATTAATGACTTTCTCCAGGCCAAATAATAAGATGAAAACTATTGGAATCATTGGGGGTATCGGGCCGGAGTCAACCATTCAGTATTATCGCCAGATACTTTCATCATACCGTCAACGAAAACAGGACGGAAGTTATCCCTTAATCATAATCAACAGCATCGACATGAAAAAGATGCTGGATTTTATTGAGGCTAACGAATTAGTCAGGTTAACGGAATATTTATTAGGGGAAGTGCAGAAGCTAGCCAGAGCCGGTGCTGATTTGGGATTGCTGGCATCCAATTCGCCACATATCGTATTTGATGAGCTTTTTCGTCAGTCACCGATTCCGTTGCTGAGTATTGTGGAGGCCGCTTGTGAGGCGACTAAAAAGCTAGGGCTGAAGCGAGTTGGCTTATTTGGTACACGCTTTACAGTGCAGGGGCGGTTCTATCCGGATGTATTTTCCAGGGAAAGGGTGACCCTGATAGTGCCTGATGTAGAGGAGCAAGTCTATATTCACGACAGATACATGAATGAATTGGTCAATGGCATTATTATTCCTGAAACGCGTGAACGACTGCTGGCTATAGTCGATCGACTAAAAGCACAGGAAGGTATTGAAGGCTTGATTCTCGGCGGTACGGAATTACCCTTGATTTTGCGAGAAGAAGCATATAGCGGCATCCCATTTTTAGATACGACCAAGATTCACGTGGAATGTGCTGTGGCTCAGATGCTGACGTAGGGAATCGTCCTAAGTCTGAGACACCTGCAAAAGCTCAAAGCGTGCCTTGTCGCTTGGCAGCCGGACTGCATTTGTACCCTTTATCTCTAAGATAATCACTTCTCCCACCAGCCAGGTGGTCACACCCGGCCGCAGGCAGCCGGTGGTGGTTTGCCCCGACCTGCCGAGTGAGGCATGTATATGCAGTTTTGGTTTACCCTTTTTATCAGGAGCGATTATCCCCACACCGACTACCTCGTGCACACCGTCAATCGGAACCAGCATAGGTTCCGGCGGCATTTCATTTGACCGTCGCGGGCCAACGACTACCTGACCGTCACCAATGCCGCCAATTAAAATGGCCTGACCTACCGAAATCTTCTTTTCCTCGGCGAAACGCTCGATGCTGGCAGGAATAGCATCGCCATCTTCAAGTCGAATTACAAACGCCCGACCGAGTTTCCCTTCAGATGCCTTCATGGCAAGCCTCCTTTACGCTGATGGCTGCAGCTTTTGAAATTTACGCCTTTCTTCTTGATACTGCTTGACGTACTCAGCAAGCAAATCACGGATGGGGAGATGATAGGGACATCTTTCTTCGCATTCATCGCATTCGGTGCAACTAGACGCCTTTTCCATGATTTGCTCCCAGAATCCTGAGAACAAATGCTCCGGTGGCAGACGCCGCACCAGGCTGGGATACATCATGACCGTAGATATGGCTATACTCTCGCTGCAAGGTTGACAGTAGTCACAGCGATGGCAAAATCTGGTGCCGAGCTCCTCCTTCAGCTTTTGCATCTCTTTCTTTTCGGCTGCGGTTATTGTTTTTGGACCTTCCAGTAGCTTGACGATTTCCTCTATCTCAGGTACCTTCTCTATGCCGGCGATGGTTAGAATGTCTGGAAACTGGAGAAGATATTTAAAGGCAATTTTGGCATTGTCTATCATGCCCCCGGAGAGCGGCTTCATTACTATGAAGCCGACGTCATGTTCTCTAGCCAGGGGGATAAGTTCATCAGCAGCTTCAGAGGTAACGAAGTTGAAGGGGAACATGATGGTTTCGAATCGCCCTGATTTCACGGCTTCCTTGGTTACGTCTATCTGGTGCGAAGTTATGCCGATGTGTTTCACCAGTCCTGCATCTCTAGCTTTTTCCACCACCGCCATCGGCCCCTCAGGTGCCAGGACCATATCCAGTGAGGCAAAATCGCTTACGCCGTGGAACTGGTACAGGTCTATACATTTAACGTTAAGCCGCTGCAGACTTAAATTGAGGTGCTTTTCCACGCCCTCGCGCTTTCGTGAAAGAGATTTCGTGGCTATTACAAGACCCTCCCGCCGTCCTGATATAGCCTTGCCGATGCGCTCCTCGCTGGTGGTATAGGCATTGGCGGTATCGATGAAAGTTATACCCAGATCCAGGCATCTTTTAACGACGGTGACCGCTTCGTCTTCGTTGAGCCTTTGAATCGGTATGCCGCCGAAACCCAATCGGGAGACGAACATATCGGTCTTGCCGAGCCTTATCTTTTCCATTTGCTGTGGTGTACTTCTTTCCCGCCAATCTAGTTGCCGGCTAGGCCGGACGTGTTGACGTAGATACGCTTGTCGTTGATTCCCTTGCTGAAAAGATACAATTTGCCGCTGAAAGTAGTCGAGGCTAACTGGACGTCAGTCGTACCTCCACCGGGTACCTGCGCTGCGCCGCTCCATTTGCCGGCGGTATCCAATATATTGACGTATTCACGCTTGTCGTCGATGCCCTTGCTGAAAAGATAGAGTTTATCATTGAAGGCGGTTGCCGACAGCGCTACGTCAGTTGTGCCGCCGCCCGCTACCTGGGAGGCACCGCTCCAGTTGCCTGCCGTATCTAACGTGTTAACGTAGATACGCTTATCCCCTATTCCCTTACTGAAGAGATAGAGTTTATTATTGAAGACAGCTGGGGACATAGCGGCATCGGTGGTGCCGCCGCCCGGCACCTGCGACCAGCCGCTCCAGTTACCTGCGGTGTCCAAGCTAACGACGTATTCACTCTTGTCGTTAATACCCGTGGCGAAGAGATATAGCTTACCGTTGAAGGCGGTTGCAGCTAATGCGACATCCGTGGTACCGCCGGCCGGCACCTGCGACCAACCGCTCCAGTGAAACCCAGGATCCAGAATATCGACATATTCACGCTTGTCGTTGATTCCCTTGCCGAACAGATATAGCATATCGTTGAAGGCGGTTGCGCTTAGAGCAACGTCCGTGGTGCCGCCGCCTGGCACCTGAAAGGCATCGCTCCAATGGCCTATAATGTCCTGGGTGTTCCAATATATGGCCTGATTTTTCACGCTGAAGAGACAGAGTCTGTCATTGAAGACGGTAGCCGCTAAGCCGACATCAGTGGTAATCCCCTTGGGCTCTTGTGCCCAGCCGCTCCACTGGCCTTCAACCAAAGGTTGAAGTATTGGCGGCGGTTTCTGAACACCCGGTGGAAAATTTGGAGTTGGAGTAGTGAGCGTGGTACCTTCTCCTGGCCCCGGCTCAGATGGCGCTGCCGGTGGCGAACCAACCGGTGTTGTAATGCAACCCGAGATAAAGAAAACCGCGATGGCAACTACAATTAAAATTTTTTTCAACATAATCTATTTCCCCCCGTTTAATGGCTTTCGATTTATTATAAGTGGGTTACTCTAACACGTCAACGGAGAACTTGTTTCGTTTTGGGAAGATAAATTTCTGATTAACCTGTAAAATTCTGCCGGCTCTTTGCCGATGGATAACAGCTCCATAGGGCACATTTCTGTACTGTTGGGCTTCTGTATACAGGGCACGGTCCTGGTCAGGTGATATTTGATGCCGCGTTTGCCCAGCACATCGATGGCCAACTGGCTGCCCAGAGGGCTGTAGACCTCCCGGCAGTTCGCTTTGATGCACAGCAGGGCTGCAGCACGCCCCAGTATTTTATCGAAGATAACCACGTTTCGGTGACGCGAGGCGAATTTATCTATATATTCGACCAGCGGCAGCAGCCTGTCCTTGTCTGAGGCGAATATAAGCTTATCGCCTTTATAGACGCGGAGGGTGTTGTCGCTGGTCAGGAATTGATCGAATAAAGGTTGGTACACTACGCCTTTCTACTCTTCACATTTTGGGCTGCAAATTTCCCCACCAGCCAGATTATGGCAGGTATAAAAGCCAATTGAATGGCTATGCCCGGCCAGCCCTGCTTAATCGTTGACCAGAAGGAAGCCAACGGATTCGCCTCCAGACCTAAGGGGCTGTAGCTTTGCCCGGCAATGAGGTATATCACTGAAATCGCCAATAGTAACGCCAGGCGTCCGCCGATGATGGTTCCAAGCAGCGACCAAATTGTTCGCAGGTGGTATTTTTCGCGCAGTATACCGGCGATAAAGCCATAAGCTGAAACTTCAATTACCACCTGTGGCAAGACGTTTAGAGTCGGCATACCCGAGATGAAATAGCTGACCAGAGGCGTAAATAGACCGACAAGCAAGCCGGCACGCCAGCCAAACAGTAGCCCAGCAATCAATACAAAGATGTGCATGGGCAGAAAGGTGGGACCCGCCAGATGGAACTGGTGGAAAACCCACGGCACAAATACAGCCAGCATAACGAAGGCAGCTGTAATAATATAGCTCCGAATGTCTTTGTACCTGAGTGCAATAAGCAAGGACTGTGGTCTAGAAAAAGCGATTCTGTTAATCATCGGTAATATCTCCTTTCAGCATGACTGCTGTCTACGTTTCTCTGTTATCGATGTTTGAGCAGTATGTCACTGACCTGTGACGCGAAGGCTTCGCTCTCGGGGTCGCCGGTAACCAGCTGAATCTGGTCCGGTGAACTTATTCCCAAGCCCAGCTCAACCGCTCTGGCAATCTGCTCTTGCTCGAAAATGCGTCCCTGGCTTAGCTCGGGTGTAGTGCCGAACAGTCGTAGTATAGCCACTCCAACGGCATCGATGGCGACACGGTCGCTGCTGGCTAAGATTACATTGGTCTTTACCCGTGTACCAGTAGCCGGTCCGCCCTTGGTGAAGGCATCAACGCCATCAAGCACCACCAAGTCTGGAGAGTAGGCGGTATTGATTTCAGCGAGCAACTGTCGCATATGCGGCGACGTATGCAGTTCCTGCATATAGGGATAGCCTTTACCCGCCACCATACCCACCGAGTTTTTGAGGGAAAGTGTGAAGTGCCCGCCGAAGGCGTGCGCCTTCAGACAGCACGTCTGCACGATGCATTCTGCCTCACTGTAAACGCGAGGAAAGAGAAAGCCATCTTGCCAGTGACTGTCCTTGGGATGAAAGTGAACCCAGCCATCGGCACCAAGCTCCTCAAGGTTAACAATGTCGAATCCCAGTTCTTCCGCCAATTCGAATACACCTTTATCTTTCATCACCCGCTGGGTAGGCTCCATCGGCCCACAGCGTTCGGCGACAGTGATGCGAGTAGCCCCCATCTGCTTCAGGGTTAAGACCAGTGCGCGCAGTGTGTCATTGTGGGTGGAGCCGGGAGCCGGGTCGGCGGTATTGAAATTCGGCTTAAGGACAACTGCTTTACCTTTTACCGGATTAGACTGGAGCAGAGCGATGGCCTTCGGCAGGCCTTTTAGTCGGTCTGTAGTGCGTACCAGACTTATCTTGGCTAGCAATTTATCGTCCGGGCGTTGTTCAAATTTACTGTGGCTCGCCATCTTTCTCTCTTCGAGTAGATTCCCTGGATATATTTTAGCTGACGCATGTCAGCGCGGTCAAAAAAGTGCAAACGTTAGCTCCTTGACAGGTGGCTGTGAAGTGAATAGTATTTATTCCGAAAGCGACAAATACTGAAATTTGGCTAAATGTTTAGCGTCAATAAGCATGGAGGTGTCAGGAATGCGAAAAGCTTGGCTATTCTTAACGAGTTTTTTACTATTGATATCGTTAGCGGCATTTAGTTGTGCCCAACCAGCGCCACCGGAGGAAAAGGCACTGCCTGAGGGTGGCAACATGTCATTCAGCATAACGAGCACTGCTTTTGCGGACGGGGCAGAAATACCCGTAAAGTATAGCTGCGACGGGGAAAACGTCTCGCCTCCGCTCGACTGGAGCGAGGTTCCAACCGGTACGGCCTCATTCGCCTTGATATTGGACGACCCCGATGCACCGGTGGGGGTTTTTACGCATTGGGTCATCTTCAACTTGCCGCCGGACACTCGAGGACTGCCGGAAGCTCTACTGAAAGATGGCACGCTGGCCAGCGGAGCGTTACAGGGAAAGAATGGCGGAGGCAGCATCCGCTACATCGGTCCTTGTCCGCCACGAGGCAATCCGCACCACTATCGCTTCACGTTATATGCCCTGGATAAATCTTTGGATTTAGCCGCCGGCGCCTCGAAGGAGCAATTGCTACAAGCTATGGAGGGGCACATACTTGCCCAGAGCCAGCTCGTAGGCTTATATCAACGCTAGCCACATTGACGTAGGGGCAGACCTTCAGGTCTGTCCGTTGAATTGATTATTTTCGGACAGGTCTAAAGACCTATCCCCACATCTTATTTCCTATCTGTATTGACAGATGACTACCTCGTATGGCAAAGTAGTCATATAAATCTTTAGGTGATATGCCATGATGAAAGTCGCCGTTGTTGCTGACAGCACCTGTTGTCTGCCGCCGGAAATAGTCGATAAATACGACATCAGCATTGTGCCGCTTGAGATAATCTATGACAGCAAAAGCTATCGTGACGGCATCGACATTACCCCCAATGAAGTCTATAAGATTATGCGGCGGAAAGAGAATTTACCTACCACATCAACGGCATCAGCCGGAGACTTTTTAAATGCTTATCGCCAATTAAGCCAGAAAGCGGATAGTATACTTTGCATCACTCTCACCAGTTTGCAGAGCAAGACCTTTGAAGCGGCGCTAGCAGCTAAGGAGATAGCTGAAGAGGAAATGCCGGGAACTACAGTTGAGGTGTTCGACAGTCGCTCCGTGGCAGCGGCCTTGGGGTTTATTGTCCGTGAGGCAGCACGAGTTGCCAGTCAGGGTGGGGGAATGGATGAGGCAATAGAGGCAGCGCGGAAAATGATGGGTAAAGTAAATTTCGTGGCCATGCTGGATACGCTCTATTATCTAGCCAGGCTCGGCCGCATTGCCAAGGCCGCGGCTTGGGCCGGCTCTGTACTGGATATGAAACCTGTGCTGGAGCATAATCCGGCGGTCGGAGAGACAATGCCTGTGGCGCGCCCCAGGACCAAGAAAAATGCCATAGCGCGTATGCTCAAGATAATGGCAGAGAGAACAGGTGGTTCTCCGGTGCATGTTATGGTGCAGCATGCCGATGAATTGGAGGAGGCGAAGAAGCTCGCCGCCGAGATTGAATCAAGATTCAAGTGTGTTGAAATGAGCATAACCGAGTTTACGCCGGTTATGGGAGTTCATACCGGACCAGGACTGCTTGCCATCGGCTTTTACGCCGATTAAGTTAGATAAAACTTAAGAAGCGCAGCTGGCTAATACCAAAAGATAAAGCCGAATGTTACAATGTGTACAATAAAAGATAGGAGGTTAAAATGGGATTAATTACGGAAAAAGAGTATAAGAAAAGCCTGAAAGACGGCAGAGTGATTTACTACGAAGGCGAGAAGGTCGAGGATGTTACTACCCACCCAGCTTTAAAGGTATGCGTGGAGACTGCGGCTATAGATTATGAGATGGCAGAGACACCGGAATACAAAGATTTAGCTGTGGTTAAACACCCGAAAACAGGCGAGCCGATAAGCCGGTATTATTATACTCCACAGAATGCCGAAGACCTGCTGAAAAGACACGAATTGATGGTAACGGCAACGCGACTTGGTGGAGGAGTAATTCCTTTCATTCACGATATAGGCGCTGATACTTTGAATGCGGTGAATATAACCGCCAATATGATGGGGAAGAAGGAGTATACGGAGCGAGCGGAAGGCTATCGCTATTACCTGCAGAAAAATGATTTAAGTGCAGCCTCCGCCGTGACAGATGTAAAAGGAGACAGAATGCTCCGGCCTTCCTCACCCAAGCAGGCTCACCCGGACTATTATGTCAGAGTTGTAGATAAGGATGACAAAGGGATAACAGTCAGAGGTGCTAAGGCGCACATCACTGCGTCTGCGTATTGTAAAGAGCTCTTCGTTATTCCCTGCCGGAATATGACCGAGGAGGATAAGGACTACGCGGTTGCCTTTGCTATTCCGGTAAATACGAAAGGGATTAAACAGATATGCCATCCCATCACCTGGAGGCTGGGCTCGCTGGAGTTCCCCATTGACCTGCCTATCAGAAACCATACTGACTCGCTCATTGTTTTTGACGACGTGTTTGTTCCGTGGGATAGAGTATTTCTGTGTGGAGAATGGCAGTATGCCATGGCACTGGTGTATAACTTCGCCTACTTGCACCGGCACACAGCCGCCAGCTACAGAATACCTGTATCCGAGGCTATGGTTGGCGCAGCTCAAGCCATGGCCGAATACAACGGCATAGACAAGGTGCCCCACGTAAGAGAGAAGATTACCAATCTGATAATCTATGTTGACACACTCAAATCACTGGCTCGGGCCTCTTGTATGGACTTCATTACTCACGGGGGCATTCCGATACCAAATCCGGTAATTTCGAATATAGCCAAGTATCACTTTGCCGAAAATATTCATAATTGCATCAAAGCAATAGAGGATATTGCCGGTGGATTGCTGATAACCGTACCTACCTATAAGGACTTTCAGAATCCGGAGACAAAGGAGTACATAGAAAAATACCTGGGCGGCAAAGCAGGTATACCTACCGAACATAGGCTCAGGATGCTACAGCTAATTCGGAGGAGGCTGGCAACATTTGAGACGGAGGTCCTGGCCCTGCATGCTGAGGGCTCACTTCAAGCGCAGCGGATGACAATATATGGCGAGTCACAGGCCGAGATTCAAAAGTACAAGCAGTGGGCCGAGATGGCGGCCGGAATAAAGAAGTAGTGTTTCGTGGAGTTTGCACTGAGCTATACGAGATCCTTCGCTTCGCTCAGGATGACAAAGAGCGAAGGGCTCAGAATGATATAAAAGCCTTCACCGTACCTTGCCGCGGGCCAGAGAGGCGAAGATGCCGCCGAAGCAGAGGACGGCGGAGATGATGAACACCATGTTCACGCTGCTGATAAAAGCCGGATAATATGGGGGTGTAATTTGTACACGGCCGATATAGATACCGAATATCAGCATCACCATACCCATATTGAACGTCATTCCAATCTGCCTCATCGTTGACAGCGTTGCCGAGGCTACGCCGTAACATTTCCTATCCACAGAGCTCATCACCGCGTTAGTGTTGGGAGAGGAGAAGAGGGCGAAGCCGAGGCCGAGAATCATTAAACCGGCTATGATGAACCACAGGCTTGTTGTTTTGTCTAAGAAAATGAAGAAAATAAGGCCGATGACTGTCAACCCCATACCTGCCGAGGCTACAATCCTCGGCTCGATTTTGTCGGAAAGCCTGCCGGCGAACGGCGAAAAAACAGCCTGCACCACCGGCGCCGCCACCAGAACCAGGCCGGCGTTCTGGGGGCTCAGACCTTTTACATACTGGAGGTAAAGGCTCAGCAGAAAGCCGACGGCAAACGTGGCGCTGTAGTTAATCAAAGCCGCCACATTTGATAAGGTGAATACGGTGTTGTTTTTGAACAAGCCTATATCAAGTACCGGGTTTTTCACTTTGGTTTCCCATCTGATAAAGGCTACAAATCCTGCGGCGCCAGCCAGAATCAATACCACGCCGATAATATCCGGCAGCATGGTAAAGCCGTACATTATGGCCAGTAACGTAAGGCTGTAAATTATGGAGCCTATAACGTCGAATTTCTCTCCTCTGGCTTCAGCCCATTCGCCTTTCAGTTTCCAAAATATGAGCGCGATTACCATTAAACCGAGAGGTACATTTGCCCAAAAGATGGCTCTCCAGCCGAGATATTGGGTTAGCAACCCTCCGGCAAACGGCCCAAGTGAAAGACCTATATAGACTGCGGCAACATTTATCCCCAGTACTCTACCTCTGTCTTGAGGCGGAAATACCGACGTTAAAATAGCCACGCTGGTGCTGAAAATCATGGCGCCACCTATTCCCTGCAGGACCCGAAAAGATATCAGCATGGCAGCAGAGGTTGAGGTTGCCGAGAGAGCTGAGGCAATGGTGTAGGTGAGCATGCCATAGGTAAAGATCTTCTTCCTACCGTATATATCGGCTATCCTGCCAATGGGTACCATGAACATGACGGCTGCCAGTAGATACGTAGTCGACACCCATCCCAGCAGTATGGCATTCATTTGAAGTTCATCACCTATTGATGGCAGCGCGATGGCTATGGAAGAGCCCATAAATGGGGTGAGGAAGGCGCCTACCGTAGTCACCAGTAAGGCCGCTCGCCGGCTCACCGGCTTGTCTAAATCTGTATCGGTCTTTTGAATTTGCATAAACTTGTAAATTCTACCATTTATTTATGCAGCTATGAAAGTTAATTCGGACTGATGCAGTAATGATCTTGCGGGGTCGTCCATCTCCATATATCTGCAGACTCGACCCTTTAGGGTCGAGTTCTGCGAGGCTAAAGCCTCGCAGCTACATGTTCTTTTTAGAGAAAGGGCTTAGATGAAAGTAATAGTGACAATTGGTGTCTTGGGTGCATGCTGTGATAGAATTTTGGCCGAAGGCGGAAGCATAAGCTATGAGACAAACGGCTGATGCCTACCTCGATATAGAGACCACCGGCTTATCAGCATTTTTTGACTACATCACCGTAGTCGGCGTTCTCCGTTGTGATGGTAGAAACAATGAGCTGGTTCAGTTAGTCGGCGAAGAAGTGACCAGGGGCAACCTGATTACGGCTCTCAGGGACGTAAAAAATATCTATACCTATAACGGTGCCAGATTCGACCTTCGCTTTATTTCTAATTCTCTGGGCATAGACCTGGCAGCACAATACTCTCATCGTGATCTGATGTATGACTGCTGGAGGTGCAATTTGTACGGTGGCTTCAAAGCAGTTGAGCGGCAGTTGGGCATTCCCCGGCGGCTGGTTGGAGTTAGCGGCTATGAAGCGGTGCAGCTATGGTGGAGCTATGTGAAGGGTGGCAACGAAAGAGCCCTGGCTACGCTTCTGGAATATAACAAGGAAGATGTAGTAAACCTTAAGGCACTGAGGGAGAGGCTGGGCTCTGTCAGGTAAGTTAGCCATCCAGCACAGAAAAAAATGCCTCGCCTATTGGCGGGTCTCATCTGACAAGAAAAGCCTTACCACCCAGCTAATGTAGCCACGACCTTTTAAGGTCGTGGCTACGAGGCTGAAGCCTAGTGGCTACATGCCTTCACGAAAGCTCTATTCTCCAAAATAAAGACCGAATAGATTATACACTAACTAAATTCCTCCAGACATGGGTTGTGGTGATATAATAGGCGGTTGGTGGTTTAACCTATTAGACTGGAAAAGGGACTGTTATTTTGGCCACTAAGACGAAAACAAAGGGTTTTTACGGTTGGTGGCTGCTATTTTTCCTGTGGATTGTTTATACAATTCCCATCGGATTTGCTTTCTATAGCCCGGCGGTGATTTACCCGTTTATGATTGAGGGGATGGGATGGTCGAGAGGAGAGATAATGATAGGCGCTACCGCGATGGTACTCCTCTTTGGCATAAGCGCCCCGCTCAACGCCTGGATGATACGCCGTTTCGGCGCACGTATGACGCTGGCTACAGGTGGCATCATTGTGGTGGTATCTACTTCTTTGATGGGCTTACTGGGGCATACCTATTCGATGTTCCTCGTTTTATCTCTATTCGTCGGCCTGGGTGCGGCGCTTGCCTCAATGATTCCATGTCAGATGGTGATTATTTCGTGGTTTAGTGCCCGCCGTGCCATGGCTATGGGATTGGTTTTGGGAGGTGGAGCTATCGGCGGTTTTTTGGCGCCCCAGCTTATCAGCGCCGTGATTCAAAATGCCGACGGTAACTGGCGTATCGGTTGGTTTATTATTGCTCTGGCATCGGTTGTGGGGATAGTTACGGCTCTGATTACGGTGCGTAACCATCCATCCGATGTTGGTCAATACCCTGATGGGCTGGCTCCGTGTGAAACCGAAACAGTAAGAGGTAGCAACCGGAAATCCAGGACCTATCGTACGGCGGTTGATTGGACTTTGCACGATGCCGTAAGGTCGCGTTCACTGTGGTTTCTAATCGTGGCTGCGGTCTTCGGTCTCTTTATGTGGCAGGTGATTGTCACCCAGGGACCTCTTCACCTGCAAGACCGGGGGTTTGACCCGAGTATGGCTGCCTTTTTTTACAGCCTGGCTATCGGGCTGAGCATTGTAGGGCGTTTTACCATCGCCGCCCTGGGCGATATCATCGAACCGCGCTATCTATTCGCCTGCGGAATTTTCTGCGTACTAATCGGAGGGATTCTATTCTGGTTTGTGTCACCGGCAGCTATGTGGACAGCTTATATCTATCCGTTGCTGGCTGGCTTCGGCTTTGGGTTAACCTATATCTGCCTGCCAACCATGATCGGCAACTATTGGGGGGCAGGTGCTTTCGCCGGTATCAGGGGAATCGACTCACCTATTGAGCTGACGTTTTCTGCAATGGCGGCACCGCTGGCGGGATTTTTTTATGACCTACAGGGCACCTATTTTACTATTATGGTCATCTCGTGGATTGCCGGGGTTGTTGGCCTGGTAGCGATTCTACTGTGCACACCGCCTAAGCCAAAAGAGGTAGCAAGCACAGCAGAGAGGTCGGTTTAAACGCGTCTGTTTTCACTCACAATTCTAAGGTGACATAAGCTTTTCACAGCCCTCGCTGTTTGTAGCTCTGCGATAATTCGGTGTAGATAGCGGCGCCGAGTTTTAATTCGTTCTGTTGTGCTTCCGTTAGCTGGCTTTTCACGTGCCCGGGTACGCCGATAACCACTGACCGCTCCGGTATTTTTGTATTCGGCGGTATGAGGCAACCGGCTCCGATAATACAGTAATCGCCAATCTCGGAGCCGTCGAGGATGGTAGCGTTATTGCCTATCAGCACATTATTGCCCACCCTGCGGCAATGGACAACAGCGCCGTGTCCAATGACATTGTTATTGCCAATGCTGACATCGGTGGCGCCGTGAATAACGGAGTTATCTTCAATGCTGGTATTGTGTCCGATTGTGGTTTTACCGAAATCCGCCCTGATGACGGCTCCGGGCCAGACGCTCGAGTTCTCGCCGATTTCTACGTCGCCCACGACGTAGGTGGCTTCGCTGACAAATGCTGAGGCGGCTATTTTGGGGCTTTTACCTTTGAAATCTCGTATCAACTTCCGCTTCCTCTTATTTGACGGGCTTTACTGCATGCACCTTTACGCTTTTGATTGAGCTGCCGAGCTTTTTCAAATCTGCCTTCGAAATTCCGAAATCGTTGGCCAGCGCCTGTATGGTAGGGTCTGTCACCGCATAATCACTGGGAAAAGAGGTCTCATCGACTACAGTTACTTCCTTGAATCCAGCAGCTTTAATGTTCTCTATGTATTCATCTTTAAGTGCGGCACCAGCGACACAGCCGATATAAGCCGCCACGGACTTCTTTATCGAATCCGGAAGCTCGTTCATTAAAACAATATCGGAGACCATCAATCTGCCGCCGGGTTTTAATACCCGGAATGCCTCCCGGAAAGCCCTGTCTTTGTCCGGCGATAGATTGATAACGCAGTTCGAAATGATTACATCAACGTAGTTATCAGCCGTGGGTAAGTTTTCTATTTCGCCCAACCTGAACTCTACGTTTTCATAGCTGCCCTGGCGGGCATTTCCTCTGGCTTTTTCAATCATCTCCGGTGTCATATCCACGCCTATAACCTTTCCTGTTTTGCCGACAATATTAGCCGCTAGGAAGCAATCGAATCCGGCACCGGAGCCGAGGTCGAGTACAACCTCGCCCTCTTTTAAAGAAGCCAGAGCTATAGGGTTGCCGCAGCCGAGGCCAAGATTGGCTCCTTCCGGGACTGATTCTATATCCTGGTCGCTGTAGCCTATCCTTTTGCTGATATCCGTGGCTATGTTCGGCGAACAACAGCACGAGTTCTGCGGTGCGCAACAAGAGCTGCCGCTTTTGGCAACCTGGGCATAGCCTTCTCTCACAGTTTTTCTGACCTCTTCTTTTTTCATTTTTTGACCTCCTGAATTGGTAAAGTTAGTAATTGCGATATATCTTTGTTTGCTGCCCGAACCGGGCAGTGCCGTTTCTACCCTCAGCCTCCAGGGCCGCAAGAGCCCCCGTTGGAGGGGGGACATGGTGGGGCTACCGGAATGTCAAATAGCGGACTGGGCGGTTCTTTTACCGAAAACTGCCCGGTAAGGTCGCCAAGGGCGACATTGTAGGTCCCGGGTAAACCCTTTGATACCTTGAAAACCAGCATGTAGTCGGCCCCGGCAGATATAATAAGTTTCTCCGCCTGGTTGGTGATACCATCTATATTCAACTCAGCAGTGTAGCTGCCCTGGCTGCCGCCAACATTGGCTATCATGGCAGTGATGACCACGTTTTCCCCGATATTAACCTCGGTTGGATTTATTTCCAGGTTGGAAAGGCGCCAGTCCGGGGGCGAAGGCTTCTGTACTGTAAGCGTTGATTCTTTACTGCCTACCGAGATTTTGTAGATTCCGGCGTGGTTTATGGTAAGCACGAATGATAATTGCTCGGTTGCCCCTGGAGCCAGCGTAACGCTCTTCCTGCTATCAGCTACTCCGTTTACCATTAAAGGAATGATGTACATGTCCGTCTCGTCGTTAACGTTTCTAACCTCTACTTCAATAGTAGCCGTCTCACCGGTGGCAATCTTTGTCGGTTTCATGTTTAAAGACAATACTTCGTAGCTCGGATGAGCCTCAACGCAGGCTTGAAGTAGACCAAGGCTCATCAATGCAAGTAAGCATATTGCACCAATAGTTTTTCTACTCATAGTTTTAAGGCCTCTATTCGTTTGTGCGCTCAATTCAGATGACATAAAAGTCTTCCATACTGGGTAGCACTTAAAGCGTTAGAATCAGCCAGAAGCCTGCCACGATGAGAAGTACACCCGATGCCATGCGAACAGGCCCAGCGACTTTATTGGCAATTCCGGTTAATTTACCGAATCCTATACCCAGTATAGTTGCTACCATAGGTAGGCTGTACCCAATGGCGAACGCAGCAAGTATTAGTGCTCCCCATGCGCCCTGTCCTTTCAATATAGATATACCAAGAACTATCGGCAGTATCATTGGGCCGCAGCAAGCCATGGTATAGGTTATGCTCGCACCACCGACACCCAGTCCCATGACAGAAGCCCCTATAAAACCACGTGGGAGGTTCTTTTTAATGGGATTAAATGATGGGATGCGGAAAGGAAGCAGGTTAAGTGCGGCAAAACCGAATATAATCGTTATGATGGCTATAAGTATCTTGCCGTATAAACCGAATGTACTTCCTGCTACCTGCCCAATGTAACCGACAAGGTACCCTGCTGCTGATAAGGCAAGTACTGTTCCAAGCATAAAGAAACCGGCTATTACTAAGATGTCCATTTTCTGTGGCTGCTCCTGGGAGCCAGCATATCCGACGACAGCAGCTATCAATGGTACACTGCAGCCGATACAACCGATTGCAGTGATTAGTCCTAAAACGAATCCTGCAGGCAGGACTAATATGCCAAATTGCGGGGCGTTAAAGACTTGTTGGATCCACGCTTCCATGATAGCTACTTTCCGGAGCAGCAACCAGAAGAGCCACCCGGCACACAAATGGGTTGCGTAACTACTACATATGTCTGTAGAAGCTTCCCTTCCGTGATATCACCGGTAATAATGGCTCCGTTACCGGTAGTGCTAATGGCCAGAACCGCTGGTAACTGGGTAATAGCCAGTCGCTCCGTGGTAACAGAGAATTCGGGGTCGCTGGCGTTTAAAGTAAAAGTTCCAACACTTGTATGTCTGGCCTCGATTTTTGCCGTGGCGTCGGAAATCCGGTTGGCGAGCGTATCGTTTAAATTGGTGTCATTTCCTGGCAGAATCACGAAAATTAAATTATGGTCAGTGAATATAGTATTTAGCTCTTTAGCCCAGAGCAGGTCGCCAATGCCCAGCGTTGATAGAGCGTTGCCGCGGTTACTCGACGCAATTTGCGGGACTCCGATGTTATTAAGGGGCACGGGGGAAGCACTGGTATGTCGGGTTATAAGGGAATAGGCTGTGGCGCCAATAATCATGAGCATCCCTAAGGCAAAGACGGCGATTTTCCACCTTTTTTTGCCTCTATCTGGCTGCCGAGTGGCATCCTCTGATGGCGATGGGCAGCATCCTTTCTGGTCACAACAATCTATCTTTGGCGTCTTTTCAGAACTTTTTTCACTCATTTACATATTCTCCTTGTGTTGTTATTCGGCGTATTCAGAGCCTTTTATTTCTACGAAATATCAAACGTGGACTGGCGGTTTGAAGAATTCAGCCAATGAATCAAGCGTCTCGGGGTCAACCCAGCACTCGACTGTCTGCCCACGCCTCTTCATTCTAATCAGACCAGCCCTGTGGAGTTCTTTTATATGGTGAGAGATTGTTGAAGGCGAAAGACTCAAATCTTTGCCGACTGTACCCACACACTCACGCATGACGGCGTCCGGGTTGCAGGCCTCTCCAGGGGCGCAACACGAAGCCAGGCGCATGAAAATGTTCAAACGGTGTGGGTTCGACAGAGCTTTAAATGTGTGGGAGAGCCGCTCCGTATCGATATTTCGATAATTCGACATGTTTCGAATTGTAAGCTATCTTTATGATTTTGTCAAGAGGGAGTATTGGTTCATATAGAAACAATTGTCATTTTTTTTGTGGGTTTGAAGATAATTGTTTGATAAAAAATCTTCGCTGGAAATACAAAGCTACATTCACCAGGCTTATCAGTACCGGCACTTCTACCAGCGGTCCGATAACGGCAGCGAAAGCTTGCCCTGAACCGATGCCGAATACGGCTACAGCGACAGCAATAGCCAGTTCAAAATTGTTGCTGGCTGCAGTGAAGGCGATGGTTGCCGTCTTGGAATAATCGGCTCCTATTTTCTTGCCCATATAGAAAGATACCAGGAACATTATCACGAAATATATGAGAAGCGGGATGGCGATACGGATAACATCGAGGGGCAGCTGGACAATGATTTCACCCTTCAGAGAGAACATAACAACGATAGTAAATAACAAGGCTGCCAAAGTCACAGGGCTGATTCTGGGTATAAATTGAGTTTCATACCACTGACGCCCTTTGGCTTTAATGAGAGCAAACCGAGTAATCATGCCGCCGAAAAATGGTATCCCCAGGTAGATGAAGACGCTTTGAGCTATCTGACCAATGGTCACATTTACTGCTACGCCTTTCAGTCCAAACCACACTGGCAACACTGTTATGAAAATGTAGGCGTAAACCGAGAAAAACAGTATCTGGAAAATCGAGTTAAAGGCTACCAGTCCGGCAGCATACTCGGTATCGCCTTTAGCTAATTCATTCCATACGATGACCATGGCGATGCATCTGGCCAGGCCTATTAGAATTAGACCTGCCATGTAGTCAGGATAGGCGCGCAGGAAAAGAATAGCCAGCAGGAACATCAACACTGGGCCGATTAGCCAGTTCTGTATCAAAGACAGGCTAAGTACTTTCCAGTTGCGGAAGACGAGGGGCAGGTCCTCATATTTAACTTTGGCCAGCGGCGGGTACATCATAAGGATAAGTCCGATGGCTATAGGTATCGAGGTGGTACCAACTTGAAATAATGAAATAAAACCGGAAACAGAGGGCACGAAATAGCCGAGGCCGACACCGAAGCCCATAGCCAGGAATATCCAGAGCGTCAGGAAACGGTCTAATAGCGAGAGTTTACGGGTCATAGGCTCCGGCAGGTTTGCCATAGTTGTTACTCCTCACTCTAAAAGTTTGGCTAAAGCGCGACGGTTTTCAGTAAACTCAGACTGGCCCAGGTAAGGGCAATCCTCAATATGAAGCTTCCCCTTGGCCAGGTCTATGGCGAAGGCAAGGCAGGTCTTTTTGCCACATTTCTGGCAATCGGTTTGGGGCAGGAGCTTATGCAGTACCAGTCCCAGGCCCATCTTCGATTTGCCGGGCTGGGTAGCCTCTGGGTGTGATTGTGGTTGCACCAGCTTGGATATGATTTTGTGATAAATAGCCGGTTCAGGATACGCTCCCATGTCATAAAGCGTGTAGCCCATGAATACCACGGGTGCCTCTTGGTAGCAGCCACGAACCGCCTCTTCTATCACTTTGGGGTTTAATCCGGGGACTTTGATGTCTCTTTCTCCCGCTTTACATAGCAGGTTGATTATGCTGACGATTTGCTGGTTAAATCTGTCTATTAGCTCAGTGGGGATGTTGGAGAGGTGTGGGGTAAGGGCTTTTGAGCCGATAATGCGTTTAGCTTCGTCGATGCCGTTTTGTTTAAGTGCCAGTAGCGCTTCGCCGGGCAGATGGCCGGATGATTCCCTGCCGCAGAGCACGATGTAACGGATATTCGGGTTAGCCACAATATTGCAAATCATCTTCTCTAAGCCTATATTCTCTGTTTGCAGCATTCCAGAAAGGGCGGCTCCTGAATCCGTGCCGACCATAACCAGCTCGTTCAATTCGGGTGGTATGGCGAAGTCGAAGGTGTCCAGGATAGTGCAGACCGCCACAGGGGAATAGTCATTACCCCGCACGTAGCGACCTGCTTCGGGAGGATAACCGTCGGGAGGCCTTACCTTTAACATGGTGTTTTTACTATCTCCTTAGTAGCGCTTTGTACACGACCTTGCTCCTTACGCGGGGAATTGCCTTTTCGTTTAATTTTTGCAGCGAGTGCACAATTGAATTCAGGTCTTTAGCGGGAAATCCGAGCACACATTCGCTATCGGTCAGATTGGTTGCCTCCCGACAGCCGTAGCAACCGAGCGATGTATTCAGCTTTTGGGTCAAAAAGGGAATTATTGTTACATCAACACAGGTGGCTTGAAGGATAGCCGTATTGAAATTGAGTCTTCCCCCGGTGCTAAATACCTGAGCCAGTGCTATCCACATCAAGTGTTCTGGAACTGATTCCACGACTATTACATCTGGATTGAATGGCGCCTCAGCCAAAGGGCAACTTGCCACCATCTTGTACTTGTCCATCTCCAGACGAGACATAGTAGCCAGAGTATTTTTGGCGGCATCAGGACTCTCGAAAATACCCATGCTGGCGGGCATCTCGCCTGATGAGAGCTTTTGGGGCGGCATTTTAAAGCCCAAAGCCCAAGCCGCTGCTGGGCAGGATATATTCTCTGCAGTGAGAATAAGTCCATTTCCTTCTCTGGATCCCATCAGAAATTGGCAATAGCGACGCTCGCTCGGTATCACAAATCCATCGAAAGCGATAATATGTTCAAAGAATTTTATCGCTATTGGCTCGTGTTCTAAGCCCAGGATCTCTTTTAATTTCTTTGCCGAGTTCTCTAAAGATATTGTGGACATTGTATATTTACACTTCCCTGAGGAGACTGATTACCCTCTCTTTTATTTCGTCCCTGACCCTCCTGATTTCTTCTATGGGTTTCCCTTCAGGGTCTTCCAGTTCCCAGTCTTCGGTTTCCACAAAGGTGGCAGGGCATACGTTCTCCGCACCGCAGCCCATGGTAATCACTTTGTCCGCCTTGTCCAGCATCTCCATAGTCAGCTTCTTGGGTCGGTTGCTGCTGATGTCTATATCCACTTCCTTCATTGCCTGTATCACAGTGGGTGAGACCTCGCTGGTAGGGTTGGTGCCCGCTGAGGTTGCTCTAGCTTTTCCTTCGGCAAGGTGGTTGAAGAAAGTCTCTGCCATCTGACTGCGGCCGGCGTTGCCCACACAGACGAACAGGACGTTTTTCATTTGTATCGACCCTCAATTCGGTAATATATCTTTATGATGGTGTCAAGCATTGTGTTGATAATGCGTTCCAGTTCTTGAATGTTGTTAAATTCCGCATCTATCATTCGAATAATTCCGTCATCATCTAGGAAAAAATTGTGGAGCAAGCGTTTACATTTAAAGTTAGGGCACTGCTACCTCAAAGTCAAGAAGAATAGAAATAGTCAGCTCCTCGCGTTTGTTTTTCTGATAGTCCGTTTCACCATCTTAAGACTTCTCAAATGACGCTCTTGACCTTTTCACGAGGGGTATTATTCATTTCCCTCCAGGCTTTGTCGGATTTTACTCTTAACCAGTTCTTCAAGGGCATCGCATTCATATCGAATTGGCCAAATCTCCGGTACAGCGATAATATGTTCAGTATTTCCTCTCACGATGTTGATAAAGAGGGAGAATGGAGTCGCATTATATTTCGCAGCGATATTGGCATTATTCGTGTCATCTAGCTTTAGCCTTTGGAAGGTCAGTTTGCCGCTACCCAGTTCTTCATTAAAGGTGAGAAATATGGTGGAGTGGATACAATCACCCATCGGGTCCATGCAATGACAGGCCTCGCCAAGGTGGAAATAGACGAGGTCCACCCTATCTGGCGGGCCAAGCGGCTCCTTCGGTAGAAGAGTCGCTACCGGAGCTAGGTTAGAACAGGCAGACAGCAAGCCAAGTGCCAATAGAGCAAGCGAAGTAACATAAGTCTGGTTAGCTTTAACAAATATGTTCATATTTTTAGCACAGCTTATAATTTTCTAGGATTGTATCCACTGCACCACATAATATATGCCCACCCCTATAAATACAGTAGCCATAGCTATTCGAACAATCTTTTTCTGCCTAATATGGTTGAACATTCTCTTGTTAGGTTATTTTATTAAATGAATATATTGATCAACATCCAGGCTGCGAGTGCAATGAGCACAACAGCTAATATAATCCGTAGCTTCGACACATTGATCCTGAGTGATATAAAAGGCCCAAGGCTTGCTCCAATAAACGCAGCCGCTGCTAAAGGCAGTGCAACCCACACATTAAAGAGGTTACCACCTAGAAGGTGCCCTAAAAACCCCGGCAAGGCAGTTATACCAACATATGTTGAGGAAATACCGATGGCAACGCGCGTTGGGCACCCGAATAGGAGTACCAGCATTGGCAGTAGGAATAAACCTCCGCCTACTCCAATCATTCCAGCTACAAAACCAACTAAAACAGCGGATGGAACCAATATCCCCATAGATATCTGATATTGGTGTTCTCCACAGGTTCTATCCCAGCAGTACCACTGTGGCATAAAATTCGGATGCTGTCCCTCGGTGGCCGGACGAAGCATGAAGAAAGCAGCAATACCGAGTACAGCGGCAAAGATGCTCTTTAGCACGAGAGCGCTTACCCATTGAGCAACATACCCACCGGCGAAAGAGCCTAAAATGGCAAAAGGGACAATACTAAAAAGGAGCTTCCAGTCAACTGTTTTCTTGCGGCCAAAGACTATGGTTGAGGCTATGCTTGCCAGCATAATCATGAACAGGCTGGTGGTAGATGCCTCGTGCATGCCCATTCCTGCCATTAACAGTACAGGCACATACGTGGACCCTCCGCCCTGACCTACCATTGAGAATGGTATGGCAAGTGCCAGTACTGCCGCACAAGCTATGATCAAAACTGTCACGGACATCTCATTAATCCTCGGGGGCAGTACATAAAACTCTGCTCCCCCCAAATGCCAGATTACCCTTTGCAACCCGAGCAGGGTATGCAATGTGGCTCGTTATTTACCAGGCGCACATACCGCTCGAAAACATACTCACCGCATTTTATACATTTTATTTTATTGAACGACCCCCTGGGGATATTAAATTTGTAGTCAGGCAGTTTCTCATATTTGAAGACCTTCTCATCCGGCTGGGCATACATCCAGTCTATAGCTTCCTTGGTCACCTTGGCCGGAATCTGCGATGGTTCAACCTTCTTCTTTCTGTAGGCAAAGAATTCCAGCTTGCCAAATTCATCTAAAAAATCAGATGTTAGCGCCAAGCGGATTGCCCCTTTCTGAGGATGATAGAAGACCGCGGCTAACTTGCCCCAGAAAGTCTTCTCCATCAATGATTTACCGTAGGTAGCGCCGGTCGCTATTTGCATGCCGTCCATAAGGCAAGTCTGAGGGTGTCCAATGCCTAGTTCTGGTATGACGTAAAATCCGTGGTCTTTTTCGTGTTCTACGCCTAATTCTTTCATGGCCAATTTGCCCATGCGATAACCAAGTGGCATGAATGGACAATGATGCCCGTGGAATTCGAATGCCCACTGCGGTACAGTATTCATTTCTTTAAACTCCTTTTAGTTTTAATCCGCTTCACTTCTCAACCTAATTTGGTAATGATGATTAGGTCATATTCTTTCCATTATATAGTCACTACTTTCTTACGGACTATCATACTTGGCCATACTTATTAAGTAGGTTCAGAAGTCTCTCCCTTTGCTCATCTAACTCCCATTTGTTCTAACTGGTCAATGATTTGAGCTTTGGGCAGGAATCCTGTGTGCCGTGCAACTTCTTTACCGCTGCTATCAAAAAAAACCTGGATAGGCATAAACCTGATACCGTACTTTTCAGCCAGGTCTTCGTGGAAGGGGATTTCGATAATCAATATGTTGACCTTTCCTTTATATTCCCGGTCCAGTTCCTCCAGTAGGGGACGCATTTCCTTGCATGGGATGCACTCTCTCCACCCGAATTCGGCCAGAGTCGCTTTGCCATTGCCTAGCACGCTCTCTAGGGGAATCGCGGCTAGATAAGAGCTCTTGTCCTCCGGATTGGCACCTTCACTCTGGCAGGCACAAATCCATAACAGCGCCAGCATGGCGAGGGCAAGAAGACAAATCCGGATGATGTTGTTCCTTGTAATCATGTCTATGTTTCTCCTAATGTGGATAAGTCGGTCGCACAGTATGTTTTTCCTTCTTTCTTTTAGTTTTCTTCCTTGCAGGAAGCCGGGGTCAAAGTAGTTCCCCAGCAAGAATCCAACTATCACGCCAGAATAGAAATGCGGGGATAATTGGTATGTTCAAACTTGTAGCGAGATCACACATATCCACTATAATTCTCCATTGAGGCTTTTCTCGATTTTATTCTTTAGGAATTCATCGAGGTTGTCTCTGCCACCACCGGTGGGTAACCAGATTTCCGGCACGGCGACGATATGTTCGGAATCACCTCTTACTACGTTGATAAACAGAGAGAACGGGGCAGCATTGTACTTTTTAGCAATATCAGTATTTTCTTTCTTGTCCAAATCGACCACCTGGAAAGTTAGTTTACCGCTGGATTGTTCATCCTGAAAATAAAGGAACATGGTAGCCTGAATTTTCTCTCCCACCACTGCAATGCAATGACAGGGCTTGCCTTGCTGGAAATAGACAACATCTACTCTATCTGGAGGACCAAGCGGTTCCTTTGCTGGATTCGCTGCCGGAGCCGGGCTAGAACAGGCAGAAAGCAAGCCAAACAGCAGCAGAGAAAGCAACAGAAAGTAAGTCTTGTTGGTTTTACCAAGTATACTCATATTGTTAGCACATGCTCATAATTTTCTAGGATTGTATCCAAAGCACCACATAATATATGCCCACCCCGATGAAAATCAAAGATACTACAATGCGGATTACTCGCTCGGCGCGGGTGAGGGCATTAAGCCAGTTAGCAACTCCAGCTACACCCAGGGAAAGAAGCGTGCCGAATATCAGTACCGGCAGCCCGGTGCCGATGGCAAATACTGCCGGCAGTGCCACCCCTCCGGTGGACTTGAGGGCCACGGGTATTAGGGCGCCGAAGAATAGAACAGCGCTATAGGGGCAGAAGGCCAGGGCGAAAATGACACCCAGCAGAAATCCGCCTATCATGCCCCAGCCGGCTACTTTGCTCCCCAACGAGGCTAATGTGTTACCTCCCCTGCCGAAAGAGAGCCTGTCGATGAACAGCATAAGCAATCCTACTACAATCAGCAGGGGCCCCAGGACACGTTCACCGACGTCCTGGACTGTTGCGGAAATCCACGGGATTTCTAGTCCAACCACGATGATAAGGATGCCAAGAACAGAATAGGAAAACATGCGTCCCAGGGTATAGAGGGAGCCGGTTATTACCGCGTACTTACGGTCTGTTACGTTGCGAGTGATGTAGGCTACGGCGGCGATGTTGGTAGCCATAGGGCAGGGCGCAATGGCAGTTATTAAACCTAAAAGCAGCGCCGTGAGCACGGGGATATTGGAACCACCCAAAATGCTGCCTAAATCCATTATTCTATGTCCTCGAGGCTTTGGTCGATAACGTTCTTGACCTTCTGGTCGAAGCTTTGTTTATTGCTTGTGCAGTGCCAGGACCAGATGTCCTGTATGTCTCTAATATTATCAGCACCATCCTTCACCGTATTGATGAACAATTGCGAGCCAATGGCGCCGTATTTGTTGACGATGTCGGCATTTTTGCTGTCGCCCATGTCGTATACTCCGAAGGTCATTTTGCCACTATTCAGCTCGTTCTGGAAATATGTGCTAACGACATATCGAACGCGCTCTTCGAAACAGAGGCAGGTGACGCAGCGCTGAGGTCGGTGGAAATAGATGACGTCTACTCTGTCAGGCACGGTCGAAGACTCGTCTGGGGGGGTGGTCGTTTGAATTGGGTTTGAGGGTTTTGGAAGCGAGGGTGTTGTGGTGGGAGGGACTGAAGCTTCTTCTGGTGAGGCTGGTGGAATAGCCGGGCTTGTGCAAGCAAAAAGCAATCCAATAATTAAGAAAACGGCTATAGTAAAGCACGTCTTAGCTATTCGTGATTTGTACATGGTTTTGAATATCTCCTCAATATTTTGAATTTGCCTGTGTTTATACTAGGATTGTGGTCTCAAGAGCCTTTTTTCGGCTCTTCTTTGGCCAGGGCATTTATGATTAGTTGCGTAACCTCTGCCTTTGAAGGCACCTTACCGGAACTCACCACCTGCTCATTGATTACCAGTCCCGGGGTCATCATAACATTGTAAGCTATGATTTTGCTCATGTCCTGGACCTCCTCCACAATGGCATCAATATCCAGTTCTTTGACCACTTCTCTTGTGGCCTTCTCCAATTGATGGCATCTGGCGCATCCAGGCCCGAGAATTTTTATGTTCATTTTTGCCTCCTTCATGTTTCCATAATGGCTTTCACGATAAGCTCTTTCGCCTTCTGCACATCATCATCTGAAATGTAGTCCATAAGTGTCTTAATGTTGCCACCAATGTCTTCGTGCAGGGCTTTTTTCTTCATCCCTATGTCTCTGACCAAGATGATACTTTTGGTTGGCGTGAGTCCGGACTGCTCAACGGTCTTCCTGGCGCACTCAAAGGGACAGCCGTCCACGGTGATGACCTTTTTCGCTGCTCTGGTCTTGCCTATCACCGGCTTCACTCCAAGAGGCAATGCCCCCAGACAACCGATAGCCACTTTCTCAAGCCCAAGCTCTTTGACAGCCTCCATGCTGGCTAGAGCGCTGGTTATGCCCGTATTTGACATCCCACCAAAGCATGAGAATATGATGTTCTCGTGTGTCTTCATTCCTTCTTGCCAGTGTTTCTCTTCTGCCATGGAAAACCTCCTTAGACCAAGTTTGCTTTTTCAAAATATTTCAAGCGTTATAAACTGGTAACGAAACCGTATATCAGTCCGGCGGCGGTGCAGCAGACTATTATGAGACCCACGTACCAGAAGAGCCTCTTGGTTCCAATAAACCGTCTGACGACCAGAATGCTGGGCAGAGAGATAACCGGGTCGGCCAGCAGGTAGGCCAGGAGAACTCCCTTTCCCATGCCTAAATCAAGGAACATCCGTGCCATGGGCACCTCCACCAGAGTTGGGAAGTACATGACGACTCCGAACAGGACTGCCGCCAGCGTCGCTTCTATTGTTGAACTTCCGAAATATTTACCGACGAAGTCTGCCGGTATTATTACCCGGAGCATGCCAGCCACGAAAACTCCGATTAGCAGAAGAGGCAGGATGGAACGAACAAAGAACCATGTCTCCTTCATCCAGCTCTTCACTTCATCACGGCTTAGTGTATGCCTGACTACAAGCACCAGCGCTATAAGGAGCACGGCAAGCCCGATCGCTTTCACCGTCAGTGTTATAAGTGAAGAAGCTCCCCAGAGCAATATGGCGACCAAAAGGGCAAAGAATACCCAGAGCCAGTTTGATACTTTGCTCGCCTCGTTCATGGCGAAGGCTTGAGCAGGTGCGTCATCAGTTGCCTCTTCAAGCTTTTTATCAGAGAACAGGGCAGCCATGCTCATGCCGATGATAAGGGCAAAGCTGATAGACAGGATAATGCGGGCAAGGGCAAAGTCAATGCCGATGAGACTTGCCGTATAGATGATGGCCAGTATGTTGGTAGCCGGGGCGGTATAAAGGAAGGCAATTGCCGGGCCGATACCGGCTCCGCTTTTCCGTATGCCGGCAAACAGGGGCAGGACGGTGCAGGAGCAAACAGCCAGGCACAGCCCAGCTACGACTGACATAGGATAAGAGATATATTTCGGAGAGTTCGGCCCGAGATAACGGAGTATTTTCTCCTTGGGGAACAGTGCATAGACAGCCCCGGCAATAAAAAAGGCGGGCACCAGACAGGTCAGGGTGTGGGCCAGGAGGTAGTCCTGGAGGGCAGCCACACCGCCTTTAAGAAGCTCAATAACCAGTGGCATGTTTAGATATCCTTTCTCGTCTTAGATTCATAGATATGCATATCCGCATACAATGAGGCGAAAATAGTTTTAGTTGGATGTTGTCAGAACGCAACTGGGGCCTATTCTTTTGGCATCCTTCAAACGTTGTCTATCCAGCAGGGCTGTTTCATTTCCTTCCAGAGCTTTTTTCACAGCTTCAACTAAGTTAGTGTAGTGCTCCTGTAAACCTTCCTTGTCTATCGAATACAGTGCCCAGAGCCCCTCGCGTCTGAGCTTCAGAAAGCCGGCATCATAAAGAGCGCTTAAGTTCCGAGAAGCCCGGGGCTCGGAGATGTCAAGCACTTGCACAACCTCGCAGACGCAGCACTCACGCTCCAGAAGCAGGTTCAGAATCCTCAGCCTGGTCTCGTCAGATAGGGCCTTGAAGGCTTTAACTAATTCTCTCATCTCAAACTCCATCACTATATGCGCATTTACGCATATATTATAATAAAGAGGAATTCCCTTGTCAACTTGTCCTTTAGCTGGACTGATTATTTGCTGATTGAATGAATCTGTGCCAAAATAGAAGACACTCTAATATTATGGCTATGATAAGTGTTGTCATACCAGCTTTAAATGAAGAGAGATTTATAGCCGACTGCCTCGAGTCCTTAAAGAATCAGGATTATCAAGGCGAATATGAAATAATAGTCGCCGATAACGGCAGCACCGATGATACGGCTAGTATTGCCCGAAGCTACGGGGTAAAGGTTGTTCTTTGCCTGGAGAAAAAGAGCGTACCGTATGCCCGGCAGGCCGGCGCTGATACCGCCCGCGGCGATATAATTGCCCAGGCCGACGCCGATACGGTTTATCCTCGCGATTGGCTAAGGAAAATAGACGACCACTTTTCTTCACACCCGGATGCTGTAGCCGTTGCCGGCAGGTTCCTTTACAAAGACCCTCCATCGTGGGCCAAGTTCGAGTATTTCCTGCGTAATAGTACAAACAGGTTGAGCGCGACACTTTTTGGGAGGCCGCTGCTGGTCTCAGGTGCTACTTTCGCTTTTCGTAGAAGCGCATTCCTCGATGTGGACGGCTACTGCAATGTTTCATATTCACCCGACCAACTCGGTATTTCCGGTAGATTAAGTAAAGCGGGAAAGGTTTATTATGACAGAGATTTGTATGTTTTGACTTCTTCGCGCAGCGTCAAGAAGCCTCTCCTTCTTTGTATTATGGAAGCAGTGGTTCATATAAGCCATTGGGGCGGTTATATGTGCCGCGCCTATATCAATAGCTTCGAAGAGTTTGCCAATAAGACAACTTTAAGGCGAATCGCACTTAGGGCATCACCGGCGGCAGTGCTCATCATCCTGCTTGCCTACGGGTACTTCATACCGACATCACCGGTTTTTGGAAAGGTTTATTATAAAGGAACTGAGCCCGAGAAGGTGGTTGCTCTGACCTTCGACGATGGTCCGAATGAGCCATACACCTCTGAAGTGCTTGATATCCTGGATGAATATAATGTTAAGGCGACCTTTTTTGTCGTTGGGGAAAACGTGGAGCTTTATCCCAAAACAGCCAAACGCATAGTGGATGAAGGACATGTACTGGGCAACCATTCATATTCTCACAATGCCAACCATGCACTTACCGAATCTGGCGCCAGGGACCTGGTGGCGGCGGAAAAGGCGATATCCGATACCGTTGGCGTCAGGCCTCACCTCTATCGCCCGCCACACGGTAAAAAGACTCCATGGGAACTCGAGGAAGTTAGAGACCAGGGTATGATTGAGGTAACCTGGAGCGTTTCCACCGGTGAATTGAATACCAAGTCGTCGGTAAAGGTCGCTGATAGGATTGTCGACGAAACTCATCGCGGCGAAATAATACTTTTGCATGACGGCTATGGCACGTCGCACAATTGTAGCCAGGCTGACAAAAGCCTGACCGTGGAGGCGCTGCCGCTGATTATCGAGAAATTGCAAGCCGAAGGATACACGTTTGTCACGGTCCCAGAGCTTCTCGATGTCCCGGCGTACAATAATTAGGTATTCGGATGAACCTGGAAGCTCTTTTTCAGCAGGCGTTTAATTTAGCCGGCACTTTTAATCCGACGCTGGTAGTTTTTCTATTTCTCATATGTTTTATCGGCGAGTTTGGTATATGTATTCCATATCTGCTGGAGACTATCTGGCTGCTATCCGGATACAACTTCGGCACCGGTGTAATTCCACTTATCGACCTGGTGCTGTTGTGGCTGGTAGCGCAGGTAGGCAGACAGGCAGGCGGCATGACGCTGTCCTATCTTGGCCGGTTCGGCAGCATGCCCATAATCAAATTTTATAATAAGCATTTTGAGGCCAGCGTATCCGAGAAGCTGGCTGAGAACAATTCTACCACTGTCAGCTTTTTCCGTAGAATAAACTTCTTGTCGCCGTTTTCGGTAGCCCTGGGGCGGTTGATCTGGCTTCGCATACCAATTACGCTAATCCTTGGCGCCAAGAGGCAGTTAAAAACGCTTTCGCTGGGGATTTTACTGGCCAGCCTGGTCTGGGACGGGATGTATATTTTCCTGGGCGCCGTTGTCGGTGCGCATTCGGCGTTGAAACCGCCCCAGATGATTATTTATTCCTTGATAGGCCTGACGGTACTGTATGCAGTCAGTTTCGCCGTTCGCCATTTGTGGAAGCTGAGGACGGCCAAAAGACGAGTGAGAGAAGAGGCATAGACCGTAGGTGGCTATCTTTAGAAATGCTAAATTCTAAACAAATTCAAAACCCAAAATATCAATAACAAAAACGAGGGTTATAGATTACGTGCCAGCTATGTAGGCCACGACCCTTTAGGGTCGTGGTCACGAGGCTAAAGCCTCGTGGCTACATGCAGCGCTACGGAGGGTCATCTGTAGGCAGATGACACCTAAGGATTTTGCCGAGCGTCACGGTGTGGTGGGCACGGGTTCAGACTCGTAAATCCTCTCCTCCGCAAGCTGCTCATCGGTAAGCCCAACATCAGTCTCGATATCTCTGCCCTCTATACCTCTGGCCAGAATTTCCTTGTAGTACTCGTGCTGGATGATTAAATTCATGATCTCGTTAGTCCCGGTCCATATCATGGCTAGCCTGGCTTCTCTTAGCGCCCGCTCCACGGGGAAGACGTTGGTATATCCGATGCCGCCGAGAATCTGCATGGCGTCGTTGACTACCTCCCAATGCGTTTGGGTGGCCAGTTTCTTGACTTCGGACACCAATCTCCTTTGATAACCCGGGGTACCTATGCCGTCATCTATTGTCTTGGCTACAGCGTAGGACAAGGCGCTGACGGCGTCTATTTTGGTCACGCAGTCGGCGATTTTGAAGCTCACTCCCTCGAAATTTCTTATGGTCTGGCCGAAAGCTTGTCTTTTATTGGCATACCTGGCAGCTATTTCCAGGATAGCTCGGGAGCCGCCCACGCCGCCGGAGACAAGCCTTTCAGGCACCATTAACTTGTAAAATATCTTCGCCCCATGGTTCTCCTTCCCCAGCAGATTCTCCTCTGGCACCGGCACATCGCGGAAGACCAACCTACCTGTGCCTGTACCTCGGCTGCCCATCAAGCCGTAGACATGTCTTACCTCCACACCCATATCTCTCTCAACGATAAAGGCACTGATTGAGTCGCGGCCGGCTCCGGGATTGGTGACGGCGAATACCAGGAAGAAATCGGCACCTTCAGAGCCGACGACAAAGCGTTTCTGGCCGGTTAGATAATATTTGTTGCCTTTCTTTCTGGCTACGGTGGTGGCGCCGAAGAAGTCGGAGCCGCCTCTGGGCTCGGTGAGTGCCTCGCCAGCCCATTGTGTACCCGCTATCAATGGTTTCAGGTATTTCTCCTTTTGGGCCTCGGTGCCGAACACATTCAAGCCCTCGCCAACTATAGACATCACTGAACAGAGACAGGCAAAGGGTATGCCCAGCTTATTAATCTCTCCTATGTAGAGGATTTCATCCACCCATTTAAGCTCTCTGCCACCGTACTTTTTCGGGAATCTTATACCAAGAAGATTTCTCTTTCCTGCTTCCCTGACAAATTCGTAGGGGAACTTGACCTTATCAGCATCCATGTCGAGAATAAGCTGCCGTGGGACACTCTTGACGAAATCCTGCACCTCGCGCTTGAGCCTCTTCTGCTCCTCGGTCAAAAATACCTCTAACATTTCTCTCCTCCTTTCGGGTTGGCTTTAAGAGCTGGCTATGTTGCAGCCCCGATTCAACCGATATCCTGATTTTATTCCTTTTTTCAACAAAACGCCAAGGCATGTGGAAATGTCAGATGCAAGGCACCTTGCTTAGTTTTTAAGCCGAGCCGTCAGTTACGGGCACTATGTTTATGGTTCGCACGATGGGCACCTATATTGATCCCAGTACAAGTAAGGAAAGTAATAGTAATATGGGTACGAATATTCAGGGTTTTGGGGGCATGTCGGGCAGGTCGGGCATGTCGGACATTGTGGACATAGCGCCATGCCTTCTTGCAGACCTCTAGTATAGCCCTCGTTGTAGCCAGCATCTTTGCCCCTGCCGTAACCTTCGTCGTATCCAGTATTGTAACCGTCTAGTTTCCCTTTTTCATACCATTGCTCACATGATCGAGGTATTGTTCCCGGCGGTGCGCAGGCGGAGCCAGCGAGGAAAACTCCAAGCAAAACCAGAACAGTTACCGGAAGCAAGATATATAATGTTAGTC
>Ga0315295_10000393_pt1 | contig 37415 bp, 30 predicted proteins | sample YL17G14_0_MG_FD_204453 | JGI IMG/M metagenome (GOLD analysis project Ga0315295, IMG submission 204453) | Sediment microbial communities from Yellowstone Lake, YNP, Wyoming, USA - YL17G14_0 | ecosystem: Environmental > Aquatic > Freshwater > Lake > Sediment | place: USA: Wyoming | collected...
CGCATTTGCCGCAGGATTCATCCTGGGTGAAGTTCAGGAAGAAACGGGCAATGTCCACCATGCAGGTCTTTTCGTCCATAACGATCATGCCGCCCGATCCCATCATCGAGCCTGCCTGGGTGAGAGACTCATAGTCGATGGGCAAGTCCAGATAATGAGGAGGAAGGCATCCTCCCGAGGGTCCTCCCATCTGAGCGGCCTTGAAGCGCCGGCCTCGGGGGATCCCTCCGCCGATGTCGTAGATCACCTGCCGCAGCGTTGTACCCATGGGAACTTCCACCAGACCGGTGTTGTTAATTTTTCCCGTAAGGGAGAAGATCTTGGTCCCCTTGCTCCCTGCGGTCCCGATGGAAGCGTAGGCCTCCGCTCCATTCAGGATGATGGAACGCACGTTGGCATAGGTCTCTACGTTATTAATGTTGGTGGGCTTTCCCCACAGCCCCGCGATGGCGGGGAAGGGCGGGCGGGCGCGGGGTATCCCCCTTTTCCCCTCGATGGAAGCCAGGAGAGCGGTCTCTTCACCGCAGACAAAGGCCCCGGCTCCTTCCTTGATCTTGAGATGGAAAGGTAAATGAGATCCCAGGATGCCATCACCCAGGAGACCCAGCTCTTCCGCCTGTTCGATGGCCATGGTCAGATGCTGCACCGCCAGGGGGTATTCCGCGCGCACGTAAACATACCCGCTTTCTGCACCGATGGCGTAGCCGGCGATCAGCATTCCTTCCAGAACCAGATGGGGATTTCCTTCCAGGACGCTCCGGTCCATAAAGGCTCCGGGGTCTCCCTCGTCGGCGTTGCAGACCAGGTACTTCACCTTCCCCGGAGCATTGCGGGTGAAACGCCACTTTCGTCCCGTTGGAAATCCGGCGCCCCCCCGTCCCCGTAATCCCGACCTTTCCACTTCCTCGACTACCCGATCCGGGCTCATGGAGAAGAGAACTTTCGCCAGGGCGGAATATCCGCCCCGGGCGATGTAATCCCGGATCTCCGTGGGATCGATTCTCCCGTTGTCGTTGAGGACCATGCGCCTCTGCCGCCGGTAAAAGGGAACCTCATGATCGTAGGTGATTACCCGGCCGGTGGCCGGGTCCGTGTAGAGCAGACGTTGCACCACCTGCCCCTTGGCCAGGGTCTGGGAGACGATCTCCGGGACGTCGTCCACCACGACCTGCTGGTAAAAGATCTCCTTGGGGAGAATGACCACCATCGGCCCCCGTTCACAGAAGCCGTGGCAGCCGGTGCGCATGACATCCACTTTTTCTCCGAGCCCTTGTTTTTGGATCTCCTGAATGAAGGCGATCCGAAGTTCCTCCCCTCCCCAGGCCCGGCACCCGGTTCCTCCACAGATGGTGACACAAGTCTTTTGAGGATCTCTGCCCCGGAGAATGCTGTCGCGGAAGGCTGTCAAATCTTTGGCCGACCTAAGCTTTTCTCTCAACTCACCCCTCCTACGGAATACTTTTTCAGGACCTGATCCACCTTCACGGGCGTGAGTTTTCCGTAATAAATCTTATCCACGAGGAGAACCGGGGACAGCGCGCATGCGCCTAGGCAGGCAACGGTTTCGAAGGTGAATTCGTAATCCGGGGTGGTTTCATTCTCTCCCACCCCGAGAATCTGCTGGACCGCCTTCAGAACGCTCTTGCCCCCGCGCACGTGGCAGGCCGTCCCCCGGCAAACCCGCACCGTATGCCGGCCCCGTTTGGTAGTATAAAATTGAGCGTAGAAAGTGACCACCCCATAAACCCGGCTCAGGGGAATCTTCAGCCCCTGGCTGATGGTCTTCAGGACCTCTTCCGGCAAATACCCATAAATGGCCTGGGCCTCCTGGAGGATGGGGATCAGGGCTCCTTCCTGCCCCCGATACTTTTTCAGGATGGGATCCAGTTGGGAATAGTCAAGCTCTTCCTGCATTTTCCCCTCCAACGGACACGTCGGTCTCTTTCCCCGCGGCGGACATCCTACCCTCGGCCCGCTGCCCCTATGGTTTTCTTATACCTAAAATAGGCGATTGAAAGGCGGGATACAAACTGCATGAATTGGCAAATCCTATGATCGGATAGCGTTGCGCTATCCCTGCGAACTCCCCCAAACTTTCTTATCCAGCGGCGAATGTCCTGGTTGATCCTACTTCGCCCGCAGGGAATAGGTTTTTTCGATCGTTCTCACCAAGTTGGTGATCGTCCGGTTGACCGGGGTGTCGATCCCCAGTCTTTCTCCCTCCCGGACGATGGCCCCGTTGATGAAATCCACCTCCGTCTCCCGCTGGGCCAGAACGTCCTGGAGCATGGAGGAATGATTCGGTTTGGTGGCGATACAGGCGTCTTCCACCTTTTTCGCCGCGTCGGTATAGGGAAGGCGGATCCCTTTCGCCAGGGCTACCCGCTTTCCCTCTTCCACCAGGCCCTTCATGATTTCCCGCGTCGCCGCCTGATCCACCATGACCCCGTTGGCCAGACGGGTGATCGCCGTAACGGGATTCACTCCCGCGTTCACCAGCAGTTTCCCCCACACGTCGTTCCAGACTTCGGACGAGACATGGGTGGAAAGGCCCGCCTTGTTGAAAGCCGCCGCGATCTTTTCCGCCCGCGGGCTCGGGCCCCCGCGCATTTCCCCGAGGACCGTCTCGCCCCGGCCCGCGTAAAGCATCCGGCCCGGCCCCAGGTAGGTGGAGGCGTTCATGGTCACCCCGGCCAGTACTCGTCCCTCCCCCACGATGGCCTCGATGGCTTCGGGGTTGCCCAGTCCGTTCTGCACGGTCAATCCCACCGTTTCCGGCCCGAAGAGGCACCGGGCGCTCCGGGCGGCCTCCTGGGTCTGGCGCGATTTGGGCAGCAGGATCACCAGATCGACTTTCCCGACCTCCTCGGGCTTCAGGGTTGCTTTCTTAACGGGAATGGATACCTCGTTTCCTTCAGGCTCCACGATCCGGATCCCCGAACTACGGATCGCCGAAATAATATCTTCCTTGATATCGATGGCGTAAACCTCTTCCCCGCTCCGGGCCAGGTAGCCGGCGTACAGCGAGCCCAACGCTCCCGTGCCCACGACTGCTATTTTCATGGCATTAAATCCCTTTCGGTTTTTGTTACTGGTTGCCGGTTCCTGATTGCTCGAAACCAGCCCCAGAAATTCGCCGGTAACGAGTACCTAAATCGTATAGGAACTTCCTTTTTTATCCCCCTCCCCCAACCCCCTCCCACGAGGGGAGGGGGAGAATTTTGGACTCTCCCAATTCCCTCCCCCTTGATGGGGGAGGGTCGGGGTGGGGGTGATAATAACTTGAAACCAGCAACGAATTAAGACAAGAGCCGGTCCACAATCCCTCCCATGGACTGGAGGAACGTGGGATTTTCCTCATAGGGAGGAGTCCCCGACAGATCGGCTTCCACTATTTTCGGATCATAAGCGATGAAACCCAAAAAAGGCAAGTCCGGCATCTTCTCCAGCAGAAATTTCCGGTCCCCTTCCCCCCGGATCTTGTTCCCCACCAGGCCGAGATTTTTCAACCCGATGTCCCCGGCCAGCTGGCGGATCTTCTGGGCCACCTCCAGGCTCCGCTGCCCGGGTTCGACGACCACGATGAGCTTGTTCACCGCCTGCGCCGTGGCCCGGCCCAGGTGTTCGACTCCGGCCTCCATATCCAGGATGACCACCTCATTGCGGCCCAGAAGGAGATGGGCCACCAGGGTCCGGACCATAACATTCTCGGGGCAAACGCATCCGCCGCCCCCCTTTTGGACGGTCCCCATGACCATCAGGCGGATTCCGTCCTTTTCCAGGCTGTACTTGTCGGGCAAATCATCCACCCGGGGATTGAGCTTGAAGAAGCCCCCCATGGAACCGGGCTTGGCCTCGGTCCGTTCCTCGATGAGTTCCTTCATCTCGGCAATGGGCGTCAGGCGCTGATCCCGGGGAAAGCCAAGGGCCAAGGCCAGGTTGCTCGCCGGGTCGGCATCGATCACCAGGACCTTCCGCCCCCGGTCGGCCAGCACCCGGGCCAGCCCCGCCACCACCGTGGTCTTCCCCACTCCGCCTTTTCCGGTTACCGCTAACTTCATTATCTCAAAACCTTTCACCGCAGAGCACGCGGAGAACGCAGAGGAATCAGAACAACATTAAAATTTTTTTTGTAACCCTTTAGCTCTTTGAAAAAAGGTAACGGTTCAGCTTTCTGAAAAGATCTCCCAGAAATCCCCCCTGCCCCCCTTTGCAAAGGGGGGTGGGGGGGGATTTCAGCGATGGGTTTCCAAATCGATATGACCTGGCAAAATTTGGATATTTTGCGGGTCAACGACATGGAAAACCTGGGCCCATGTTTCCACAGGGGGGGATAGACTTATCCGCCCAGTAATTTGATATGATTTTTTAAGGCCTAAATTGATATGTTTTTTTTATTTCTTATTATCCTAACTCTGCGTACTCTGCGCTCTCTGCGGTGAATCAGTATTTTTCCTTTTGATCAGTTTCCAAACGACGGTCTCCGCCAGGATGACGATGTCTTCCACTGGCAGATAGCCGGTGATGGATGAATCGAAGAGAACATTTCCATCCGGGGGAAATTCCGCATCTCCCCTCCAGAGAATCATGCCCAGGGCCACCCGGGGAAAGACCGGGATCTTCACTCCCGCATCCCCCAGGGCTAAAGATTCCCCCCCGACTTCTTCCGCCGCAAGAGACAAGAGCCTCTGGGGTTCCCCCCCCAAATGCCTGACCAGGGGAGCCTTACACCGCTGCAGGAAAACGGGGTGGTAAAAGGTCCCTCCGGAGATTTCGGCGAAGGAGATCCAGTTTCCCGTCGGGGGAATCCCCGAGGCCTTTTCCAGGTAATGGAAAATCAGGATCTCCTCGCGAAGGGAGAGCGGCCCTCCCCCGCCGGGGGTTTCCATCGTTCCCCCGGGTAAGGAAAGCCAAACCTCCCGGCCCAGGTAACGAACCCCGATCCTGCTCTTGCTGTTCGCCCCCGGTTCAAAACGCCCTCCCCCCCGGGCCGCTCTTTCAGCCGGGTCCGACTTCAGAAGCCCCTCCACCGCCATCCGGCGGGCCAGGGGAAGATGGTCCTGTTTGGGCAACATAACGATAGGATCCGTAGGGGCGGGTTTGAAACCCGCCCCTACATCTTCACAATTCCAGCCACGAATGGGAATACAGGGTCTTCCCCAAGAGGACTTTGGTGGATTTATAATACTCCAGCTCCTTCGGCGTCAGGCTCTTGGGATCGGGTTCATCTCCGTCCATTACCCGGTGGACCAGGCTGACGATCTCGGGGAGGCGGTCGCGGCAGATGCGGAGAAGCTCCTCATCATAGGCGTCCACGATGGCTGAATAGAGGCCGTACTTCATGAGCATGATCAGGTAGGTCCGGTTCAGGACCGGTCGGAGATGGGTCGGGGTCCCGTTGGAGATGTTGGACAGCCCGACGATGGATTTGGCCTCGGGGGCGATGTCCTTCAGCATGGACATGAATTCCAGGCAGGAAAGGACCTGGTTGATCTCCACGCTCACCGGGCTGACGATGGGGTCGATCCAGATGTCTTCCGTGGGAATCCCCAGGTTGTTGGCCTGGTAGATGAAATCCACGGCCATGGCCGCCCGCTCGTTGGCGTCCCGGGGCATCCCTTCCTTGCCCCAGAGGAGGCCGATCACATGGGCTTTATACGTCTTGGCCATGGGGAGAACCCTTTCCAGACGCTCGGGCTGGAGGGATACGGAATTGATCAGCGCCTTTCCCTTATGAACTTTCAGGCCCGCTTCCATGGCGTCGGGGTTGGTGGTGTCGAGCGACATGGGCTTGTTCACCACCCCCTGGACCAGCTTCACGATCCAGTCCATGATTTCCTGCCCGGCTTTGCGGGAGGGCCCGATGTTCAGGTCCAGGTAGTCGATCCCCACCTTCTCTTCATGTTTGGCCATCTCCACGATGGGGTCCGCTTTGCGTTCCTTCATGGCCGGACCGATGGTTTTGGACATGACATTGATGTTCTCGCCGACGCAGACGACCATTGCTCCCCTCCTTTATTCGCATAGCGTAGGGGCGGGTTTTAAACCCGCCCCTACAATTTTATTCCGGTTTCCACATCTTCACGAAGGCCGGGATGTGTCCCGCTTCCCGGGGCCCGATCATGATCTTCCAGTCGGGCAGCTCCTCCTCCAGCTCTCCGCTGATCACCGCCGCATATCCGGGGATGATCAGCTTGCGGTGCTTCACCTTGTCGGCGATCCCGCACTTTTTCACGAAGGGGGCGATCACATCGGCCCCGAATTTTCCCGCTGCCCAGGCGGTCATGACCGACAACCCTTCGGTGTCTTTCACCAGAAGCCAGGAGGGGACCCGGCTTCCTTCAATCTCTCCCGAGACGATAAAGTAGGTGAGGGAGAAGTTGGATGTAAGGAGCACCGGAGAGTTCTCGTTCGGCCCGCCGATCTCGTAGATTCCCTCGGAGGTGGCCATGGGCCGCTGCGGATCGGTAAAGATGTTCATCCGTTCCACCAGGAGGGGAAAGAGGCTGTGGCCGTCCAGGTCGGAGAGGACCACGATCCCGGCATATTTGGCCACCAGCATGGAGGCCAGGAGGGTCTCCATCATGGGATCCTGGGTCATCTCACAAGGGAAGGTGATGGTGGGGAACCCCAAGGGGCGGAATTTCTTCATCAGGGCCGCCCGCCGGATGACGATCTGGTCTTCCAAGGCCTTTCGGGGGGTCCGGGCCCCGGAATCGAGCACCAGGTCCTTCACCCCGGCGGCGGTCAGTTTCGTGGCCAGTTCCGCCAGCTCGTCCAGGGTTCCCGCTTTGACCGCCAGGGGAGCCGAGATTTCCTTGGCCAGCTGGGCCATGGCGTCGGCGTTGGCTTTGGTGGCCGCATACAGCAGCGGCTTGCGGTCGGCCACGGCCTTGGCCCCGGCAGCAAGAACTTTGGGGTCTTCGCTCAGGAGCACGACCCCTTTGCCGTCCAGCCGTTCCTTCACCCTCTTCACCAGGGCTTCGAACTTTCCCGGGTCTCCCGATTCGGCCTTGACCGCTACCAGGTCAGCCTGGAGTTTGAGGCCGACCCGTTCATATTTCAGGTCGTTGAACTTTTTCAGGCGGGAATCGATCTCCCCATCGCTCATTTTGTCCGAGACCAGAACCGCGATTCCCGTGGGACTGACAAACCGCTTTTCGTGCCGGAACATGACCGTCTCCCCGCCCAACTTCAAAGCCTGGTCTCCGGTCCCGATGGAAAGAGGGCGGATCGGGGGGGCGGAGGCTTCGGCCAGTTCGGCCTTGGCCTGCTCCGACACATGGGGGCAGGCCGCCAGTTCGGCCTGCCCGGCGGCCAGCTTCATGGCAAAAGCCAGGCAGGTGGGAACCCCGCATTCTCCGCAGTTGGTCTTGGGAAGCTTTTTGAAAATCTCGATACCGGTTAGAGCCATCTTTGTGCTCCTTTTCAAAAAAGGTTGAGGTCGAGGCCAAGGTCAAGGTTTTTTCTTAACCTTAACCTTGACCTAAACCTTTGTCTTTAGAACAACGACGGCAGGGTCAGCGCCGGGTGACCCTTTTCGGTCAGGAAGGGCAGGATCTCGTCTTCCGTGGTCCCGATGGTTTCGTCGGCGATCATGTCCGGGAAGTTGGGCATCCCCATCTCCGCGGAGACCTTCTTCAGCCGCTCCATGATCTCTTCCTTCAGCATCTTGGGCATCCAGACCAGGCGCTTGATCCCTCCCTCGGCCATGATGAACTTCCTGCTGCAGATGTAGTGCTTGCTGTGCCCCACGAAGCCGGGGGTGACTGAACCGCCGCCCACCGAGCCCGCCAGGGTGGTGAACTTCATCCCGCAGGGGGTCATTCCCGTGAAATCGCGGTTCACGGTCATGATCCCGTTGCACATGGGCAGGACCGCGGCGATGCACTCGAAGCAGCCGCAGGAAGTCATGGGGTCAACCATAATGCTGTAAGCGTTATACTTTTCCAGTTTCTGCCGGGAGGCCTTGAAGACAAAATCATTGACCCCTTTCCACTGCCCCAGGAGGGGATCGATGGCCTCTCCCTTGATAATGGGCTGGTTGGGCCCGGTGGGGTTGATCTCGAAGGAGGCCTTCCCGTCCAGCCAGTTGTAGGCGCCGCACAGGCCGGTCCGCTCCGGGGTGATGACGCACACATGGGTGGGAGCGAAGGACTGGCAAAGGGTGCAGGAATAGAAGGTTTCTTCCGTTTCGTCGGTCATGCCCTCGACGCGGGCATCCCGCTTGCGGTAAGTGCCCCGGGCCTGTTCCAGGATCTCTTTGACCTTCTTTTCATCGGTGTAGATCTTCACCTGCACCTTGTCGAAGATGGTCCCGAAATCCTGGTGATACTTGGCGTGAAGGATGTCCCCCAGGTGTCGCAGGGTGAAGCCCTTCTCCACCGCGCCCTTCCCGACCCGGAGCCAGGCAATATCCCTCTGCCCAATGTGCATGACCCCCTGGGCGTAGTTGATCAGGTGGTGGATCTGCCGCTCCAGGATGGGCTCGAAGTCCTCCTGCATCTGGCGTCCGGCCACCTCGGCCACGATAGCCAGCGGAAGCTGGGCCGGGGGTTTCAGGTCCTTGATGTCCGGTCCGATGACCTCGACCTTGCCGTCCTCCACCTCGTTCATGTCCCGCGTGGTGGTCCACTCGCAGGCGATCGTCCGGCCTCCGCCCATCTCCAGGAAAATATCCTCCCCTCGAATGCGCTCCCCCTCGAAAGCCGGCCCGTAGGCCACGGGAACCGGGACTTTGGCCACGGTCACCTTCAGGCCCCGCACCTCCACCGCCTTCTGCACGATCTGGTCGTGGGGGATGTTGGAAACCACGTGCTCGTAGGTGCAGATCCCGGTGGGCAGGACCTGCGGAATGGGAGTGTCGGCAATGACCGGGAACCCCCAGTTGATGGCCCCGGCGGCGTTGGCGTACCATTCATCGGTGACGAAGCCCAGGGGCAGGGCAAAGGCAAAGACCCGGTCCTTGTTGTAGATGAGGATCTTGCGGTAATCCCCCGGGGCGATCCCGCCGAAGGACATGGCCGCCCGGGTGGCAAATCCCATGGCAAAGACCGTGGCGCTGTAGTCCGGACCGAAGGAGACCAGGCGGGTGGGCCAGCCGATCTGCACTCCGGCCTCGGCCAGCTGCTTGGAAAAGTGTTTTCCCTCATGGTCGGCGGACATGAAGACGTAGAGGTTCTTCTCCTGGAGCTCCTGGGCGATCTTGGCTGCAATCTCCTTGGATGGGGCCGCCCCCAGTATGGCGGCAAACCCCGGGGCCGTGCCGTCCACGAACTCGATGCCCCGTTTCCGGAGAATGATGTCGTCGGCCGCTCCGAGCCAGAGGTTGTCGGCGGTGGGATCTTCCCCCCGCACATAGTAATTGGGGTCCTCCAGATAGCGAATGGCCTCGATGATCTCCTCGGCGAAGAAAGTGGCCATGCCGGCGTCCAGGGCCGGGGCCAGGTAGGGCAGCCACACTTTTTCCCGGACCAGAGGCGGGATGAGGGCTTTGCAGCGGTCCAGGACCGGCTTCATGTCCCCCAGGGTCTTGACCGGAATCCCCAGAATCCCGTAAATGACGGGCAAATAATAACCGGTGTTGGGAAATCCCACCTCCTGGTTGGGTCCCCACTTTTCCAGGGCCTCTTTATATTTCTTCTCGGCCCGCTCCATGATCTTGTGGCCTCCCCGAATAGCCGCTGCTGCGATGATCTTCGACACGTTCCCTCCTCCTTGGGTAGAAAGTAGGGGCACGATGCATCGTGCCCCTACAGGCTTGTCTTAAACGGCATCCAGCTCGCGCCGCATGGCCATGTCGTAGAGGACCCTTTCCTTCTTCTTGTCCAGGCCCAGGGCTTTGCGCTTCTTGTTGATATGGTCGATCATCAGCTTGGTGGCCTTGTCCACATCGGGCTCGAAGGCCCACTTGCCGCCCAGGGTCTCCTCCAACCCCTCGAACATGAGCTTGCACATCTCGTCGCTCCCGGTGATGGGGAAGGTGGTCCCGAAGACGGTGTACACCCCGGAGGCCACGAAATACTGGCCGATGGCGATGGCTTTCTCGCTCATCCACTCCGGAGCGGCCCCCGCCGCCGGCAGGTCGCTGATGTCGTCGCCCAGCCCTCCGTCCTTGACGACGGCCGTGGCGGCCATCAGGATCCGGCTGTTGTCCACGCAGGCTCCCAGGTGGAGCACCGGCGGGATGCCGACCGTTTCGCAGACTTCGGCCAGCCCGGCTCCGCAGTACTTGGAGGCCGCCTCCGGGGTCAGCAGTCCGGCCTTGCCGCAGGCCATGGCCGCGCACCCGGTGGTTAGCACGATGACGTCGTTTTTGATCAGTTCTTTGATCATGGTCAGGTGGGCGCTGTCGTGGCAGGTCCTCGCATTGTTGCAACCCACCACTCCGGCGATGCCCCGGATCCGGCCGTTGATGATGTTGTCGTTGAGCGGCCGGTAGGAGGCCCGGAAGAGCCCGCCTAAGAGGTAGTTGATGGTTTCATGGCTGAACCCCACCACCATCTCGTGGGTCTCCGAGGGGATCAGCACCGGCTTTCCTTTCCGGTTGGGGAAGTTGTCGATGGCTTCCCGGATGATTTTCCTGGCCACCTCCGGGCCGTGGTGCTCGTCGAACTCGATGTGGGCGGCACCCTGCATCTTGGCCCGGGGATTCGTGGTGATCACCTTGGTATGGTAGCACTTGGCGATGTCGGCCAGGGATTGCATCTCGCACTGGACGTCGACCACCATGGCGTCCACGGCCCCGGTGACGATGGCCAGCTCTTGCTGGAGAAAATTCCCGGCCACCGGGACCCCGTGGCGGACCAGGACCTCGTTGGCCGAGCAGCACATGCCGGCCAGGTTGATCCCCTTGGCCCCCTTGGATTTGGCGTAATTCTGCAGCTCCGGGTCCTGGGAGGCCACCACCAGCAGTTCGGGAAGCAAGGGCTCATGGCCATGCATGACTACGTTCACTTCGTCTTCTTTGAGGACCCCCAGGTTGATCTTTCCCACGATGGGCACGGGGTTTCCGAAGAGGATGTCCTGCAGTTCGGTGGAGATCATGGACCCTCCCCAGCCGTCGGCCAGGGCGGTGCGGGACCCGGCCAGGATGAGATCCTTGTACTCCTGGTCCACTCCCATGTGGGTCCGGTGCATCAGCTCCACCACCTCCCGGTCGATCCCCCGGGGGGCGATTCCCAGCTTCCTCCAGATCTCCTGGCGCTTCAGGGGAGCCCTTTTGAGGAACAGGAGTTCCCCTTGCTGTCTCCCGAATTCGGCCAGGCACTTCTCTCCCACTTCAATGGCGATGTCCTTGACCGGCCGGTCGCCGATCTCCACCCCCAGATCCATGGCCACCTGGTAGAGCTTCTGCTCATCCTTGATGGCAAACCCGGGGACTTCCCCTTTGGCCGCGCCGAGAAAGACCTCGGCCACTCCCCGGGCATGGTCGGAGTGCGCGGAGGTTCCGGCGGCGATCATCCGGACAAAATTTCTCGCCGAAATGGTCTCGGCGGTGGCCCCGCAGACTCCCCTTCTCTTGGCCTTCTCCGCCTCCGTCTCCCCTTTCTTCTTCGGAGCCGGCACCCGGCAGGGCCCCATGGCGCAGTTTTTGCAACAGCTCCCCTCGGCCCCGATGGGACAAGGTTTCATCGCCTCCGCCCGGTCAAAGGCCGTACTCACCCCGTCGGCTTTCGCTTTTTCCAGCATTTTCAGCGTGGCTGGATCTACGCTTTTGATCCCTTCTGACATCGAAATAACCCTCCTCCATTTTTCCTAGGGGCGATTCATGAATCGCCCTTACCTTAGGCTTTTAAGAGATCCCCGATCATCCCCTTCACCAGCCGGATGGCTTCGGGATGGCGCATGATTAGAATATTGGCCCCGGCCATAAGCAGGATCACCGCGGTGACCGCTTCCATCAGGATGCCCCGTTTCTTCGGGTCTCCGAGGTTGGGGGCGTCCGCTTGGGACAGCTTGGCCTCCTTGGTCTTCCAGACTTCTTTGGCCAGGTTGCAGACCAGGGGAAACTGCAGGCGCTCGTCCTGCTGGGTCAGGGCGGCCATGCGGTCCCGTTCCATGACCGAATAGGTATACTCGATCCCGTACCCCAGTCCCCCGGTCGTGGGGTCCACCAGGATCTGCCCGTCGGGAACCCCCAGGTTCCCCAAAAGCACGTTGAGCTGTTTGGCCAGGTTGACGTCGATGGGGGAAGACGCCGCCAGGATGTGCTTGTAGGCGATGGCCCCGGCCCCGATCTGTTTGTAATTCTTCTCCCCTACGGGGCCGATCACCAGGTTCTTATCCGCGCACAGCTCGGCCACCCGGCGGAGGGTGTCGGCGTCCTTCTCGTCGTTGGCGCAGCCCCACACGATGAGGGGGACGTCGATGGCTTCGGCCACTTTCTTGGCGATGGCCGCGGCCTCTTCCGACGGCCGGTTCATCCCGTTGGGATCGGTGCTGGCCAGTTGCAGGCAGAGCATCTCGGCCCCATAGGTGTTCACGCATTTTTTAGCCCAGGCCACGGGGTCATTCACCACGTCCCTGAAAGGCTCCAGAGCGGCCTCGGCCCAGTCCTCCGGGGGGGCGTCGTAAATCTCCATGGCGATCCGCGGGGGATGGGGCATCTGCCCTTCGAAGAGATAGAAGGGGTACATGGTCTCCCCTCCCACGGTGATTTTCTTGTCCCCTTTCCCGACGGCAACCTCTTTAATCTTGCCCGTGTAACTGACCTTCGGTATGTCCACGGTTACCTCCCTGAAAAGATAGTGTGAGTGTCAGAGCGAATCCGCGAGTTTCGAGTTTCGCGTTTCGGGTTTCGCGTTAAACTCGAAACTTGAAACTCGGAACCCGGAACTTTTTTCAGGCCGGGGTCTTGCGCTTCTCGCTCCCGTACCACTCCTTACTGAACCAGTAACGCTCTCCGGACTGCAGGTACTTGAGCATATCCTGGCGGCTCGGGATCTTGCCCCTCCAGCAATGGGGCTGGTCGGGCATCCCCTCCTCGTACTCGGCTCCGACCACCTTAACTTTTTCCCCGCTGAACAGCTTCTTTTCTTCCAGGTTCTTAGCCAATTCCTTTCCCTCCTTTCCCAATAGAATCACCTTGAATTTACGATTGGAATGTTGGAATGATGGAATATTGGAATATTGGTAAAAAATTTAAAACCTTTAAACCCATCATTCCATTATTCCATCGTTCCATCATTCCGCTTTTATCATCTTCTCCATCATCCCGGCCACCACCTGCACGGCCGGCGAATCGTCGGGCAGGTCCAGTAACGGTCTTTCCTTCATTTCGTATTCAAGAATAAACGGATCCTCCGGAATCATTCCCAGGAGATTCAATCCCTGTTTCTCGATCTCCCGGGAGAACCCCGGGTCAATGTCTTTCGGCGCCCGGTCCACCACCAGGTGTTTTTCCTTTACCGACAGTTTCAATTCGTCGATCAGTTCCCGGATCTTGCCTACCGTGCGAATCCCTTTGAGGGAATAATCCGAGAGAAAGAGCAGTTGATCCACGCCCTGGGTGGTCCTGCGGCTCAGATGTTCCATTCCCGCCTCATTGTCCATGACCACAAAGGGATAGTTCTTGATGAGCATATCGAGGTGGCGGCGCAGGATGTTGTTGGCGTAGCAGTAGCACCCCGGCCCTTCCGGCCGGCCCATGACCAGAAGATCCAGCCCCGGAGACTCCACCAGGATCTCGTGCAGCTTCATCTCCAGGTAGGTCTCCTTGGTCATCCCCGGGGGGAGATGGCCCTTGGTCTCGAAGAAATCTTCCCGCGCCGTTCCCAGGCTTTTGTTCACCTTCAGCCCCAGGGCATCCACCAGGTTGGAGCTGGGGTCGGCATCCACCGCCAGAATGGGCTTCAAACCTCTTTTCCGCAGATAGCGAATGACCAAGGCAGAGAGGGTCGTTTTCCCCGTCCCCCCCTTCCCGGCCATGGCAATCACTTTACCCAAGTTTTTCCTTCCTTATTATTTCACGCCAAGGCGCAAAGAACGCGAAGCGAAAATCAATCTTCCCAAAAGCCGAAAAAACCTGATTTTTCAAGATCCATGATTCTTATTTCTTGGCGCCCTTTGCGCCTTGGCGTGAGACATCACTTCCGCGCCAGCCGTGCCGCCACCCCCGGGAATTCGTCCCCGTTGGTGTGGGGCAGGAACAGGGCGGCCATGTAATTATCCATGAAAGCGGGGTTCTCGCTCAACTCCACATTGGTCATCATCCGGCAGACCCGCTCGCCGTCGTCGAGCATCTCGTTGCAGAAGGAGATCAGCCGGGCCCCCAGGAGAGAGCCGTTTCCAATGAAGAGAAAACGGTCCAGGGGGACCTCCGGCAGGAGTCCGATAGTGATCGCCCTCTCCAGGTCGATGAAGGATCCGAAGGCTCCGGCGATGACCACCTGCTCCAGGTTGGCGACGGAGAGCCCCACCGACTGGAGAAGGGTCACGTACCCGGCGTACATGGCCGCCTTGGCCCGCATCAGGTTGTCGATGTCCACCTCGGTGATGACCAGGTCCGAGCCCGTGGCCGTCTCTCCGCCGTAGGCCAAGACATACTCCTTCCCGTCGGGTCCGGACCGAATCCGGCGGGTGGGCAGGTCGGTGTTGAATTTCCCCTTGGGAGTAATCACCCCGGCTTCCAGGAATTCGGCGATCATGTTGATGAGCCCCGATCCGCAGATGCCCTTGGGCTTGACCATTCCGATGGTCAGGAGCATGGGCTCATAAGAGACGGGATCGATTCGGAAATCCTCCAACGCCCCGGTGGTGGCCCGCATGCCGTGCTTGATTCCCCCGCCCTCGAAGGCCGGCCCGGCGGAGCAGGCCGCGGTTACCATCCAGTCCGAATTGCCGATCACAATTTCCCCATTGGTCCCGATGTCGATGTAGAGGGTCAGGGGCTTGCGCTGGTAGATGCCCGAGCCCAGGACCCCCGAGACAATATCCCCGCCCACGTAGGAGGCGACCGACGGAAAGGTGTAGAGGTGAACGTGCTCTCCCACTTCCAGACCCAGATCCACGGCCCGCACCGGCGGAATGTAATTGGCCACCGGCGTATAGGGCGACTCCCGGATGTATTTGGGATCCAGCCCCAGGAGGAGATGGGTCATGATCGTATTGCCGGCCGCGGTCATGTGCGAAACGCGGGTGACATCCACTCCCGACCTGGCGATGAGCTCCCGAATCAGGCCGTTGACCGTTCCGATCACCGTCTCCTGCAGTTTTTTGAGACCCCCGGGCTTCTGGGAGTAAACGATCCGGGTGATCACATCGTCCCCGTACTGGATCTGGGGGTTGTAATCCGAAGCTTCGGCCAGAGTCTTTCTCTGATTCAAATCCAGCAGTTGCGCCCAGACGGTGGTGGTTCCGATGTCCAGGACGATGGAGTAGTGTTCCTGGGTGGTATCTCCTTCTTCCAGGCTGATTAGTTTCGGCCGCCGGGACCCCCGGAGCTGGTACTCTCCCAGCTGGGATTCCATCCGAGTCTGGACCAGAGTGGCAGTCACTTTCCATTCCGACTGACGCAGAACGAAGGGAAGTTTCCGCAGCAGGTGGGAGTCCACCGAGATCCCTTCCATTCCCTGGCTTTTCTTGAGGGCCATGAGGAGGCGGGAAAGATCCGACCGGTTGTCTTTCAGGGTGGGAGGCTCTACTTCCAGATAAAATTTGCGCAGCGCCGGGCTGAAGCACCAGCCTAGGACCAGGGATTCCAGCTCCTGGTGGGAGACCCGTCGGCCTGCAGTCACCCGTTCCCGGGTTCGGGCAATCACCCGGCGGTCCAGGTGGGACTCCACCGGGACGCCGACTTCCACGTCGCTCAGGACCCTGGTCTGGCAGGCAAGACGAAAACCTTGGCGGTACTCTTCCCCGGAAATCTTTGGGGTCGAAGGGCTCTCGACCTCTCCTTTTTCGATCTTCACCCGGCATTTCCCGCAGAAAGCCTCTCCGCCGCAGGAAGCCTGGATATACACTCCCGCTTCCACGGCCGCCTTGAGCAGGTTTTCCCCCGCAGGGACCTGGATTTCCCGGTTGTGGGGTTGGAACCGGACGATTACGGGTTTCGGTAAAGACATAACTTTTTATCCGGCATAGGGCATGGGGTTAAATAAATAACTCCCCCCCTTTTCCGCCATGCTCTATACTACTAACGCGCAGACTCTTTAAATTTTGTAAAGTAAATGTTCTTTCGGCCACAATTCTCTGAAATCCCCCCAACCCCCCTTTAGAAAAGGGGGGCGAAGGGGGGATTTCTGGAATTGCCCGGCTGCAAAAATCAACTCTTGGGGATGGAGTGTTGCTGAGCTGGGTTGCCATTTTTCCGTTGCTGATATTTTTTTCTGGAAATTATCCGTGTACATCTGCGTTCATCCGCGTCCCATTAAAAATCTTTGGTTGCGGCTTTGCCGCGCTGTGCTCTCTGCTCTCTGCTTTTTTTAATTCACTTCCGGCCTGGGCAGCAATCCCGCCCGCTCCACGATGCCGTGGACCGCGTCCTCCCACTCGATGGCCATGAGATGGATGCCGTGGACCCCCGGAATCTGGCGCAGCCGCTGGATCTGCTCCCCGCAGATGTTGAGCCCTTCTTCCCGGGCCTTCTCTTTGCCGGCTTTGCGCATGCGCTCGATGATCTCGTCCGGAACCTCCATCCCGGCCACTTTCTCTTTCATGTACTTGGCCATGCCCACGGATTTCAGCGGGGTCACTCCGGCCAGGATGAATATTTTTTCATGCAGGCCGCGGTCGCGCGCCATCTTCATGAACCGCTCGAACTTGTCCATGTCGTAGATGCACTGGGTCTGGATGAAATCCACCCCGGCCGCCGCTTTCTTGGCCAGCCGGATGACCCGGTACTCGAAGGGGTCGGCGAAGGGATTGGCCGCGGCGCCGATGAACATCTGGGGGGCTCCCTCGATCTCGTCCCCTCCCAGCACCTTGTGCTCGTCCCGCATTTTCTTGACCGTCTGGATCAGCTGGATCGAGTCCAGGTCGAAGACATTCTTGGCCGTGGGGTGATTTCCGAATTTCTGGTGGTCTCCGGACAGGCAGAGGATGTTCCGGATGCCCAGGGCATAGGCCCCGAAAATATCGCTCTGCATGGCGATGCGGTTCCGGTCCCGGCAGACCATCTGCATGTTGGGTTCCAGCCCCATGCGGACCAGAAGGGCGCTCACCGCGATGGAAGACATGCGCACGATGGCCGTCTGATTGTCGGTCACGTTGATGGAATCCACGTTGCCCTTCAAAAGATTGGCCTTCTTTTCCACGACCGCCACATCGGCTCCCTTGGGCGGCCCCAGCTCCCCGGTGACCACGAAATGCCCCCCGGTCAGGAGCTTTTCCAATCGGCTGCCGGCCTTCATATTTTCAGGTCCTCCCTCACCCGTTTCCGCGGGCCCCCGTCCCGGCTGGTGGACCAGTCCTTCACGGGCATCGGCTCTTCCAGCTTTTCCAGCTGGCCCAGCTCCTTCATCCGATCATAGATCAACTGCCAGCCGCAGTCCACCTGGGAGTCGATCTCGCACTTTCCGCCCTTGGAGCCGCCGCAGGGCCCGTTGAAGAGGCTCTTGGAGCACCGGGCCACGGGGCAGATCCCGCCCGTCCGGTCCAGAACGCAGTTGCCGCAGGCCTGGCACCGCTCGGTCCAGACCCCCTGCTCCTCGGTCACCCCGATGAACTGGGTATTGACCGCGGGGAGGATGGGAAGCTTGCGGAACTTCTCGGCCAGGAACTGAATCCCGGCTCCGCAGGCCAGGGAGAGAACGACGGGAAACGAATCAGCGATCTCCCGGAGGGGCTCCAGGTACTCCGTGTCGCACTGGCGCTCCAGGGTGATCTCTTTCGTCTCCAGGGGCTTCCCCTGGGTTTGCCGGGCCAGGCGGAGGGCGGAAGCCAGAATGCCCACTTCCTTCTCCCCTCCCGTGGAACAGACGGTCACGCATCCCTTGCAACCGGCCACGATGATCTTGTCGCACCCCTCGATCATGGCCAGGATCTCTTTGATGGGTTTTTCTTCGGCGATAATCATATTCTAGCTCCTAACAAAAGTCCTGCTTGAATTGAAGACTCCCTCCATCTCTAGCTCTCTGAAAGAAACGATCGCTTCGCTTGAGGAGCATCACGCCTGCGGCGTGATTCGAGGACCGTCCCGCCAGAGGCGGGACTCGAGGCCAATGAAAAGCGAGCTGCGCTCGCTCAAGATTCTAGGTTTTTGCCTCAAGCGGAGCGCTCCTCGAGGCCCGAAGGGCCGGTCCTTAAGCGCCCTTGGCGCGCTCCTCAAGTCACGCCTTGGGCGTGACGCTCTCTCTTATTCGGGCTCGGCCCCAGTTTGCGGATCTTCTCGGTCATCTCCCGGGCCACCTCGGCAAAGCGGGGGCCCTGGGCCGCGGACATGTTGTACATCTCCAGGCGGTCCCCCCCGATGCCCACGTCCTCCAGGATCTTCTTGGCCCAGGCCACCCGCTTCTTGGCCCGGAAGTTTCCCTTGAGGAAATGACAGTCCCCTTCCAGGCAGCCGGCCACGTACACTCCGTCCGCCCCTTTCTCGAAAGCCTCCAGGAGATGGCGCACATCCACCTTTCCGGTGCAGGGAAGGCGGATGATCCGCACGTTGGAGGGATACTGCAGGCGCATGGTCCCGGCCAGGTCCGCCGCGGTGTAAGCGCAGTAGTGGCAGCAGAAGGCGATGACGATGGGCTCGAAATCTTCCATCAGACCCTTGCCCCCTTGAAGACGTCGGAGAGGACCTCGACGATGACGTCGCACTTGGCCATAACCTGCTCGTCGGTGAAGTGCTGCAGCTTGATGGCTTTCCCCGGGCATTCGGAAGCGCAGATGCCGCATCCATGGCACATGGCCGCCTCGATCTCCGCCACCCCTTCCTTGTTGATCACCGGCACGTTGTAAGGGCAGACCCGCACGCAGGTCAGGCAGGCGGCGCACTTGTCCGCGTCCACCACCGAAACCACCCCGCTGATCTGGATCTCATCCTTGGCCAGGATCGTGCAGGCCCGGGCCACCGCCGCCGACGCCTGGGACAGGCTCTCCTCGATGGTCTTGGGCGCATGGGCGATGCCGCAGAGATAAAGCCCCTCGGAGGCGAAGTCCACCGGGCGGAGCTTCATGTGCGCTTCCAGGAAGAAGCCGTCGGCCGTGCGCGGCACCTTGAGCATGCTGGCCAGCTCCGCCGTGTCCGCCGGTATGGTGGCCGCGGAAAGGACCAGGAGGTCGGGCCGGAGAGTCAGGTTCTCCCGCAAAATGGGGTTGTAGAACGTAACCTCCAGCCGCCCGTCTTTGGGCGTCACCTCCGGCTTGCAGTCCTCCTCATACCGGAGGAAGCGGATTCCGGCCTTCCGCGCGCGGGCGTAGTCCTCCTCCAGGGTTCCGTACATGCGCATGTCGCGGTAGAGAATGGTCACTCTGGCCTTGGGATTGAGCGCCTTGAGGGTCAGGGCGTTCTTCACTGCCTCGGCGCAGCAGACCCGGCTGCAATAAGGCCGCTCCTCGTTCCGCGAGCCCACGCACTGGATCATGACCACTTCTTTCAGTTCTTCGATTTTCCTTCCGTCCCCGTGGAGGAACGCCTCCATCTCCAGCTGGGTAAGGACTCTCTTGTCCTGCCCGTAAAGATATTCCTTGGGCTTGAGCTCCTCCCCCCCGGTGGCCACAATGGTCACTCCATGCTCTACGTCCCGGGAGAACATGCGGGGCCCCACCATGAGGCTGGTCTTGTAGTTTCCCACGTACCCCGAAAAATCGGTGATCACCGCGTTGGTGAAGACCTGGATGCGGGGGTGTTGGGTGACCCGGGCCTTGAGGTCTTCCAGGAACCGGGACACATCTTTTCCATCCAGGGTGGTCTTCAGGTGCCGGAGGTTGCCGCCCAGTTCATTCTCTTTCTCCACGAGCACAGCTTCAAATCCCTGCTCCGCCAGGCCCAGGGCCGCAGTCATCCCTGACAGGCCTCCCCCGATGACCAGCCCCCGCTTGATGACCCCCTTGGTCAACTCTTCCAGGGGCCGGATCAGGCGGGCGTTGGCGATGGCCATGCGCACCAGGTCGCGGGCCTTGGAGGTGGCTTCCTCCTTCTCGTGCATGTGCACCCAGGAGCACTGGTCGCGGATGTTGGCCATCTCGAAGAGGTAGCGGTTGAGCCCGGCCTCCCGGATGGTCTCCTGGAAGAGGGGCTCGTGCGTCCGGGGGGAGCAGGAGGCCACGATCACCCGGTTGAGCTGGTGCTCTTCGATGGCCTTTTTGAGCTTCTCCTGCGTGTCCTGGGAGCAGGTGTAGAGATTCTCGTCGGCGAAGACCACGGCGCCCAGGGAGGCGGCGTATTCCTTCACCGCCGGCACATCGATGACCCCGCCGATATTATTCCCGCAGCGGCAGACGAAAACGCCGATCCGGGGCTCTTCCTCCTTGACCTCCTTCTGGGGCGGGTATTCCTTGCGCGTAACCAAGGTATCCCGGACCTCGGACAGAATCTCGGAGGCCGCGGCCGCAGCTCCGCTGGCCTGGGCCACGGTCTCGGGAATATCCTTGGGGCCCTGGAACACCCCGCACACGTACACGCCGGGCCGGGTGGTGGCCAGGGGCATGAAGGGGTCGGTTTTGGCAAAGCCGTAAGCGTCGAGCTCGATCCCCAGATTTCCGGCCAACTCCTTCGTGGAGGCGGAAGGAACCATGCCCACCGAAAGGACGACCAGGTCGAACTCCTCTTCCCTGATCTCCCCCGCTTCGTCGAGGTAAGTGATCAGCAGGTTCTTCGTGCGGGGATCTTCCACCACCCGGGAGATGGCGCAGCGCACGTACCGGACGCCGTACTCCTTTTTGGCCCGTTCGTAATAGGTATCGAACCCTTTTCCGTACGCTCGGACATCGATGAAAAAGATCGTCGGCTCGACTTCTTTCTCGTGTTCCCGGGCGATGATCGCTTCCTTGGTGGCATACATGCAGCAGACCGCCGAACAGTAGGGATGGTGTTGGTCGCGGCTCCCCACGCATTGGAGGAAGGCGATCTTCTTCGGCACCTTTCCGTCCGACGGGCGCTGTACGTGGCCCAGGGTCGGCCCGGAAGCGGAGAGGATCCGCTCAAACTGAAGGGCATTCAGGACATTGGGATACCGCCCCAGCCCGTATTCCTGGGACAGGCGGGCGTTGTAAACCTCGTAGCCCGGGGCCAGGATGACGGACCCGACCTTGACTTCTTCCTGCGTCTCCACCATGTCATGGTTGATGGCGTTGAGCCCGCATTTGTAGTAGCAGGAGAGGCACTCGGAGCAGATGCCGCAGGCCAGACAACGGGACGCTTCCGCTTTCGCCTCTTCTTCCGTATACCCCAGGCTGACTTCCGTGAAGGAGGAGACTCTTTGACCGGCGGGACTCGCGGCCATCTTAACCCGAGGGGTGACCTTCACTTCGCCTTTGGCCACCCGCTCCTGGACTTCTTCCTTGACCATCTTCACCACCGGAAGCTCGGGCTTCGGGGCCGGCTCCATCTCTTCACCCCGCAGGTAGCGGTGCATGCTGGCGGCCGCCTTGTGCCCCGCAGCCACGGCTTCGATGACGTAGGCCGTGCCTGTAGTGGCATCCCCTGCGGCGAAGACCCCCGGACGGGTGGCGGCATAGGTGTTGGGGTTGACCGCGATGGTGGACATGCGGGTCACGCCCACCCCCGCGCTTTCGGGGATGAAGGCCAGGCCGGCCCGCTGCCCGATGGCGAAGATCACCACCTCGCAGGGCAGCTCATGTTCGCTCCCTTCCTCGGTCTGCAGGTTCAGGCGGCCTTCGCGGTCAAATTCCATGAAGGTCACCTTCAACGCTTCCACGCCGGCCACGTGTCCGTCCCGGTCCAGAATTCGCTTGAAGGAGCGGCTGGGGTAGACGGTGATCCCCTCTTCTTCTCCCTCGTGGATCTCTTCGATACTGGCCGGCATTTTTTCCCGGCTCTCCAGGCAGGCCATGTCCACCCGGGCGGCCCCCAGGCGCAGGGCGGTCCGGGCGCAGTCCATGGCCACGTTGCCCCCGCCCAGGACAAGAACGTGCCGATTTTGAACGACGGATTGCGGATTGCGGATTGCGGATTGCGGATTGACTTCCGTCCGATGATCCGGGGCTACGGAGGAGGATTTTTCTTTTTCCAATCCGAAATCCGAAATCCGCAATCCCAAATTCATCAGGCTGACGTCACGCAAGAATTGGGTATTGATCAAGACTTCGGGAAGGTTGGCCCCGGGGATGGGAAGCTTACGCCCCTCATGGGCCCCCACCGCGATCAGGACGGACTTGAAACCTTCCTTCATCACCTCGTCCAGGTCGGTCACCGGGGTATTGAGCCGCAGGTCGATTCCCAGGTCGATGATTTCCCGTACCTCCCGGTCCACCACCATGGGCGGCAGGCGATAATCAGGAATGCCCACCCGGAGCATCCCTCCCGCCAGCGGGAGGGCTTCGAAGATGGTGACGGGGTAGCCCAGCTTGCGCAGGTCCTTAGCCGCCGTCAGGCCGCAGGGACCGGCGCCGATGATGGCTACTTTTTCCTCAAATTTGTACGCCAGGGGGTCGGCGGGGAGATAGGGCTGAGCATACACCCGGTCGGCCACGAAGCGTTTCAAACTGGCGATGGAAAGGGGCTGGTCCACCAGGTTGCGGTTGCAGGCCTCCTCGCACCGGTGGTTGCAGATACGACCGCAGATTCCCGGAAAGGGGTTGTCCTCTTTGATCACCCGCATGGCGTCATCGTACCGGCCCTCCCGGATGAGGGCGATGTACCCCTGGGCCCGCTGGCCGGCCGGGCAGGCGTCCCGGCAGGGAGAGACGCCGAGCTTCTCGATGGCGTAGGCGTTGGGCACGGCCTGGGGATAGAGCTTGTAGGCCGCTCTCTGCTGGGCCATGCCTTCATCGAATCTTCCGGGCATGAGGATGGGGCAGACCTGGGCGCACTCGCTGCAACCCGTACACTTGCTGATGTCGATGTAGCGGGGCTTGTGGCGTACCGTGGCCGAGAAGTTCCCGGCCTGGCCGTCCACTTTCATCACTTCGCTGTCCATCATGAGCTGGATGTTCAGGTGGCGGCCGGTCTCCACCAGCTTGGGGCTGATGGTGCACATGGAACAGTCGTTGGTGGGAAAAGTCTTGTCCAGCTGGGCCATGCGGCCCCCGATGGCCGAGCTTTCCTCCACCAGGTAGACTTTGAAGCCCGAATTGGCCAGGTCCAGGGCAGCCTGCATTCCTCCCACGCCGCCGCCCACGACCATGACCGAACCGATTTTCTCCATTTCCTTCCGCTGAGGCTCTTTCCCTTTTTCCATTCTCTCCCTGCCCTCAAACCAGGCCCTTGGAAGCCAGAAGCTTCGCGGGGTCGACGAAATGCCGCCGGAACCATTTTCCCGCATCGGGATGGCCCAGGCTCAAACCAATCAATTCGGTGATGTACAGGATGGGGATCTGGTAATTCTTTCCCGCCTCCCGGGAGATCTCCTCCTGCCGGGTATCCAGGTTGGACTGGCACAGGGGGCAGGCCACGGCAACGACTTCCGCCCCCGCCTCCAGGGCCTTGTCGAAAAGCTTTTGGGTCAAGCGCCGGACGATGTCCGTCCGGGTGAGGACCAGACTTCCCCCGCAGCAGTCGGTCTTGTAGGACCAGGGGATTGCCTCCGCCCCCAGGAGGCCCAGGAGCCGGTCCATCTCCTCCGGGTTTTCGTATTTCTTCGCCCCGGTCACTTTGGGAGGCCGAACCAGGAGACAGCCGTAGTAGCTGACCATTTTGAGACCGGCGAGAGGCCGTTTGATCATCCCATGGATCCGGTCCATGAGGCCGTCATCGACGAGGAACTCGAGAAGGCTCAGAATCCGGAAGTCGAGCTTCTTGGCTCCCCCTTCCAGCTCCTTTTCTCCGGCCTTGAACCGGCTGTAGCAGGCCGCGCAGGGGACGACGAGGTCCTTCCCCTCCTTTTCCGCGATGGCCAGGTTCCGGGCCACCAGGCCGTGGGCCAGGGAGTCATCGGTCACGTGGGCGGAGCTGGCCCCACAGCAGTTCCAGTCGGGCAGCTCGCCGAGCTCCACGCCCAGAAGAGCGCTCACGGCCCGGGTCGACTCATCGTATTCCCGCGCTGTGCCGTGTAAAGCGCAGCCGGGATAATAGGAAACTTTCAAGGTTAAACCCTCATTAAAAAAGCGGAATTCAGCAGACAGAATTGCGAATCCAGAAGGCTTTATCCTGACTCCTGATTCCTGAATCCTATTTTTTCACCCCTTTAACCCTCGGAAGGCATCCTTTAATTCTTTCTTTCCCCGCACTCGCGAGGGAAGAAGTCTGAGCTTCCCTTTGGTGAACATCCTCCATCCCAGCTTGAAATCATCGAACCATTTTCCCGTTTTTTGCTTATACCGGGCCATCATGGAAAGCTCGTGAATGCGGCCATGGGTGCGGATGCTTTCCAGGAAGGTGGAGTGGAAGAGGGCCACATCTTTCTCCGCCGGCGGAACCCCTTCCCGGATGGCCATCTGGCGCAGCCAGTCCATGACCCTGGCGATATCGATGTCGTTGGGGCAACGGGTGGAGCAGGTGTAGCAGGAGGCGCAGACCCAAATGGTCTTGGAGGACAGGACTCTATCCTTCATTCCCAGGGAGACCATCTGCATGATCTGGTTGGGCTTGTAGTCCATGGCAAAGGCCACGGGACATCCGGCAGAGCACTTCTGGCACTGGTAGCAGTCCTGGACTTGAATTTCGCTGCCCCAAAAATCCTCCAGCCCGGAAGCCGCTTTTATTTTACTGACTTGGGACAAGGAATCCTCCTTGCTGGTAAAATTACGCTCCTCCGCGCCTCCGAAGCTTTCCAGCCGCGGCGCGCAGGATTGGCTTATCCCGGTTCCCCTAATTATTCAATAGTTTGTTCAAACGAACGAGCAACAGCTTTGGATCGACAGGTTTATCGATATAATCTTCCGCGTCCAAGTCCAGGCCCATGCTCTTGGCGTACCGGGTGTTGGCGAAATGCTCGCTCACCGCGGTTAGGATGAGGACCGGGATGTTTTTTAAGGCCGGATCTTCCTTCAACTCCTTGCAAGCCACGAAGCCGTCCTTGACCGGCATCATGATATCGAGAACGATGGCCTCGGGCTTCTCTTTCCGGGCCTTGTCCAATCCTTCCTGCCCATTGTAAGCCGTTATCACTTGGTGGGCGGCGCCTTCCAAGGCGGCCTTTATCATTTCTACCATATCTGGTTCATCATCGACTACTAGAATTTTAGCCATGAGTCTCTCCTTCTGTAAATGATTTAAATTAGGCTCCGAGAAGGATGGATTCCGAGCTTTTCAGGGGTTCTAATTGAATCATTTCTTCTTCTCCGAAGACGGCTTGTTCAAATTCCATGACCCCCTTCCGGACTTCCCGGAAACGAAATCCCGGAGCCGGACGGGTCGGGAGGCCAAACCGGGCCAAATCCTTCCAAGCCTACTCTTTTTTCAGAAGAGCGGCCACCCGGCGCAGCAACTCGTTGGGGTCGACGGGCTTGGGGATGAAGTCTTCCGCTTCGATCTCCAACCCGCCCATGCGGTGGAATTTGGTGCGCCCGAAATGCTCCGCCACCCCGGTGAGGATGATGACCGGAATGGAAGCAGTCGCGGGATCTTCTTTCAATTCCTTGCAGGCCGTAAACCCATCCTTTTCGGGCATCATCACATCCAGGACGATGACGTCGGGCCGATCCGCCCGGGCCTTGGCGACCCCTTCTTTTCCGTTGAACGCCGTGGTCACCTCGAACATCCTTTCCAAAGCCATCCGAATCATCTCCACCAGGTCCGGCTCATCATCGATGACTAAAACTTTCCTGCGCCCCTCCATGACTCCCCCTCCGCTGACGGTTCTGTGACTGGCATTCCCCGGGAATCAACTCCCCTTGACTCCCCTGGGGAGGGTGAAAAGGAAATTGGCCCATTTCCCTTCCTCGGATTCGGCCCAGATCCTCCCCCCGTGCTTCTCCACGATCTGTTTGGCGTTGAACAATCCCAAGCCGGTCCCCCTCCGCCGGCGTTCCAGCTCCCCTTCGAGGCGGGCGAACTTGTCAAAGACCACGCCCAACTTATCCGGCGGGATTCCCCGCCCTTCATTCTTCACGTAGAACAATAGTTCCAGGGGTTCCTCCCGGAATCCAACCCAGACCTTTCCCCCTTCTTTTCCGTATTTAACCGCGTTGCCGATCAGGTTGTTGAAGACGATGCGCAGAAGAACCGGGTCGGCCTCATTCTCCACCCGGCGGAAGGCTTCCTCGTTCTCCAGGATCACCTGCATCCGGCGGGCCCCCAGCTGTTGTTTCTCATCCTCCAGGACGGGGGCCAGACACTCTTCGAAGATGGGGATCCAGGCTTTGTTTACTTCCATCCTCCCCGATTCGATGCGGCCCAGCTGGAGGTACTTCTGGATCATGTTGATCAGGGCGTTCACGTTCCGCAGCATGGTGCCCACCGCCTGCCTCTGTTTGGAGGTGGTCAGCGGACCCAGGGACTCGTCCTGGAGCATGATCAGAAAACCCTTCAGCACCCCCATGGGCTGGTTGAGCTCATGGGTAATAAAGCCCACCATCTCCAGGTAGTGGCGGTTGAGGTCCTGAAGCTTGGTGTTCACCACGTAGAGTTCTTCCATGGTGGCCCGCAGGGTTCGGACCATGCGGTTGAAGGAGGCGGCCAGGTGGCCCACTTCGTCCCGGGACTCCACCGGCACCTCTTGGGAGAAGTTCCCTCCCGCGATCCCCTCGGTGGCCTTCATGAGGTTGTCGATGGGCCGGGTGATGGAGCGGGTGATGAAGTAGGCCAACAAAAGGACCAGCACCAGCCCGAAGAAGGCGACCCCCAAAAAGCTGTAAATCACGTTCTTGCGCAGGTCGGCGTAAGGGGCCTCCAGGGTGCCCACGTAGAGGATGCCGATGATTTCTCCTTTTATGTTCCGGACAGGCTCGTAAGCGGCGATGTACCACTCGTTCACCACAAAAGCCCGGTCGATGAACGCCCGGCCGTTCTCCAGGACCTGGTCGTAGACCTCCCGGGCCACCCGGGTTCCAATGGCCCGCAAGCCGTTTTGATCCTTCACGTTGGTGGAAATGCGCAGGTCCCACTGAAAGATGGTGGCGGTCCCGGTATCCTTTCCCTTGTACCTCTCCCCCCGGAAGACCGCGTCCTTGATTTTATCCACGATCTCGTAGTTGCGGTTGAGGAAGCTTCCTCCGTAAATCACCCCCCAAACTTCATTGTTGATGTCTAGGATGGGGACGGCCGCCTTCATCATCATTCCGGCGGTCTCCTTGTCCTCCGGCCGGCCCTTGGCCTTGGGGGTGGGGACGAACTCCATATAGGCCTGGCGGGCCAGGTCCAGCCCTTCCTGGACCAGTTCATCCTGGGGAATGATCTCGGTGGAGGAAACGATCTCCTTGCGGAGCGCTCTCCTCACCATTTCGTCGTTCCCCTTGAAATCCTGCGAACAGTAAGGAGACCGGGTCCGGGTCACAACGATCCCTTTGCGATCGACGACGGTCAGGACATCGAGCCCGTAGTCGATGCGGACCCGCTCCAGCTCCCGCCGCAAAAGGTCCGCCTGTCCCCCCATCACCCCGCGGATGATGAGGTCCCGTTTGGCCGTGAGGCTGAGGACGTCCTGGATGCGGTTGAGTTTCTCCTGGTAGAGGATCCACGCCGAGGCCAGGTCGTGCTGGACTTTCTTGTGGGCCTCGGCGATGATCGTGTTCCCCACCATGCGAATGCCGATGATGATGGACGCGGTCCCTCCCGCCAGGACGACCAGCAGGAAGCTGAAGACCAGCTTGGACAGGAGGGTCCGAAAAGGCCATTTTCCCCAGAATTTAATCTTTTCCCACACGGCGTTCCCTGGCCTCCATTCTTGAGATGGAAATGGAGGGGTGGTTCACGAAATGCCCCCGCAAAAAGGGTATTGTATCCTTCTGCGGGGCTGCTTTGCAAATCCTCTCGCCCGGGGATGGCCGATCACAGTTTTGCCGCGTCCAGAAGGGTCGGGACTTTGCTCTCCCACCCGATGGGCATGATGTGCACTCCCTGGCACATTCCCTTCAGGCTCCGGATGAGCTCGGCGCCGATCTCGATGCTGGTCTTGACCCGATCTTCGGCCTTGGCCATCTTCTGGATGAGAGGTTCGGGAACGAAAACCCCGGCCACGTTCTTGTTCATGAAGCGGGCCATACCGGCGGATTTGAGAAGAATGATCCCGGCCAGGACCGGCACCTTGAAAGGGGCCACCTTCTTCATGAATGTCTCAAAGGCCCCAGCGTCATAAACCGCCTGGGTCTGGAAGAAGGTCGCCCCGGCTTTGATCTTCTTCTCCATCTTGATGATCTGGGCCTCCACCGGGTTTCCCCCGGGGTTGACCACCGCGCCGGGGTAAAATTTGGGCGCCCCCTGCAGGGCGTTGCCCACCATGTCGGTTCCCCCCTCCAAGGTCTTGATCACCTTCAAAAGGCTTACCGAGTCCAGGTCAAAGACCGGTTTGGCTTGGGGATGGTCTCCCAGGGAGGCGTAGTCCCCGGTCAGGGCCAGGACGTTCTTGATTCCCAGGATCGATGCGCTCAGGAGGTCGGCCTGCAGGGCCAGGCGGTTGCGGTCCCGGCAGGTCACCTGGAAGATGGGCTCCAGCCCCTTTTCCCGCAGGAGGTGGCAGACCGCGAGGGAGCCCAGGCGCATGACCGAGCTCTGCAGGTCGGTCACGTTGATGGCGTCCACCCGTCCCCGGAGCAGTTCCGCGTCGGCCAGCATCTCCTGGATATGGGTACCCTTGGGAGGCCCGATCTCGGAAGTGATCACGAATTTTCCCGCCGCCAAGCTTTCTTGGAATCCCATGGTCACCTTCCTCCTCTACTTTCCCTGCTCCAGGGCCCAGCGATCGGACAGCCGCAGGCCCTTCGGGGGGATCATCTTGCTGTGGTCTTTGGGCTCGTAGACCTGGCGGAGCTTATCCAGCCTCCCCAGCTTTTCCAGCCGTTCATAGATCAGTTTCCAACCGCACTCCATCTCCGGGTCCACTTCGCATTTCCCCTCCTTGGTCGTTCCGCCGCAGGCCCCGTTGAGGAGGTACTTGGAACAGGCCGTAAGGGGGCAGATGCCGCCGGTGGAGTCCAGGACACACTCCCCGCACTCCTGGCAGCGCTCCGTCCCCTTCCACTCCCCGCGCATTCCCCCCAGGGGAACGGTGTTGCAGGCCGGATGGGTGATTTTGTCGCTCACCGCGGCCACCGCCTGGACTCCCACGCCGCAGGTCAGGACCAGGAGGGAGTCGGCCTCCTTCACCTCTTTGACCTTGCCCCGGAGGCGGGACTGGACGAGGGCCTTCTGGCAGAGGAAATCGATCACCGTGTGGCCGGTTATTTTCTTGCCGGCCCCTTCCAGCTTTCCCTTCATCTCCAGGACCTGAGCCTTCCCCCCGGTGCCGCTCGATTCGGCGCATCCGCCACATCCGAGAATGAAGATCTTCGTCTCTCCTTCCAGGGAACGAAGAATTTCTTCCAGGGACTTCTGTTGCGAAAGTAACATGGTCTCTTCTCCTTTCCGGCCCTAAAAGATGCGGACTCTGCCCATCTCGCTTCCCCGGGGGGTGACGAGGTGGACGGCGCAGGCGATGCAGGGGTCAAAGGAGCGCACGATCCGGACGATCTCAAAGGGGTTGGATTCATCCTTCACCCGGGTGCCGGTCAGCGCCTGTTCGATGGCTCCCGGAGCGCCCCCATCGTCCCGGGGCGAGGCGTTCCAGGTGGTGGGAACCACGAACTGGTAGTTGGCGATCTTCTTATCCTTGATCTCCATCCAGTGGCCCAGGGCGCCCCGGGCCGCGTCGATGATCCCAAACCCCTGGGCCTGGTCGGGCATTTCATAGGGCACGAAGGTAGGCTCCCCCGGCTTCAGCTGGAGCAGCCACTCCCCCATGGAATCGGCGAGGTACTTGGCCGAAAGGGCCCGGGCCGCATGCCGCCCCAGGACGGAGAAGAGGGCTGCGGGGGAAGCCTTGAAGTGGGCCAGGGTGGAGTCGACGAGTGATTTGACCTTAGGATTGCCGCTGGCGTAGGTGGTGAGCATTTGGGCCAAAGGTCCCACCTCATACACCTTCCCGTCGTACCGGGGGGCCTTCAGCCAGGAATAGGCCCCTGCTTTATCCCCGTCCGGAGAAGTCTTCCCCGACGAGGGATGCAGGCCCGAGGTCCCGCGATCATACCAGGAATGCTTGACCTGCTCGGTGATCTTGGACAGGTCGAGCGGCTGAAGTTTCAGGTCGCCGGATAGGGTTCCCTGCTGGAAGAAGCGCTTCCGGGTGGTATAGTCGGGGCTTTTGCCGTCCAGGTCGTAAGCCCCGTAGGAGAGGTAGTTTTTGCATCCCGCCCCCACCTGGAAGTAATCGGAATAAACCCCGGCCACGGCCAGCACATCGGGGAGGTACACGTTGTCCACGAAGTCCTTGAGCTCATTCAGCCGCCAGAGGACCGAGGTGATCTTGTCCACCGTGGGAACTTCGGTCATGCCCCCGGGGACGATGGAAGCGGTATGGGGAATCCGGCCGGTGAGGAGGGCCACCGCCTCGTGCCCCTTGCGGCGGATTTCCAGGGCCTTCACGTAATGGGCCACGGCCGCCCGGTCCACCTCATCGGGCAGGCGGTAGTCTCCCTCATAGCGGGGAACAAAAGGCCCCAGGCTGCCCCGCTCGATGAAGGCCTTGATGGACTTGAGGTCGGGGTCACTCCCCGTATATTTGGCCACTTTGGTCACATCCACGTAATCCAGGGCCGCCAGGTGATAAAAATGCAGGATGTGATCCTGGACCACGTGGAGCCCGGCGGCCAGGTTGCGCAGGATCCGTCCGTTGTCCGGAATTTTGTCCGCCAGGCCGAAGGCATGGTCCAGGTTGAGGGTGGAGGCCATGGCGTGGCAGAGGTTGCAGACCCCGCAGATCCGCTGGGTGATGATCTGGGCGTCCCGGGGGTCCCTATCCTTCAGGATGAGCTCAAAGCCCCGGAAGAGCATACCCGAGCTCCGGGCCTCCTTGACCACTCCGTTCTCCACGGTGCATTCGATCTTCAGGTGTCCCTCGATCCGGGTGATGGGGTCGATGACGATTTTTCCCATGGCGTCTCTCCTTCCTATCCCTTCGAGGGAGGCTGGATCTCGATGGTCTTCACGTACAGCGGGGAGAGGAGGTCGGGAAATTCGGGCTGGACGCAGCCGTGGCATCCCCCGCCGCTCCCCACGCACCAGTTCACCCCCGTGTTCCACAGCCGGGTCGGGCAGTCGGCATAGGTGAGCGGCCCCTTGCATCCCAGTTCGTAGAGACACCCGGGATCGCTGTGCTTCTTGGCAAATTTCCCCTCGTCGAAATAGGCCCGCCGCTGGCAGTTCTCGTGGATGAGCTTCCCGTAGAAGGCCAGGGGCCGGCCGAAGTCGTCGAGCTGCTCGGGTGTGGGAAGGCCGAAGAGCAGCACGCCGGCAACGGTTCCCACGAACCAGTCGGGATGGGGCGGACAACCGGCCACATTGATGACCGGGGTCTTCACCCCGCGGCTTTCGAAAAGCTCCTTCACCCCCACGCAGCCCGTGGGGTTGGGAGCGGCGGCGGGAATGCCCCCGAAGGTGGCGCAGGTCCCCACGGCGATGACCCCCAGGGCGTCTTTCCCGAATTCGATGACCCGGTCCACCATGGAGACCGGCTGATGCCCCCGCTCGCCGATGGAGCCATAAACCCCGTTTCCGGCGGTGGGGATGCCCCCGTCCACGAGAAGGAGGTATCCCCCCTTCTCCTTCCTGGCGGTTTCCTCGGCCGCCTCCATGGCCAAGCCCCCGGCCCCGGCCATCACCGTGGTGTTGAAACGCAGGCTCACGTGCTTTCCGGGAATTACCGGGTCGATGAGCACATTCTTGATGGTGGGGCTTACGGTGTTCAGGATGGAGATCAGACAGCCCGTGCAGGTGGCGCACTGCAGCCAAACAACCGGAATCTCTTTTACCTTTCCGTCCAAGGTCCCCCCTCCTTTCTGAAAATCGGCTGCTCCAGAGGGCACACCTCTCTCCCCAAGGGCGGATCTCCCATTCCCGGCAGCGAACCCCGCCTGAAAGGTGAAACCTCTTCCCGCAACCCTTTAGACCTTCCCCTGATGAGAAAAAATTTTAGTGACTGGCAAAAACCTCTGGGCAGACTCTTTAAATTTTGCAAAGAAAATATTTTTTAGGTAACGATTCTCTGAAATCCCCCCTTCCCCCCCTTTAGAAAAGGGGGGGAAGGGGGGATTTCTGGAAAGCGCGTTGTTCTGGGCTAAGCTTACTATGCTTTTTCCGCGACCAATCGCGGAAAAAGTGGCTTCGCCGTCAATCCCGGTCCGCTTGTAGGGGCACGATGCATCGTGCCCCTACGGCCCCGATAATGAAAATTTCCTTCTTACCAACATGCTGGCATTAGTTGCGCAGTAAGCGCCTATTCTGGCTACGGCTCGTCCGCGCTGTGCTTCATCATTTGATTCCCGCCGCCACCTTGGCGGCCTTCACCGTGTTCATCATGAGCATGGTGATGGTCATGGGACCCACCCCTCCGGGCACCGGGGTGATCATACTGGCCTTCTCCTTCACCGGCTCGAAGTCCACGTCCCCGCAGAGAATGGCCTTGCCCTCCTTGCTCATGCCGATCCGATTGACGCCCACGTCGATGACCACCGCCCCCTCCTTCACCATGTCCGCGGTCACAGCCTTCGCCTTGCCCGCGGCAACGATGAGGATATCCGCGCGTCGGGTGTGGTAAGCAATATCCCGGGTGCCCGTGTGGCAGATGGTTACCGTGGCATTGGCGCCCTTCTGCTTCTGGAGGAGGATATTGGCGATGGGCTTGCCCACGATGTTCGAACGCCCCAACACCACCACCTCGGCCCCGTCGGTCTTCACCCCCGAGCGGATGAGAAGTTGCTGGATTCCCGCCGGGGTGCAGGGCAGGTAATCGGCTTCCCCAATCATCAGCTTTCCCACATTCACCGGATGAAACCCATCCACGTCCTTTTTAGGGTCGATGGCGTAGAGGACCTTGGTCTCGTTGATGTGCTTGGGCAGGGGGAGCTGGACCAGGATTCCGTGAATCTTGGGGTCCTTGTTGTACTTCTCGACCAGATCCAGGAGCTTGGCTTCGGTGATGTCCTCCGGCTGGTTGTCCTGGAGGGAATAGAAATTCAGCTCCTTGGCGGTCTTCTGTTTCCCGGTCACATAGCTGACCGAGGCAGGGTTCTGTCCCACCAGGATGGTCACCAGGCCGGGCACCACGTTGTGTTTTTCCTTCAAGGCGGCCACTTCCCGGGCCAGTTCCTCCCGGATCTGCCGGGCCACCTCGGTTCCGCTGATGATCTTCGCGGTCATTTCATCCTCCTTTAATCTTAGCCACAGAGGACACAGAGGTCACAGAGAGAATAAGGAAATTTAAGCCCCAAATAAAAGCCAGGTCAATTCCCTGCGTCCATTCGTTTGGGATTTTGGAATTTGGAATTCTTCTCTGTGTTCTCTGTGTCCTCTGTGGCAGAAAAATTTTAGAATAAACCTTTCACTTTTCCGGTCTTCACGTCCACATCGACCCGGCGATAGGCGGGGTCCGAGCTTGTTCCGGGCATCAGGCTGATGGTCCCGGCGCAGGGGCAGAGGAATTTCGCCCCGGAATACACCAGGACGTCCCGGATGGGTAAGGTCCAGCCTTTGGGTACCCCTTTCATGGCCGGATCATGGGTGAGACTCAGGTGAGTCTTTACCATCATGGTGGCAAAATCCTTGAACTTGGGATCTTCCTCAAATTTTTTGGCCTTGGCGGCGGCATCCGGGGCCCAGGAAACACCGTCGGCCCCATACACCTTTTTGGCCACCGTCTCTACTCGCTGGCGTAAGGGCATCTCGACCGGATAGAGGAACTTGAAAGCCCCCTTTTCGTTACAGGCATCGATGACCGCATCCGCTAACTCCAGGGCCCCGTCTCCCCCCTGAGCCCAGTGGGCTGAGACCGCACAGCGGGCCCCGGCCTTTTCGGCCGCTTTGCGCAATAAGGAAATCTCCTCCTTGGTGTCCGTATGGAAGGAATTAATGCAGACCACCGGGTTGATTCCCGCCTGCTTGACGATCCCGATATGGTGGACAAGGTTGGCGACTCCCTTTTCCAGGAGGGGTAAATTCTCCTTGGTATAAGAAGGATCTAACGGTAACCCGGCCACGACTCTGGGCCCGCCGCCGTGCATCTTCAGGGCCCGAACCGTGGAGGTGATCACCGAGACATTGGGAATGAGGCCACTGTTGCGGCATTTAACGTTCCAGAATTTTTCAAAGCCGATGTCGCAGCCGAAACCACTCTCGGTCACATGATAGTCGAACATCTTCAGGCCGATTCGGTCAGCAATGATGGAAGATTGGCCCACGGCGATGTTGGCAAAAGGTCCGGCATGCACCATGACCGGCTGGCCTTCCACGGTCTGCAAGAGGGTGGGATTGATGGTATTGCGCATCCAGGCGCACATGGCCCCGGCGACTTCCAGGTCGGTGGTGGTCACCGGATTGCCTTTTTTGTCGTAGCCCACGGTAATCTTTCCCAGGCGTTCGCGCAGGTCCGCCAAATCTCGAACGATGGAAAGGATGGCCATGAGCTCGGAGCTTACGGCGATGCCGAACCTCGAGTTCATCAGGAACCCATCCTGCTTCCCGCCGATGCCGATAATGATGTTCCGCAATCCCTGGGCGCAGAAATCCATGATCCAGCCCATTTCCACGTTTTTCGGGTCAATATCCAGCCGCTTCAGGCCGCGTTTGGCGAGTTGCTCATCGGTGTAATTGGCCTCGTGTTGCATCCGCGCGTTTAAGGCCACCATGGCCAGGTTGTGAGCGTTCATGATGTCATTGATGTCCCCGGTGAGGCCCATGGAAAACTCCGTCAGGGGGATCGCCTGAGCGTTTCCGCCACCGGCCGCGCTTCCTTTAATGTTCATGGTGGGGCCGCCCGAAGGCTGACGAATGCAACCACCGACATTCTTCCCTCTTTTCCCCAATCCTTCGATGAGGCCCATAGAAGTGGTGGTTTTCCCTTCTCCGAGAGGAGTGGGGGTAATGGCCGTTACCTCGATATATTTGCCATCGGGTTTTTCCCCCAGCCGATTGATGATCTTCATGAAATCGAGCCTTCCGATCCTGCCAAAAGGAATGACTTCATCCTTTTCCAGCCCCAGCTCGTTCTGAAAATCCCAGGCCGATTTCAGGTGCTCTTCGGCCGCTTCCGAAATCTGCCAGTCCGCCATCTTCACCGCATCATACGCCATACCTGAACCCTCCTTTTTTTTATTGAATTTCTCCGGATCGGTCTTTCTCCCCCGGTAACCTCATCCTGCGTCCTTTTTCCAAAAACCCTCATCGAACGCCTGGATATTGCCCCTAACCCGGACAAGCCGGAAACAAACAAGATATTGTAGGGGTCCCGCCATGGCGGGATGGCCGCCCGCAAGATGGGCAACCACACAGGGTTGCCCCTACAATTTTGTTGCCCTTTTGCGCACAATTTTACTTGTAAGCGCCTATGGAAGACCTCCATCCCGGCATTTCGCGGATTCACGCGCCTTTCCCGTCAGGGGGGTATTCCCCCAAAGACGAGTCCTTCGGATCAGGTTAAAAGAATCTGCGGGAAAGATGGGAGGGGGGCAAGAAGGTTCGAGAAGGTAGACGGCCGTCTGACGGCCTGCCTCAGATCTTCGCCTGACCCCCATAGGGTAAGCTTCTCCCTAAGTTCCAGAAAGCCTAAAGGTACAAATACCTCCAACCCGCACGCCTGGACCGAATTGGATGGCTCTCAAAGTTTTAATTTGGATTCGGATTGGTTCTTGATTGGCAACCGATTCAGTGGAATGGGTTGAATGGCTTCCCATTTCTCTTTCAACCCATCTCCCGGGCCACCTACTAGGACCCGCGACGCATTTAAACACACCATGATAATCTTGTCAATATTTTTTGCTGATTTGCAACTTTTTTTTGCGGCTCCCTGGACCCCTTCGGGTTGCTCAAGGATTTGCCTGCACTCCCTTTTTTTCACCCCGTTATCCCCGTCCATGGGGGAGCGTGAATGAATGCTCATTCTGCTCCCGCCCGGATCTCGATCAATTCCAGGGTAAAATCATCCGGGTCGAGCATGTAGACCATGAGGTTTCCCTTGTTGGGGCCCGCCGGGGTCTCGATCGGTTCTCCCTTGAAACGAATCCCTTTCGCCTTAAACTCCTGGTAAACCTGGCGAAGATCGTCCACATTGAAAGCGAGATGGGCACTGCCCACGTTGTTGGTGCGCGTATCCAGCTTCACCCCCGGGGGGCTGAGGTACTGGATCAGCTCCAGCCGGTGCCCGCCCGGAGCTTCGAGGTAGGCGACTTTCAGGTGGGCGCCGGGAATGCCGGTGGCGATCTCCGCGAACCAGGGAGGCCTTTCCGCCAGGGACAGGAGTTTAAACCCCAGAAGATCGCGGTAGAAGGCCACCGAGCGCTCCACATCGCTTACCGTGAAGCTGGTATGGTTGGTAGTCAGAATCATGGATCCCCTCCTGAATTGGAGATAGGTCTTATAGGTCTTATAAGACCTATTTTTTTAGCCTTTCAATAGACGGGCGGTTTCTTTCAGCTCTTTTTTCCTTTTCACCGGCCCGATCCTGCCGGGCAATTCCTGGGCTCCCTCCAGGGCGTTGAAAAAACGGTCGAGAAGGTCTCCGCTGGAGGTGGGGACCAGGAAAAGGTGCGTGTGGGGAATTCTCCTTCCCCGGGCATACATGCAGACAAAGTCCGGACGGAAAATTTTCATCATCCTACGGGCAAGCTTTCTGGCCATGGCGAACAGGCTTCGCGTTTCCTCCCTGGTCAAATCGTGCCACCAGGGAACGTGCCTCTTGGGAAGCACCAGGCAATGGCCCCGGTTAAGCGGGTGGATGTCCAGAATCGCCAGGGAAAGCCGGTCTTCGGAGATCCGATAGGCTCCGGCTTTTCGCGCGACGATCTGGCAGAAAATACAGGGAGAGGTTTTGACTCGCTTCTCGGCTTTGCCTTTTTCTTTCCCCTTCATCGTTCCCCCAGCTTAAGTTAATTTCCTCTTCAGCGGCCGAATTGCCCCAAAAGGGATTTTCCCCCTTGCTAACCCCCCGGTGATTATGACATGATAGGCAAAAAGAGCCCAGCAGTTTGAAGATTAGGAAAGGCTCCTGGGTTTTTAATCTTTTTACTCTATGCGCTCGGCGCCATGCTCTTTGCGCCTTTGGGAGGAAATCATGAGGATCAAGGTTCGGGATGAAAAAATCGCCAAGGCCATCAAAAAACTGGAGGGAATCGACATCGTTCTCAAGGGCGTGGAGGACGCCAAAAAGGCCCTGCGGTTGATTCTGCGCCGGACCGAG
>Ga0315295_10000394_pt1 | contig 37409 bp, 32 predicted proteins | sample YL17G14_0_MG_FD_204453 | JGI IMG/M metagenome (GOLD analysis project Ga0315295, IMG submission 204453) | Sediment microbial communities from Yellowstone Lake, YNP, Wyoming, USA - YL17G14_0 | ecosystem: Environmental > Aquatic > Freshwater > Lake > Sediment | place: USA: Wyoming | collected...
GGCATTTGACGAGACCTCTGCAAACCCGATCGAGCCTCATGCAATCCACACCCAATCCCGTTTCGTCAACCAAGCCGAAGCAAGCTTCGGGGTATCGGACCCATAGCGAATGAAAAACACCCGAAAATACTGGGTGGTCGCGGCCATTGTGGCCGCTTTGATTGCCGGCAAGTTATTCGCCTTGGGCTATGGCGAAGAGTGTGCACCCGGCAGTAGTTCCTGTGACCCTGGTCTCGTATGCTGCACCTATTATGTTACACCAGCGCCATTCAACACAGAATTCGGAGTCTGCTGCTATAGCGACACTTGCTCATATCATTCAGATGGGCCGTATTTCTGGGGAGAATGCGGATGGTAGCTGGCAGGTAATCTGCCCACACCATAAACGGTAACATGCTGATCTCTTACGCCACCGCTGCGCCTATGACTGCGGTGGCGTAAACCCGGGAAACACATTTATGAATAGCAAAAGGCTTTTGCTGGCGCTGCTCGCCGTTACGCTGGCGGCACTGGGCATTTTTGCTGTCCAGTTGAACTGGCCCAAGAGGAATGCGGATCGCCCCGCCGACCGGCCGGTGACCGCCACCCGGCCGGCCGAAACCGACCCCTTCACCGCGATCGCGCCAACCCCGGAGTTCCGCGCCGCGTTGGCCGGGGCCATCCGACGCGAGGTTACCCAAGTCGCGCCGGCCTGGCCGGCGGCGAAGGTGGATCGCCTGACCGACATGACGCGCGACTACTTGGTCGCGTTTCAAAGCGGCGACTTCGAGACCTACTGGCGCTTCCGGGTGCCGACCGGGCGGTGCCCTTTGCACCCGGAGACGGTGACCCAGCTAAGAAACCATATTCTCCGGCGGCAGGAGCAGACGGGCTCTAGGCATATCTCCGCCGCAGACCTGGAGGCGACCACCGATCCCAAAGCGCTGCTGGCCCTCGTCTGGAAGCTGCTCGGGCCCGGGGGCGAGGCGCTGGTTCCGGGCAGATTGAATTACATCGCAAGCAACCGCTGTTACCGGGGGGTGTTGCTCGCCGATGTGCGCGTCACAACGGGTCGTGTCCTGCATTCTGATTACGGCAGGGCCTGTATGAGCATCGGAGCGTCGAATTCACCGTTTCATCCGCCAAAGGGGCTTGGTCAGGGAGGCATGCTCGATCTCCGGCCCACCTATGAGGCGATTCTAAAGCAAGACTCGACCGGAGTGGAGGTAGCCGCCGTGAAGTTCACCATCAGGCTGGATTCGGGGAATATCCGAACTGTCTTTGTGGCCGCCTTCTGGAACGAGGCGGAGGATGGATTCATGCCGATGGTCCATGTGATGAGCCGAAATGACTATCTCGTGCCGTTTTGAGGCCGGACGAAAAACAGGAACCTCACCTGCCATGAACAGAAAACCGCCATTCCTCGCGCTGCTCGCCCTGCCACTACTCTTGCTGGGTCTTTTCGCCTTCTGGCCAAAACCGCGGGAGAAACCACGGGCGGTGGCCGATACCGCTCCCAGCGTGTGGGACCGGCTCGCCTACACGGAAATCTCCCGCACGGCTGAGTTCAGGCAACAGCTGGCCGGGGCGCTTGAGCGGGAAACGGCGAAGCTGGCCGCATGGCCGGCCGGTCATACGGCGAAGCTGGCCGACCTGATCAACGACTACCTCTGCTCGCTTCAAAGCGGGGACTTCGAGCTGTATTGGCGCTTTCGTGCGCCGACCGGCCGGAGCTTCATCGGCACCGAGTCGGCCGCAGAACTGCGGAAGTTCATCCGCGGACAGCAGCAAGGCGCCGGGGTATCATACTGCCGCGACGACCAGCTCGATGACCTGCGCGACCCCAAGCAACTGATGGCGCTCACCTGGCGGCTGATGGCCTTCCCCAAGGAGCACAACGGGATCAAGGTCGTCGGTTGCACCTCTTGCTATCGGGCCACCGCCCTGGGGGACATCCAGGTCGGCCTGATTCCCGCCAAGGAATTTGACACCCGGGCCCTGATGAAGCGGTTTTCAAACCATGTGAGGATCAAGCCGACCAAGGGGTTCATCGTGCAGGCCGGAGCGGTTCGGTCGCTACCGGAGCAAACTTTGGAAATCGCCCGGCATCCGGAAGGGATCCATTTTATCGCGGTGCTGCTGCCCATCCGGATGGACACCGGACATACTTTGCCGGTCTATCTCTTTGCCTACTGGAACGGGACTGAAGACCGGTTCATCCCCATGGCCCATGGCCTGGGTGATTCGACCGCGAAAGCGCCGCGCGTGCTGTTCTGATCTCATTTCCGGTCAGCCCTTCAACCGCGATTCCAGCTGTGAACTTCGATCTCATCACCGCATTCCGCGCGCTCGGCCGCGCCAGGGGGCACGCCGCCGCCGTCGTGTTCACCCTCGCGCTCGGACTCGGCTCCGCCACCGCCATCTTCTCGCTGGTCGAGACCAGCCTCTTTCCCGCCAGCAGCGTGCCCGATCCCGCCTCGCTGGTGCGCATCTCGCTGAGCGACCCCAAAACTCAGCGCGCGCAAACCCCCCGTAGCGCGCATTATTGGTCCTATCGGGAGGCGGCGCCGCCCTCGTTCGCCGAATTCAGCGCGCTGGCGTCCCTCGACGGCAACCTGGTGCACGACGGGCAGGTCCGGCCGGTCAACGCCGCCCGGGTGACCACGGACTATTTCCACACCCTGGGGGTGAATGCCGCGCGGGGGCGCCTCTTTCTGCCGGAGGACGGGGTGGCGGCGGGAGTGCAGCCGGCGGTGCTCTCGGATGCGTTCTGGCGGATGGAATTCGGGGCCGATCCCGGCATCATTGGCCGTGTCTTCACCTACGACGGCCAGTCCTGCGTCGTGGTCGGCGTGCTGCCGCGCGGGTTCCGGCTGGTGGGTTTGGATTGGCCTAAATTGTATCTCCCCACCGGGCCCAACGACTTTGCGCCGACCGCCCCCGGCGCCACGCAGGGCATCATCCTGTTTGCCCGCCTGAAACCCGGCGCCACGCGCGCCGCCGCCGAGGCCGAGCTGCGCACGCTGCGCCCCGGCGCGGGGCTGCCCGCCGCCAAGGCCTGGGAAAACCTCGCGCCCGTCGTCCGCGCCCATGACGCCGACGCGGCGACGCCGGGCAACAATCCGCTGTTGCGCCGGAAAGACTGGGCCATGCTGGGCGCCGTGGGGTTTCTGCACCTCATCGCCTGCGTCAACGCGGCCAACCTCATGCTCGTGCGCACGATGGAGCGCCGGCTCGAACTCGGCGTGCGCCTCGCCCTCGGCGCGAGCCGCTGGCGCGTGCTGCGGCCGGTGCTGCTCGAGGGCGCGCTGCTGGCGCTGGCCTCCGTCCTGGCGGCCCTCGCCGTCGCCAAGTGGCTTTTCGCCGTCCTGCTGGCGCTGTCCGACGCCGGCCCGGCGGCGGGTGACACGCTCTATCTCAGCACCCGCGCCTTGCAGTTGCTGGCCGGCCTGGGGTTCCTCACCGGTCTGGTGCTGGTCCTCTTTCCCCTCTGGCAGGCGGGCCGGCTCGATGTCCATGCCGCGCTCAAGATCGGCGGCCAGTCGGGCGCGGGTTTCGCCCGCTCGGCGGTGCGCGATGCCTTTGTCGTCATCCAGGCCGCCCTCGCCATCGTCCTGCTCATCTCCACCGGCCTGATGATCCGCACCTGCCGGCAGTTGCTGGCGTTCGACGGGGGATTCGCCACCCAAGGCCGGTATCTCGTCAGCGTCTACTCCCGCGGCAGCCCCGTCTCCCGGAACGCGCAGGCTTTGGCGGCGCGCTCCCGTGTGCTCACCGAAAGTGTGCGGGCCGTGCCCGGCGTGCGCGCCGTCAGCCTGTTCATCGGCACCATCGAAGGCGGCTCGGGCGCGATTCAATTTCGGGTCGAGGGCTCGGACATCAAACAAGTGGTTCGGTGCTCAGCGGCCAGTGCCGACTATTTCACAGCCTTGGGCCTGCCGGTTATCGTGGGGCGCGGCTTCGACGGCCTCAATCCGGGCCAGGCCCCGGTCGCGGTGTTGAGCGAATCGCTCGCCCGCCAGCTCTTCGGGGAGGCAAACCCGCTGGGGCGGCGCTTGGTCTTCGACAAGGATAACAACTGGGAGGTCATCGGGGTCGTGCGCGATGTGCGCCTGCCCCGGCAGGATGGCACGCCGCTGTTTTACGTGCCGCTCTGGCAGGGGCCGAGGCCGCCCAGTTCCATTTTGATCCAAACCGAAGGCGATACCGGGCCGCAATTCGAGGGCCTGATCCGCCGCGCGCTCTACGACGCCGACCCCACGCTGCAGGTGCAGAGGGTCCAGCGGCTCGAAGACGCCGTGAACGAATACGCCCGCAACGAGCGCAGCGCTCTCGCGCACCTGCGGATCCTCGGCGCCCTCGCGCTGGCTCTCGCGGGCTTCGGGTTGTTCGCGATGATGAGCTACAACGTGACCCGCCGCGCCGCCGAGTTTGGCGTCCGCTACGCGCTGGGCGCGGACGACACCGACATCCGGGGCCTGGTGCTCGGCCGCGGGCTGCGGCTGGTCGCGCTCGGGCTCGTGGCCGGAACGGTTCTCGCGTGGTTGCTGGCGCGGGCGTTCTCGACCCTGCTCTACAAAACCCCCGCCTTCGATCCGCTCGTCACGGCGTCCGTCGTCGCGATCATGCTCGGGCTGGCCCTGCTCGCCTGCTGGCTGCCCGTCCGCCGGGCCACCCGCGTCGACCTAGCCCGCCTCCTCCGGGCCGAATGATCGCGGCGCGGCTACAGTTTTTCCGGGTGGGTGTGGTTGGGCTTGGTGGACAAAGGAATCGCGATTTTTCCCGGCAAGGCCGAGAAGCATCCGCCTTCGTGAAACTTGGGCGAGGCGAGCCAGGTCAGCGCCTGTTTGGCCTGTCCTCCCGCACGAGATTGATGGCGGCCCTGCGCTGAGGTGGGCGATCACTAAGTTATGGCTCGCGGATCACCAGCTTGGGAAACCAGCGCCGGAAGTCGGCGGCGTTGCGGGTGATCAGGCCCTGGCGGTTCGTCGCAAACCCACCGATCAGCAAATCCGCGACCGGGCGCTTCGGGATCTGCTGGCTGCGCCGGGCGGCCACGTAGGCGTGCCAAGCCGCGTGCGCTGCCTCGGTGTCGGCCGCGGTCCACACCTCGTGATGGGCGATGCCCGCCTGGTCGAGAAAGTTCTTCTGGTCCGCCAGATCTCCCCCGAAAGCCGCCGCCAGCTCGACCATCGTCACCGGACTGATGGCCAGGCCGTCCCGCAACAGTTTTTCCAAGAGTTTGGCCGAAGCCCGGCCGAACTGCGGATCGTCCTCCAGCACGTCGAGCACGACGCAGGTGTCGACCACCCAAGTCATGGGTTTTTCTCACCCGCCCGCAATTCCTGCATCCACGCACTGGTCCGGCGCGGCACCGGCCGTTTCTTTCGCGCGTATCCGAGGACCGACAGCGGACCCGGCGGCTGACCCGTCTCGACGACCACCCGGAACTCCCGGTCGGAAATCCGCATCCACTTGAAGCTCTGCCCCGAACGCAGCTTCATGGCCTTGCGCAGGCTGGCCGGGACCGAAATCTGCCCGCGTTCTGTCAGGGTGGATTTGCTCATGCCCCGTCAGTATCATGTAGAAACGTCATGTCAAGGAGGGGAGGTTTGCTCTCGCAGCAGCGGCTCATGCCGGCGCTGTGGCAGGGATAGGGCGGTTGCCCTCCTTCTCTTCTCATAACTCTTCTTGTTCTCTCTGGCCCAAGCTGGTTCGAGAGAAAGAGGACGATTAAGAGAAGGAGAATGATTTTAGCCCTCATGCCGGCGTTTGGATTGCGCGGGCTTTGGGCTGGCCTCAGCCGGGCTGTCGCGGAAAGTGGATGGCGTGCCTTCTCCTCAACTCGACCAAGCCCGGCGGCTGAACGGTTGCCAAGCGAGGGAAAAACCGCATAGTCCCCACCATGAGCACCGTTGCTGAAATCGAATCCGCCATCGAAAAACTCTCACCGCAGGAGCGCCGCGAACTGGCGGCTTGGTATGAGGAGCGCCAGGCCTTGCTCAACGCTGCCGACTCGCTCTTCCAATCCTACGACGACGAGGAGCAGGCTAAGTGAGCCGGACGCAGCGCGGCGAAATATGGCTGGTGGACCTTGGGATGGTCGCGAAAACACGCCCCGTGTTGATTCTCAGCGTGGCTTACATCGAGCAGGAACGGTCCTTGGTGACGTTTATCCCGCGCACGACCAGTGTGCGCGGCACCCGTTTTGAAGTGCCGCACACCGGGCGCGGTTTTGATGCCGGGGCCTTTGACGCGCAAGGCGTCGCCACCGTGCCCACCGTGCAGCTAATCCGCCGTCTGGGCGTGATCGATGGTCCGACGCTGACGCAGATTGAGGCGGCATTGAAGCTCTGGCTTGGACTGGCCTAGATACTGTAGAGAACCTTAGCGGCGTGACTTCTCCTCAACTTGCCCAGGCCCGCCAACTGCTTTGCCGGTTGCAGGACACGATCCGCCAGTCCGTGCGCGCGGCGCAAAGCCGCGGTGCCAGGCGGATGACCCGCGTGGCGGCGGTCACCTCGGCCGACACGATCTACGGTATCGACAAAGTCAGCGAGCATGCGGTGCTGGCGTGGTTTTCGAAAAACTGGCCCAAGCGCTGGCCGGTTGAGCTGGTGATGGAGGGGCTGGAGGGCAAGGCCGTGACTTTCCCGCACGGCACACCGGTGGCGCGGACGCTTTTCAAGTGCATCCTCGACCCGATCGACGGCACCCGCAGCCTGATGTATGACAAGCGCAGCGCGTGGAGCCTCGCGGCGCTCGCGCCGCAACGCGGGGCGAGGACCAACCTCAGCGACATCGTTGTCGCCGTGATGACCGAGCTGCCGACGAGCAAGGGTGGATTCGCCGACCAACTCAGTGCCGTGCGGGATCATGGAGTAAAGTCGGTGCGAGTTGATTTGCTCACCGGCCGGCGAACCAAGCTCACGCCGCGGCCATCCCGGGCCCGGGACGTGGCGCACGGCTTCGCCTCCTTCGTGAAGTTCTTCCCGCCCGGCAAGGCGTGGACGGCGGAGCGCGAGGAAAAGCTGTGGCGCGCGCTCGGCGACGGCGCGGAGATCTTCGACGACCAATACCTGAGCAGCGGCGGGCAGATCTACGAATTGCTCATGGGCCATGATCGATTCATCGCCGATCTGCGGCCGCTGGCCTTTGCGGCATTGAAGGTGCGATCTTCGCTGGCGTGTCATCCCTACGACATCTGCACGGCGCTGATCGCGCAGGAATTGGGCTGTGTGGTCACAGCGCCCGACGGCCGGGCGCTGCGCGTGCCGCTCGACACAACCTCGCCCGTAGCGTGGGTGGGTTACGCGAACAAAACCCTCGCGCGAAAGATCGGGCCGCGGCTGCGGAGGATGCTTGATCTGTAGGGCCGCCGCTGGCTGGCGGGCCGCTCGGCACGGCGACAAGCGCCGGCCCTACGTTCGGATCAGTCCTTCGTCTGCTCGATGACCGTCGCCTTGCCGTCCTTGAAGACCACGCGGATGCGCTCTTCCTTCTCGTCGCGGTAGGTCTCGACGTAGGCCGGGTGGTAGTAAAGCCGGTAGGTCCTGAGGAAAGGATCATAATACACGCGGCGGTAATAGCCGATCATTTGTGTGCCGTCGTAGCGGGTGTAGTAGGTGTTGTAGATCCAGGTGATCGTCTGGCCGATGGCGGAGAGGGACTCGCGTTTCTGGTCGGGCGCGCCGAGGGCGAGGTAGACCGCATCCTCGCTGAAACCGAGGTCGATGATGCCCTGCTTGATCTTGTCCTGGGTGGCGGCGTCGAGCCCGGCGAAGACCTCGGGCTTCTGCTTGATGCGGTCGTCCACGGTCTGGCAGCCCGTCAGGAAGCCCAGGCTGGCGGCGAGCATGAAAGTGGTGAGGAGGCGGCGGTTCATGGGGGTGGGTTGACTGGAGAACACTACTCCAAGTTCCGTAAAAAGCCAGCGGTGCGTCGTAACACGACCGTTACAGCCGGAGCCGGCGGAGCCGGAGGGCGTTGCCCGTGACATTGAGGCAGCTCAGGCTCATCGCGACGGCGCCGACCATGGGGTTGAGCAGCCAGCCGGTGAACGGGTAAAGCGCGCCGGCGGCAATGGGAATGCCGAGGCCGTTGTAGGCGAAGGCGAAGAAGAGATTCTGGCGGATGGTGCGCAGCACGGCGCGGCTCAAATGCACGGCGCGCACCAACGCGGCGAGGTCGCCCTTCACCAGGACGAGGCCCGCGCTGTGCATGGCCACGTCGGTGCCCGTCCCCATCGCGATGCCGACGTGGGCAGCGGCGAGCGCGGGCGCGTCGTTGATGCCGTCACCGGCGAACACGACGCGCTCGCCACGGGCCTGGTGCTCGCGGACGATCTCCTGCTTGCGGGCCGGCGTCACTTCGGCATGGAAGCCATCCAGCCCGAGCTGCCCGGCCACCGCGCGGACGGTGACGGTGCGGTCGCCCGACACCATGTGGACCTTCAGGCCCAGCCCCTGCAATGCGGTGATGGCGGCGGCCGTGCCGGGTTTGAGCGCGTCGGCCAGGGCGATGAGCCCGGCGTCACAGTCGTCCACCTGCACGCTGATGAGCGTGGCCGTGACATGACCCGCCGGCTCGCGACCCGCCGGCGCGCGACCGATTTGAACACGCCGCCCCTCCACCTTGGCGCTGACCCCGGCTCCGGGCTGGGCGGTGAAACCGGAGGCCGGCGACAACTTGAGTCCGCGGCCTTGGGCGGCTTCCACGATGGCGCGCGCCAACGGGTGCTCGCTGGGCGCCTCGGCCGAGGCGGCGAGGCGGAGCAATTCATCTTCCGTGAAGGCGTCCGCCGGCTGGATGAATTCCACCCGCGGCCGGCCCTCGGTCAACGTGCCGGTCTTGTCGATCAGCAGGGTGTTGGCGCCCGCGAGCGTCTCAAGCGCGGTGGCGTCCTTCACCAGCACGCCGGCCTGCGCGCCGCGACCGATGCCGGTGACGAGGGCGACCGGCGTGGCGAGCCCGAGCGCGCACGGACAGGCGATGATGAGCACCGCGATGGCGTTGACCAGGCCGTAGACCAGCCGCGGCTCGGGACCGAACAGGAACCATGCCCCCACCGTGAGCAGCGCAATCAGCGCGACCACCGGCACGAACCACTCGACCACGCGGTCGGCGACGCGCTGGATGGGCGCCTCGCTGTCCTTGGCGGTTTCCACCAGCCGGATGATCTGGGCCAGCAGTGTGTCGCCCCCGACCCGCTCGGCGCGGAAAACAAAGGAGCCGGTCGTGTTGAGCGTGCCGGCGCTGACGGAATCCCCGGCGCGTTTCGCGGCGGGGAGCGGTTCGCCGGTGAGCATCGACTCGTCCAGGTAGCTCGTCCCCTCGAGCACGCGGCCGTCGACCGGGATTTTCTCGCCCGGCCGCACCCGCAGCCGGTCGCCGGGCGCGACGTCCGCGACGGGCACGTCCGCCTCGCGCCCGGCGGCATCGACGCGATGGGCCTGCGCGGGAGCGAGGTCGAGGAGCGCGCGGATGGCGGCGTCGGTCTGCGCGTGGGCGCGTTGTTCCAGGATCTGGCCGAGGAGCACGATGGTGGTCGTGACGGCGGCGGCCTCGAAATAAAGCGGCGCGCCGTGTGCGCCCCGCAGGGCGGCCGGCAGCCGGTCGCCCCAGAGCAGCGCGGCGGTGCTGGCGAAATACGCCGTGCCGGTGCCCGTGACGATGAGGGTCCACATGTTGGTGTCGCGCTCGCGCAGCGACACCCACCAGCGGCGGATGAACGGCGCGCCGCACCACCCGAACACCGGCGTGGTGCACAGGAATTGGATCCAGCCCGACAGGCGCGGCGCCAGCAGGTGCCCGGGGCCCGGGATCATTTCGCCCATCGAGAGGGCGAACACCGGGAGGCTCAGCGCCAGCGCGGCCCAGAACCTCGGCCAGAGGTAGCGCGCGTCCGGCAGGCCCATGTAGACGGGCTGGTCGGGCGCGGGCGCGGCGGACGGGACAGGGTGCATGGTCGCAGATTTGTTCAGGCGGCGGGCTTTGTCAGCTCCCGTTCGCGCAGCCAGGCGAAGATCACCGGCGTGACGACCAGGATGTGCACGAGGCTGGAGAGCATGCCGCCGACGACGGGCGCGGCGAGCGGGCGCATGATCTCGACGCCAGTGCGGTCCAGCCAGAAGATGGGCAGGAGCGAGGCGATGGCGGTGGCGACGGTCATGACCTTCGGGCGCAGGCGGAGCCGCGCGCCGGCCTTCACGGCCTCGAGCAGTCCGGCGTGCGTCAACGTGCCGCCCAACTCGGCTTTCTTTTTGGCCAGCGCCTCCTCGAGGTAGATGACCATGATGACGCCCGTCTGGATGGCGGTGCCGAAGAGCGCGATGTAGCCGACCCAGACCGCCACGCTGAAGTTGTAGCCGAGCAGCGCCTGCAGCATCACGCCGCCGGTGAGGGCGAACGGCACGGCGAGGATGACGTGCGCCGCCTCGGCGACGGACTTGAAGGTCATGACCAGCAGCACGAAGATGATGAGCAGCACGGCGGGGAAAACATACATCAGCGTCTGCTTCGCCCGGATCTGGTGCTCATATTGGCCGGAGTAATCCACCGTCATGCCGGGATCGAGCTTCACGTCGCGGGCGACGCGCGCCTTGATCTCCTCGACGAAGCTGCCGAGATCGCGGTCGCCGACGTTGGCCTGCACGAAGACCCGCAGCCGGCCGTTCTCGCTCTGGATCTCGTTCGGGCCGACGACGCGCTTGATGTCGGCCACCTGGCGCAGCTGCACCGCGGCGCCCGAGGGCGTCGCGAGGGGCAGCTCGCCCAGCTTTTCCAAATCCTCGCGGTCGGCCGACTCGAGCCGCACCGAGATGGGCCAGCGCTCGCGGCCCTTCAGCGAGGTGCCGACGGTGGCGCCGCCGAGGCCGGCCTCGACGTAGCGGAAGACATCGTCCACGCGCAGCCCGTAGCGGCCGAGATCCCCGCGGCGGACGGAAATCTCCAGGTAGGGCTTGCCCTGGACGCGCGACGGGGCGACGCCGGTGGCGCCTTGGATCTGCTCGATGACGCGCTGCACCTCGAAGGCTTTTTTTTGCAGCGCGTCGAGGTTGTCGCCGAAGATCTTCACGCCGACTTGGGCGCGGATGCCGGTGCTCGTCATCAGCACGCGGTTCTCGATCGGCTGGAGGAAGCCCGGCACGTAGCCGGGGACGTTCATGAGCTTGGCGGAAAGTTCGGCGATGATCTTCTGCTTCGTCATGCCCGGCCGCCACTGGCTGACAGGCTTGAGCATGATGGTGGTCTCGATCATCTCGACCGGCGCGGGATCGGTGGCGGAGTCGGAACGGCCGAGCTTGCCCGCGACGGAGGCGACCTCGGGCAGGGTGCTCATGACCTTGTCCTGCCAGGCCATGATGCGCTGCACCTCGGAAAGGGAGGTGGCGGGCAGCAGCACCGGCATGAAGAGCAGCGAACCCTCCTCCAGCGTCGGCATGAACTCGCTGCCGAAGCCGGTGAGGTGGCGCGCGGCGGATTCCGGCAGGCGCGCGGTCACGGCCCGCGGCAGGCCAAAGGCGACGAGGCACGAGGCGGCGAGCAGCGCGCCGGCGAGGCCGAGAACGGTCCGGCGGTGGCCCAGCGCCCAGTTGAGGACGGGGTCGTAGAGCTTCAGCAGCGACTTCATCAGCCAGTTTTCACTCTCAGGCTTGAACGGCCCGCGCACGAGGATGGTGCAGAACACCGGCACGGCGGTGAGCGCCAGCAGCACGGCGCCCAGCAGCGCGAAGCTCTTCGTATAGGCGAGCGGGTGGAACAGCTTGCCCTCCTGGCCCGTGAGCAGGAACACCGGCACGAACGCGAGAATGATAATCATCATCGAGAAGAACATCGGCCGGCCGACCTGGGTCGCGGCCTGCAACGTTTGGGTGAACACCTCCGCGGGGGTGAGCCGCCGCCGCAGTTCCTCCTCGGCGCGCTCGCAGTGGCGGATGACATTCTCGGTCATCACGATGCCGGCGTCGACCAGCACGCCGATGGAGATGGCGATGCCGGTGAGCGACATGATGTGCGACGGGATGCCGAACCGGTCCATCAGGATGAAAGAGATCAGGATCGAGGCCGGCAGCGGCAGTGTGACGATGAGGATGCTGCGGAAGTGGAATAGGAACAGGATGTGCGCAAGCGTCACGAGGAGGATTTCCTCCGCGAGCGTGTGCTTGAGCGTGCTGATGGCGCGGCCGATGAGGTCGCTGCGGTCGTAGAACGGCGCGATGCTCACGCCCTTGGGCAGGCCCGGGGCAAGGGTGGCGAGGCGCGCCTTCACGTCGGTGATGACCCGCCAGGCGTTCTCGCCGTAGCGCATCACCACGATGCCGCCGACCACGGCGCGGCCGTTGACGTCGAGCGCGCCGCGGCGGAATTCGCCGCCGATGCGCACCGTGGCGACGTCGCGCAGGCGGAGCGGCGTGCCGAGGCGCGGCTGCAGGGCGACCGCCTCCAAGTCCGCCGCCGACTGCACCAGCCCGAGGCCGCGCACGATGAACTCGGCGCCGTTCTCCTCGATGGTGGTGCCGCCGACGTTGCGGTTGCTCTGCGCGACGGCGTCCATGACCTCGCCGAGCATCAGGCTGTATTGCTTCAGCTTGAGCGCGGAGACCTCGACCTGCCACTGGCGCACGAAGCCGCCGACGCTGGCAACCTCGGCCACGCCCGGCACCGACGCGAGCTGGTAGCGGACGAAGGTGTCCTGCAGCGTGCGCAGCGCGCCGAGATCCTGCGTGCCGGAGTCGTCCTTGAGATAATACTGGTAGACCCAGCCGAGGCCGGTGGCGTCGGGGCCGAGCCGGGCGGTGATGGTGTCGGGGAGCAGGTTGCCGAGGGAGTTGAGCCGCTCGAGCACGCGCGTGCGCGCGAAGTAGGGGTCGATCCGGTCCTCGAAGATGACGGTGAGGAACGAGAAGCCGAACATCGAGGAGGCGCGCACGCTCTTCACGCCGGCGAGGCCCTGCAAAGCGCCGCTCAGCGGGTAGGTGATCTGGTCCTCGACCTCCTGGGGACTCCGGCCCGGCCAGTCGGCGTAGACGATGACCTGGTTTTCCGACAGGTCGGGGATGGCGTCGATCGGCACGCGCGACAGGGCGACGAAGCCCCACGCGCACAGCGCGAGGAAGCCGGCGAGCACAAGGAAGCGGTTGTGCAGCGACCAGGAGATGAGGCGGGTGATCATGGCCGCCTCACTTGAGTTCCTCGCCGCATTCGAGCATGGCGGAACCGAAGAAGGGGTTGCGGACCTGGTCGCCGCGGGCGAGCCAGCGGCCGGTGCCGAGCACGGGCGACATCGGGCATTGGTAGACGTGGAGCTTCTCACGCTGCGGCAGGTGCTGTTCGCGGGCGAGGTCGGCGAGGGCGGTGCTGAGCGGCTCGAAGTCGCGGCGGAGACCGCGGAGGTCCGCGCGGTCGGGCAGGCCGTCCTTGAATCTGGCCAACGGCCCGCGGTCGGCGTCGGTGCCGCTGGCGAGGTAGGCCTGGAGGGCCGCGCGGAACGCCGGCAGATGTTTCTGGTAGCCGGTGAAATTGTCGGTGGCGAGGAGCGCCGCGCCGTCGGCCGCGGCGAAGGCGAGGGCCTTGAGTTGCTCGCAGCCTTGCCCGGAAGCAACGGCCATGGGTTCGGCCGGAGCCGGCGCGGTTGATGCCGGCGCGGACAGTTCGCCGGTGATGGCGGCGCGGGCGAGCTGGGCCTGGCCGTCGAGGAGCAGGCCGCCCTCGGTGACGACGCGGTCGCCGGCCCTGAGGCCGTCGAGGACCTCGACGGTGTCGTCGCCCACCCGGCCGAGGCGCACGCGGCGGGCCAGGTAGGCGCGGTCGGCCTGCTCGACGAACACGATGGGCTCGGCGCCGTGCTGGAGCGCGGCGGTGCGCGGGATGAGGAGCACGTCCGGCACCTCGAGCCGCACGCGGGCGAGTCCCGTCTGCTTGTGCAGGAGGGCGCGGTCGCGGTTCGGCAGCACGACGCGGACCTTCGCGGTGCGGGTCGTCTCGTTGAGGTTGGGATCGATGAAGGCGATCGGGGCCGTGATCGCCCGGCCGGGCTGCGAGGCGACGCTGACCTCGACCGGCAGGCCGGGGCGCAGCCAGGCGAGGTCCGGCTCATAGGCGTCGAACATGAACCACATGGCGGAAAAATCGCCGATCTCGAACAGCCGGTCGTTGGTCTGCACATACTGGCCCTCGTAGGCCGCGCGGGAAACGACGGTGCCGGACATCGGCGCGCGAACGTTCACCAAGGCCACGGGTTCGAGCGTGTGCTCGAGGATGTTGATCTCCTCCCCGGTGAGACCGAGTTCCAGCAGGCGCTCGCGCGCGGCGGCGCGCTCCGAGGCGGTGAAGGCCGTGTTCCCGGCCCGGAGCCGCTCCACGTATTGGCGCTGCGCGGTGAGCATCTCCGGACTGTAGATGGTGGCGAGCAGGGCGCCTTCCTCAACCTCCTCGCCGACGAAGTTGATGCCAAGTTTTTCCACCCGGCCCGGCACGCGGGCGGCCAGGATGCGGTGGCGGGTGTCGTCGTCGTCCACCACGCCGTTGACGCGCAGGGTGCGGACAAGCGCGGCACGGCGCACCGCGGCGGTGCGGACCCCGACGACGGAGGCGCTGGCCGGGGTGAGCGTGACGAGGTTGGGATCGGCATTGGCGGCGCCCCCGGCCGGGGCGGCGACGAGTTCCATGCCGCAGATGGTGCACTTGGCCCCGGGCTTGCCGGACTTGATCCACGGGTGCATGGGGCACTGGTAGACCGCGGCGTGGTCGTGCCCGGCGGGCTCGGCAGCGAGGACCGGGCCGAGGATGAGGGAGAAGAGGAGGATGGGGAGGAGTGTTTTCATGGATAGGCGAAGGAAGACGGACGTGAGCGGGAAATCCTGCCTGGACGCCGGATGGGCGCGGGCAAGGAAGGGAGGCCGGCGCAAAATTATGCGCAGGCACACCAAGGGCGGGTCCTTAGATCAACAGGCTGCAATGCTCCCGGAACAGGGGAACACTCGCAGCAGGCGCCAGGCGGACCGTGGCGCGACAAGCCGGCAACGCGTTCAGCGAGGCCAGCGGGACGGCAATGTAGCGGTTGACGGGCCGCTCGCCCAGCAGCGCGTCGCTCCGGGCGGTCGGACGCACCAAGGCGGTGGCGCGGTCGAGGGCGAATTGCGGGAGGGAGGGAGTGGCGGGCAGCGCACAGTCGGGCATGCCGCATTGGCCGCCGCATTCCGCCCCGCAAGCGCAGTGCTTCGCCGGAAGCAACGGCTCCACCGGCTGCACCTGCGTGAGCAGTGAGCCAAAGGCGAGAAGCATGAGCCAAACGACGCGTTTCATCCGGGGGCGGAATGGAGACCAGTAAGAGCGCCACCGGCAACTTTTATTGCCGGTCAAATCCTGTGTTTATTTGCGCGTGGTGTCGCGAGGTCCTGACGGCCGGCGACTTAGGCCAGCACGGCCGTGACGCCGGGATTCACTTGGCCAGGTCGGCGGCGAGGGCCGTGCGCAGGTCCTCGATCTTCCAGTAGGACTCCAGCACCTTGTTGTAGGACGGGATGGTCATCGAGAGCATCAGCCCGCCCGCCATGTTCTTGAAATGCGGCCGGCTGTTGGCGGCGACAAACGCCGCCGCGCGGGTGCCGAAGCTGGCCAGTTCGCGGCGCTCGGCCAGGTCGGCGAGTTCCGCGATCAGCGCACCGTGGCGGTTGGCGGTGGCGACGGGGTTGTAGACGAAACGGAACAGGCCGAGCAGGCCGCGCTTCCACACCGGGCGCTGGTGGTTGGGGTCGCCGAACTGCGAGAGCAGGTAATTGCTCGAGATGGCGTATTCGATGAGGAGCATGCGCCGGGCGCCGGCGGGGCCGCCGCTGCCGCCCTGCAATACCGCGGCAAGCCGGGCCCGGCGGTCGGGCGAGACGGTGGTGCGGTCGAGGATGAAGCGCGCCGTGTGCAGGCCCATTTTCTGGATGACCCGGCCGACCATGAAGCGCACGAGCGAACGCGCCGAGGGCTCGAGCTTGCGGCCGACTTCGAGGATGGGCAGCAGGGTGTCCATCGCCTCGTCGCCCTTGCCCTCGAGCGCGAGCAGGCCGGCCTCGGCGCAACCCAGCTGCGCCATCGAACGGTAGGGGGCGAATTTGATGATCGGCGCATCAAAGCGCGCGGGCATGAGGTCGCCGAGGGTCGTGAACGAATTCAGCTCGGTCCACCACGCGCGTTCCGGCAGGCCGGTCCAGGCGGCGTGGAGCGCCTCACGGTTTTTCTCCAGATAGGCCTGCCACTCGACGGGCTTGTCGGGCCCGGCGGCGGTCAGTGGGAATTTCGGCGCGGAATAGGTGCGCGTCGCGGGCTTCCCGTCGCGGGTGGTGAAGGCTAGGGTCACGGCCCAGCTGGCCTCAGCCTGCGGGCCGGGCGGGCACAGCTCGTCGATCGAGACCGGATAGCGGACGGTGGGCTCGTCCCACGCCAGCCAGACGAAAACGGGCGCGACGAGCAGGTAACCCAGGGCCAGCGAAAGCCACGAACCGCCCCAGTTTTTACGGTGGGCGACCCAGAGCAGCAGGACCGGCACGACGATCACGAAGAGCAGGACCAGCACCCCGACGAGCTTCGGCAGCTTGGTTTCCGGGGAGATCAGCGCCTCGAACGCCGTGGCGATGAAGGGCGAGACCGTGATGACGGCCAGGCCGAGCAGGAAGGTCAGCGCGCCCGCCAGGCCCAGCCGGGCGAGGCCGCGGAGGCAACGGTCAAAGGAGGAAGCGCGGGCGGGAACCGGCGCGGCGGAGACGGATTCAGGCTGGTCCATGTGGGCTGGGGGTGAACCGAACGGTGTGCGCCGTTTCTGCACGCCCCCGCGCGGCGGCGCAACCCAATTGCCCGGTCAGCGGCCGGCGAGCGCGGGCCGGGGCATGGTCAGGCGTTCTCGCGGGCGGTCTCCGCCGCTGCGGCCGCCCCGGCCGGACGAAGCGGCGGGGCGGCGGCTTTCCGGCTCTTGGCCACGGTGATGATGGCGACGCCGGCGATGATGATCCCGGCGGCGACGAAGATGCGCGGCGACACCGGCTCGTGGAGCACCAGCCAGCCGAGGAAGACGGCGACGACCGGGTTCACGTAGGCGTAGGTGCTGACGCGCGCCGGCGTGCTGTGCTTCATCAGCCAGATGAATGTCGTGAAACCCACCAGCGAGCCCGCGACCACGAGGTAGGACCACGCGACCAGCGAGCGCGCGGTGACGGCGGCAAAATCAAAATGCGCCGGTTCGCGCAGGGCGAGGCTCACGAGGAACAACCACCCGCTGCCAGTGAGCTGCTGGATGGCGGCGCCCGTGAACGGCGCGGCCTGGTTGCGGGCATAGCGCGTGCAGATGGAACCCAGGCCCCAGGAAAGACAGGCGAGGATGAGTCCGCCCACGCGCCACGGGTCAAGGCGGCCGGCGTCGCGGCTGATGTCCGGGCCGACCAGCAGCGCCAGCCCGACGAAGCCGAGCGCGATGCCGGTGAAGATGGCCGGCGTGGGTCGCGTGCCGCGCGTCGCATCCTTGCCGAGAAGCAGCACGAGCCAGTCGAGCAGCACGATGAAGAGCGGGCTGACGGAGATGATGAGCGTGGCGATGCCGGAGGGGACCTTTTGCTCCGCCCACGAGACCAGGCCGTTGCCGCCGAGCAGCAGCAGCCCGCCGATGATGGTGTTGTCGAACCACTGGCGCGGCGTGGCGCGAAAACCGCCGGTGAAAGCGATCCAGGCCGTGAGCAAGCTGCCCGCCACCAGGAAGCGCGCGCCGGCCATGAGGAACGGCGGCATCGTCTCCACGGCCACGCGGATGCCAAGGTAGGTCGAGCCCCAGATGAGATAGATGGCGGCAAAGCCCGCCAGGAGGGCGGCCTTGGTCGGGGTTTTTTCGGCGGCGGTCACGAGTGAGGGAAAAGCGAGGGGGAAAGCGGATTAGGCCGGAACATTCAGCGCGTGGTGCCGCCGTCGTTGCGCCAGTGGTATTCCATGTAGCGCGCGGTTTTTTCGGCGGTGGCGGTGCCGTGGAGGCGGCTGACAATGTGCAACGACAGGTCGATGCCGGCGGAGATGCCGGCGGAGGTCAGCACCCGGCCGTTGTCGGTGAAGCGGCGGGCCTGGTCGATGTCGGTGCCGGGCGCGAGGGCCGCCAGCTCGGCGAAGTTCTCGTAGTGCGTCGTCGCCCGCAGCCCGTGCAGCAGGCCGGCCGACGCGAGCACGAGCACGCCGGTGCACACGGAGGCGACCACCTCGGCCTGACCAGCCTGCTCGCGGACCCACTCGAGCCCGGCGGGCTGCTTGAGCAAAGCGCGCGTGCCCGCGCCGCCGGGCACGACGAAGATGTCGGCCGCCGGCGCCGACGCGAAGGTGTGGTCGGGCGCGATCTGGAGGCCGTTGCGCGCCCGCACGATGCCGGGCGATCCGGCGACCGTGAAGGTGTGGAAGAACTTCCCCTCGTTCAATTCGTCGGTGACGGCGAAGACCTCGAAGGGCCCGGTGAAATCGAGCACCTCCACTTCGGGAAAGATCAGGATGGCGACGTTGCGGCGCATGGGGGGAGGGGAGAATTTCGGCTATAGGGAGGACATCGGGCCCGCGGGTCACGGGCGGAAAACGGGCGGGGAATTTTGCATGCTCAGAGCTGTTTCTTGATCAGCTCGCCGAGCTTGGCCAGGGCGGCCTCGACCTCGTCGGACCAGGGCAGGCCGCAGCTCATCCGCAGACAGTTGTGGTAGCGGTTCTTCACCGAGAACAGCGCGCCGGGCGCGGTGTTGATGCGGTGCTTGAGTGCCTCGTGGTGGAGCTTGAGCGTGTCGACCTTCGCCGGGAACTCGACCCAGATGACGTTGCCGCCCTGCGGCCGGCTGTAGCGCGTGCCCTCGGGGAAGTAGCGCTGCATGGCCTGCGCGAAGAGGTGCAGCTGCTGGTGGTAGGCGCGCCGGAGCGTGCGGAGATGGTGGTCGTAGCCGCCGTCCCGCAGGAATTCCGCGAGGGTCTTCTGCAGCACGATGGGCGTGCCCATGGTGTTGGTGAACTTGAGCCGGCGCACGCGCTCGAGGTAGCGGCCCGGCGCGGTCCAGCCGACGCGGAAGCCCGGGGCGAGCGTCTTGCCGAACGAGGAGCAGAGCATCACGCGGCCGTCGCGGTCCCACGCCTTGAGGGGCTTGGGCCGGAAGTCGCCGCTATGCGTGTCGGCATAGACGTCGTCCTCGATGGCGGGCAGGTCGTATTCGCAGAGCAGGTCGTAGAGGCGCTGCTTCTTCTCGTCGGGCATCAGGCTGCCAAGCGGGTTGTGGAAATTCGGCACGACAAGCACGGCCTTGATGTCGTTCTGCTCGATGGCGTCGCGGAGCTCGTCGAGGCAGATGCCCTCGCGCGAGGAGGTGGGGATCTCGAGCGCGCGGAGGTTGAGGCTCTCGATCATCTCGAGAAAGCCGAAATAGGCCGGTGTCTCGATGGCGACGGTGTCGCCGGGCTTGGTGACGGCGCGCAGGCAGAGGTTGAGCGCCTCGGAGCAGCCGATGGTGACGACGAGCTCGTCGTGCGCGAGCGGCACGCCGCCCTGGAGGTAGCGGCGGGAAATCTCGCGGGTGAGCGGCTCGTAGCCCCAGTTCATGCCGAGCCGGCTGATGAGCGTGGGGTCGCGGCGCGCGACGGAGCCGAGGAGGCGCGCGAGCTTCTTGTTGGGGAAAAGGCTGTGGTGCGGGCAGGCCGCGCCGAACGGCATGAAGTCGCTGCTGGCCGAGCGCTCCATGACCTCGGCCGTGAGGTCCTTGACGCCGACGTAGGAGGGCTTGGCCATGGGCTTCGCCATGCGCGGCTCCGGACTGAGGCAGGGCGGCCGCGGGCGGACGTAGTAGCCGGATTGCGGGCGCGCCTCGAGGTAGCCGCGGTTCTCCAGCACGGTGTAGGCCTGCAGCACCGTCGCGATGCTCACGCCGCGCTGCAGCGCCATGCGGCGGACCGACGGCACGCGGTGACCGGGACGGAGCGTGCCCTGCTCGATGAGCGACTGGAGGGAGTTGGCCAGCTCGGCGTAGAGCGGCTGCGACGACACGGCGTCAGCCGGCTTCGTGCGAGACGGGGTCAGGGTCTGGATCATGGCGTGGAACGATGAAGCTTGGAAGATAACCGAAGCCGCCGCGGAGGGGCAGCAGCAGCCGGGATTAATTGCCACCAGCACAGTTGTTGAAAACCGGCACTGTGACCATGACAATTTTCCCGAATCCGGGAAAAACGGGACGAAGCCGGACAGGAGCGCTCAGGCAAATTTCTCGAGTTCGCGGCCGGTCAGACGCATGACGCGCCAGTCGTCGAGCGGCACGGCGCCGAGCTTATGGTAGAATCCCTTGGCGGGTTCGTTCCAGTCGAGCACGGCCCACTCCATGCGGCCGCAGCCGCGGGCGTTGGCGATTTTTGCCAGGTGGAGCAGCAGGGCCTTGCCGGTGCCGCGGCGGCGAAACTCCGGTTTCACGAACAGGTCCTCGAGGTAGAGGCCCGGCTTGGCCAGGAAGGTGGAGTAGTTGAAGAAATAGAGCGCGAACCCCGCGGGATGGCCGTCCTCCTCGGCGATGACGGCGTGCGCGGCGGGCGGTTCGCCAAAAAGGGTGCGGCGGAGGGAGTCCGCGGTGGCCACGACCTCGTGCCGCAGTTTCTCGTAGGTGGCGAGGTCGCGGATGAAGTCCAGGATGAGCGGCACGTCGGCGGCGGTAGCGGGGCGGAGGGTGCGGGACATGGCGGGAGGCTGGGGGATGATCCTGATCGAGGCGAGTGCATCGTCGGGCGCGACGGTGCAACGGGGCGTAAATATCACGGGGCGGTGCTTACAGCATTGCGGGAGCAAAGCAGTTCGGTTGGTGTCGGAGCCAGCAACCATCACCTCCATGAAATCTTCCCCCCTGTCCCCCTTCCTTTCCCTGCGCGGCCTGTTCGGGGCCGTCCTGCTCGGAGTTTCGCTGGCCGGGCTTTCCGGCTGCCTGGCCGTGGCGGCGGGCGCCGGGGCCAGTGCCGTGGCCTACGCGCGCGGGGACTTGGAAACGAGCCTCAATGCCGACTACGGCAAGGTCGTCGCTTCCGCCCGCTCGGCCGTCACGGAGCTGGAATTCGCCAAGGTCAGTGAAAACAAGGACGCCCTCAAGGCCGTCCTGGTGGCCCGCACCGCCCTGGACAAGAAGGTCGAGATCACCATCGCCAACTCCGGCAAGAAACTGACCAACATCAAGATTCGCGTCGGGGTCTTTGGGGACGAATCGCTCTCGATGGCCATCCTTGACAAGATCAAATCCGGCCTGTGAGCCGCCCGAACGCGGAAGGGCGCCGGTGATGAGATGCAGGGTTGCAATGCAGGCAGGCGGGCCTGATACCAAGGCCCTTATTTTCCATGCTACGTAAGCTTATTTCCAAGATCCGGCAGTCCTTCACCAAGGACGCGAAGCGCCCCGAGACCAAACCAGTCCATAAATCCGGCCGACCCGCGGCCAAAGGCGGCGAACCGCGCCATGAGCGGCATGAGCGTCACGATCGCCGCAGTGGCGGCCCCGCCCATGCCCTCCGGCCGGCCGGCCCGGGGCGGCCTCCGGCGCACGCCCCGGCCAGGGCGGTGCCGGCAGCCCACGTGCCGCGCGCCGGGCATGCGCCCAAGCCGCTGCCCGAGGTGCCGAAAATGGACACGGCGTTCACGGCGCTCGGCCTGAACGACCGCCTCGCCTACGCGGTGCAGGAGATGGGCTACGAGATCCCCACGCCCATCCAGGTCCAGGGCATCCCCCAGGTGCTGGCCGGCAAGGACGTCATCGGTTCCGCGCAGACCGGCACGGGCAAGACGGCGGCATTCGCCCTGCCCATCCTGCAGAAGCTCGGGCACCACGGCGCGATGCGCGTGCTCATCCTCGAGCCCACGCGCGAGCTCGCCGTGCAGGTGGAGGAGGCTTTCAGGACCTTTGCCAAGTTCACCGACCTGCGCACCACCGTCGTCTACGGCGGGGTCGGCTATGGCAAGCAGCGCGAGGACCTGGCCCGTGGCATGGACGTGCTGGCCGCGACCCCGGGCCGGCTGCTGGACTACATGGAACAGGGCGAGATCCGGCTCGACCACATTGAGATCCTCGTGCTCGACGAGGTGGACCGGATGCTCGACATGGGCTTCCTGCCCGACGTGAAGCGCATCGTCTCCAAGGTGCCCAAGAACCGCCAGACCCTGTTCTTCACCGCCACGCTGCCGCCCGAGATCGAGCAGCTCGCTGCCTGGGCGCTGCGCAACCCGTTCAAGATTTCCGTCAGCCGCGAGCACTCGGCCGCGGACACCATCACGCACGCGTTCTATCCCGTCGTCCAGGCGCAAAAATTCGAATTGCTCGCCCACCTGCTCGAGCAGACGCAATACCACAGCGTCATCATCTTCTCGCGCACCAAGAGCGGCGCCGATTACGTCGCCAACCGGCTCAAGCACGCCGGACACACCTGTGCGGTGATGCACGCCGACCGCAGCCAGCAGGAACGCACCGATGCGCTCAAGGGGTTCAAGACCGGCAAATATGAGGTGCTGGTCGCCACCGACCTGGTGGCCCGCGGCCTCGACATCGCCGACGTGTCGCACGTCATCAACTTTGATGTCCCGGAGAACCCCGAGGACTACGTCCACCGCATCGGTCGCACCGGCCGCGCGCTCAAGACCGGCGATGCGTTCACGCTCGTGACCGAGGAGACCTGGCGCGACGCGCGCAGCATCGAGCGGTTCATCGGCCAGAGCATCGAGTGGAAGAAGGTGGAGGGGTTCAACTACACCTACTCCGGCATCTTCGACGGCGGCGGCATGCCGCAACTCGCCCCCGAGCGGCCGAAGAGCCGCCTGACGCGCGGCGGCGCCCGGCGGTAGGAAGAAAGTCTGCGTCCTCCGGCGCGGTGCTGCGTCTGCCTTGGGTGAATCCAAATCACCCATGAAGACACCCGCCACGGAAACGATCAGGGAATACGTCCGCGACCGCTACGGCGCCCTCGCGGAGCAGGCCGGCGCCGGCGAGGCCGCCGGCTGCGGCTGCCAGGCCACCGGCTGCTGCGCCGACACGCCGTCGGACGCCACCTACAGCGCGCTGCTGGGTTACAGCGCCGACGATCTCGCGCAGGAAACGCTGCTCAAGGTCTTCCGCTCGCGCGCCACGCTCCGCGACGACACGAAACTCGAGGCGTGGCTCTACCAGGTCGCCCGGGGCACCCTCATCGACCACTACCGCCGCCAGCGCCCGGCGGAGGAGCTGCCCGCAGCGCTGGCCGGCGAAAGCCCCGATGAAATGGCGGCCCTGCGCGCGCGGGTGATGGTTTCGATAAAGAAATTCCTCGAAGAACTGCCCGCGGCCTACCGCGAGCCTGTGCGGCTGGCGGAACTGGAGGGGTTGCCGCTGGCGCACATCGCCCTGCGGCTGGACCTGTCGCTCACGGCGGTGAAGTCCCGCGTGCGGCGCGGCCGGGCGATGCTGCGGAATAAGCTCCAGGATTGCGGCCGGTTCGAGTTTGACCGGCTCGGCCAGGTCATCGGGTTCGAGCGCCGCCAATTGCTCTGCTGCGGGAACTGAGGCCGGCGCGCGAGGAGAGGTTCACGATGCTCACGCCGCCGCCGGTCCGGGCCGCGGGGACGAGGGCGCGTTTGCCGAGGAGCTGGGGCATGATGCCGGACAAATGACGCCAGACGCCCCGGGGCGACACGTTTGGCGTTGCGCGCCGGCGGGCGGGCGCTTCGCTGGCGCCGCCCATGAAACTCGACATTCCCGCCGGCGAATTCGCCGGCTACATCTTCGACCTCGACGGCACGCTGGTGGACACCATGCCGCTGCACTACCGCGCCTGGAACCGGGCGATGCAGCAGGCGGGGCTGCGCGAGGAATTGAGCGAGGACCTGTTCTACTCGCTCGGCGGCGTGCCGACGCGGCGCGTGGCCAGGCTGCTGGCCGAGCACTACGGGCTGACGATCGACGTCGAGAAGGTGTTCCACCAGAAGGAGGCGCTGTTCCTCGAGTTGCGCGCCGAGATGAAGCTGATCGAGGCCGTGGTGGCCTTCGCCCGCCAGGCCGCGACGGCGCACATCCCGGTCAGTGTGGCCTCGGGCGGACCGCGCGACATCGTGCGGCACACACTGGAGCTGATGCACCTGCGGGAGCTGTTTCCCGTCGTCGTGACGCCGGAGGACGTGGCGCACGGCAAGCCGGCGCCGGACATGTTTTTGCTCGCGGCCAAGCAAATGGGCGTGGCGCCGGGGAAGTGCCTCGTGTTCGAGGACGCCGAGCCCGGCATCCAGGCGGCGGAGGCTGCGGGCATGCGGTGGGTGCGGGTGGAGAGCCGGAAGACGCGGCGCTGAGCTGACCCGAACGGCGTATTCCGGCCGCGCCGGCCGGTTTTGGATTTGAACCGGGCCGGACAAAGCGGTGGGCTGGACGCATGACTTTCGCCCAACTGGCCAACCCGGGAATCCTTACGCAGCCGGTCTACGAGCCGGGCAAGCCCATCGAGCAGGTGGCGCGCGAACTCGGCCTGGACCCGGCCGGCATCGTGAAGCTGGCCTCGAACGAGAATCCCCACGGGCCTTCGCCCAAGGCGGTGGCGGCGGCGGAACGGGCGCTGCGCGAGGCGCACCTTTATCCCGACGGCGGCTATTTTGCGCTGCGGCAGAAACTGGCGGAGAAATTCGGGCTGGGCATGGACCAGTTCATCATTGGTGACGGCTCGAACGAGATCATCGAGTTGCTGGGCCACGCGTTCCTCGCGCCCGGCGTCGAGTGCGTCATGCACCAGGCGGCCTTCGTGGTCTACAAGCTCGTGACGGTGATGTTCGGCGCGAAGCCCGTCGAGGTCCCCCTCGTCAACATGCGGCAGGATTTGCGCGCGCTGGCGGCGGCGGTGACGCCGCGCACGCGGCTGGTCTTCCTCGCCAGTCCGGCCAATCCCGTCGGCGCGACCAACACGGCGGCAGAGATCCACGAACTCGTGCGCGCGCTGCCGCCGCATGTCCTCCTCGTGCTGGACGAGGCCTACGTGGACTTCCTCGACAACCCCCCCGACCTGCGGCCGTTGATCGCGGAGGGGAAAAAGGTGATCTGCCTGCGGACGTTCTCGAAAATCTACGGCCTGGCGTCGCTGCGCATCGGCTTCGGCTACGCGGCCCCGGATCTCATCGCCATCCTGCAGCGGGCGCGGCAGCCCTTCAACGTGAACGGGGTGGCGGCGGCGGCGGCGATCGCGGGGCTGGACGACGACGAGTTTGTCCGCCGCTGCCGGCGCGCCAACCAGGCGGGCCTCGCGCAGCTGGGCGAGGGTTTCCGGAAACTCGGGCTGGAGTTCGTGCCCGGGCAGGGGAACTTCCTGCTGGTGAAGGTGGGCGACGGCCAGCGGGTGTTCGGCGCATTGCAGCAGCGCGGGCTGATCGTGCGGCCGGTGAAACCCTACGGCCTGCCCGAGTGGGTGCGCATCACGGTCGGCACTGACGAACAAAACAAGCGGTTGCTGGCCGCGCTGGCGGAAGTGCTGCGGGGCTAGGGCCGGCCCGGGGCGAGGAGCGGCGCGCAGGGAAACCAGCAACCCAGCCTGGGCGATGGAGTGGTCGCCCTCGCTGACGCGGAACGCCGGCCAGCAGCGCAATAATTCCGAACCGCCGCCCCTGGATGAGTAACCCCGATTTTTTCTCACCTGGTTCGATACTTACAGGGCGCCAGCGCAATAAAGTAGTATATTTGGTAAAACCGGTTTGGATCGTGAGCGAATATCCTGGATTTTATCACGCAAAATACACCCAAGCTCCTGATGTTGGCCCAAGTATAGGCTTGAACAGGTAAGTCATTTGCATCTTTTTCAATCGACTGACCGTTCAATCAAACGGCTACTTGGTAGCCGTCTTAAACTATGAAACACCTAGCCCGTCTTGCCCTTCTCTCCACTCTGCTGGCCATCTCGGCCCAAGCCGCGCCCTTTATGGCGGTTGGCGACAACGCCGAGCTGTTTGTGACCGCTGCTGCCGCCGTCCAGTTCGATGACAATATCTACCTGGACTCGAGCAACGAGAAGAACGACACGATCTTCAGCTTTACCCCCGGGGTTGACCTGGTCTTTGGCAAGGGTTCGGCCACGACGGGCAACGTCTATTACCGCGAGGAATTCCGCCGTTACAGCGACAACGACGTCCAGAACACCAGCCTGACCAACATTGGGGTTAACTCCAAATACAGCAACGGGGTGACCAAGGCGGATTTCAACGCGGCCTACGCCCAGGTGGCCCAGAACGACAATGACATCCGGGCGACCGGTGATATCGTCCGGCGCAACATCTCCAATGTGGGCGGCAAGATCGAATTCGGGATTTCCGAGAAAACGGTCATCGCGATCGGGGCCGCCTTCGACAAGACCAACTACGGCCCGAAGTCCTACGTCGACAGCAACGTCTGGTCCCTGCCGATTGATGTCTATTATCAGGACAACCCCAAGCTCGATTGGAGCCTGGGCTACCGTTACCGCAGCACCGACCTCAGCGGCGCGGCACGGGACAGCAAGGATCACTTCCTCAGTCTCGGTGCCCGCGGTGAATTCACGCCCAAGCTGATCGGCCAGGTGCGCGCCGGCTACACCCAGCGCTCCTTCGATGTGGGCAGCGACAAGAATCTGTTCGGGGTGGATGGCAACCTGACCTATCTCTACTCGGACAAGACCAGCTACCGCTTCACGTTCGGCAACGACTTCGGCAGTTCCGGCACGGGTGACTCCACCAAGAATTTTACCCTCGGCCTCAATGCCAGCAACCAGTTCACCGAGCAGTGGTTCATGAGCGCCGGCCTGAACTATCGGTCGACCGAATATTCCACCCGCACGGACGACTTCATCGAGGGCCAGGTCGCCGTGACCTACGTCTACAACACCTACGTCAACTTCGGCGCCTCGCTGACCCTGCGCAACAACAGCTCCGATCTGGGTGCGGCGGAGTTCTCCCAGAACGTCTTCAGTGTGGGCGCCAACATCCGCTACTGAGCCCCCCGCATAGTCGCCAACGGAAGAAGGTCGCGGATCTTCTTCCGTTTTTTATTCCCTCCGGCCCATGTTACACCGAATCCACCGCCTGACCGCCCTGCTCGCACTGGCGCTGCTGCGCGCGGGCGCCCTGGCCGCCGAGGAGGCGCCGGCGGCGCAATCGACCGACTACGTGATGCAGCCGTCCGACCTGATTCGCGTGATGGTCTTCCAGGAGCCGGATCTGACGCGCGAGGTGCGCATCACCCAGGAGTATTCGATCACCCTGCCGCTGATCGGCACGATCGATCTCCGGAACAAGACCGTCCGGCAGGCGGAGGAGATCATCCGCAGCCTGTATGACAAGGACTACTTGGTGAACCCGCAGATCAATCTCACGGTTCTGGAATACACCCAGCGCACGGTCAAGGTCCTCGGCGCGGTGAACCAGCCGGGGGCGATTGTGTTCCCGCCGGAGCAGAAGATGGGGCTGCTGGAGGCAATCGCGCGCGCGGGCGGCTTCTCGCGGATCGCGGAGCGGCGGAAGGTGCGGCTGTCCCGCACCCTCGACGACGGCAAGACGGAAAATTACGTCATCAACGCCGACGAGATGATCCAGGGGGCCTCGGCGCAGCAGTGGCTGCTGACCAAGGGTGACGTCATCTTTGTGCCGGAGCGAATCCTCTGAATTTGATCAACATGGACACAGCGCCAAAGGGGGAAAAAGCCGCCGGTTCCGCCGAATCCTATCCCTACACCTATTACGGGACCAGCTACAGCGGCTATGGCGCGACCGGGTATGGCGGCGACACCCAGGTGCAGCGCAGCATGCAGGACTACGTGCTGATCCTGCGCGAACGCGTCTGGTATATCGTCCTGGTCTTCGCGCTGGTTTTCTCCGCGGCTGCCATCTTCACCTTCACCCGCGTCCCGCTCTTCCAGTCCGTCGCCAGCGTGCAGGTGCTGCGCGGCGATCCCGTGGTCATGCAGGTGCAGGCGGTGGTGAACAACGACATCCGCTCGGCCGAGGATCTCAACACCCAGGTCAAGGTGCTCGAGAGCTTCGCCATCATCCAGCGGGTCTCCGAGCGCCTGACCGGCGAGGACCTGAAGCAGTTTCTCGCGCCCTATCAGAACGAGGGCAGCGGCGAACCGGTCAACGTGGCCGAGAAAATCTTCAAGAACCGCAAAATCGTGCCCGTGCGGCTCAGCCTGGTCCTGCAGGTGCAATACACCCATCCCGACAAGTTCATCGCCTCGAAAGTCGCCAACCTCTTCATCGACGAATACATCGCCTACAACTCGCGCCTGCGCATCGAGGATTCCATGAAGGCCGTCGACGACCTGAAGGAGCGCGCCGAACAGCAGAAGAAGAAGGTCGAGGAGCTGGCGATCAACCTCCAGGCCTACCGGGAAAAGAACAAGCTGGTGTCCCTCGACCAGCGCAAGGACATCGTCACCGAGAAGCTCAAGGCGCTGAATGCCTATGTCACCCAGACCACCTCCCGGCTGAACGAGGCGGAAATCCGCTGGCGCCAGGTGCAGGAACGCAAGGCCACGCCGGCCCTGTTGCTCGATCTGCCGTTCATCTCCAGCTCGCAATTGATCGGCCAGCTCGTGCAGCAGGTCGCCGCGCAGAAGATCCTCATCGCCCAGCTGCACGACCATTACCGCGACAGGCACCCCAAGATGATGGAGGCGATGAATTCCATCGCCCAGACCGAGAAGGAATTGAGCCGCGCCATTGATTCGACGGCCGCGATGGTCGAGGCCGATTTCCAGACCGCCAAGCGCAACGACGACGAGGCCCGCGCCAACCTCAGCCGGCAGGAGACCGAGTCCCTCGAGCTGGACCGCTTCGCCGTCGAATACTCGAACCTCGAGCGCGACCTCGGGATCAACGAGCACCTGCTGAACAACATCCTCGCGCGCATGCGCGAGACCTCGATGAGCAGCACCATCGAGACCCAGAGCGCCCGCGTCGTGGACCGGGCCGCCCCGGCCCTCAAGCCCGTCTCGCCGAACATCCCGCTCAATCTCGCCCTGGGCTTCCTCGGCGGGCTGGCGCTGGGCACGGCGTTTGCGTTCTTCGTCGCCTACATCGACGACCGCGTGAAGAGCTCTTTCGACATCGAGTCCGTCATCGGGCTGCCGCTGATCGGCATCATCCCCGAGATCAAGCGGCTGGACCAGCCGGAAAAGGCCCAGATCGTCGTCAACAACCAGGACAAGCAGGTGGTCGAGTCCTTCCTCACCCTGCACTCCAGCCTCCGGCTCAAGGATGAGAGCAAGCGGGCGCAGTCCATCCTCGTCACCAGCACCATCCCGGGTGAGGGCAAGTCCTTCACCGTCACGAATCTCGCGCTCACCTTTGCCGCCCACGGCGAAAAGGTGGTCATCGTCGATTGCGACCTGCGCAAGCCGAACATCCACAAATCATTTGGCCTCGAGAACCTGAAGGGAGTGATCGACATCTGCGCCGGCACCCAGACGGTCGACCAGGTGCTGTGCAAGGCGGTGCATCCCAACTTGGACATCATTCCCGCCGGCGGCCGCGCCAAGAACCCCACGCAGATTCTCAACAGCAAGAATTTCGAGCTGATGCTCTCCGATTTGCGCAAGCGCTATGACCGCATCTTCATCGACACCCCGCCGCTCGCCGCGGTGAGCGACGCGCTGATCATCCTCCCGCTCGTCGACGGTTCGCTGTTCACCATCTTCTTCAACCGCGTCCGCCGCAAGGCCGCGCAGTTCAGCGCCCGCAAGCTCCTCGAGGTCAATGTGCCCTGCTTCGGCGCCGTGCTCAACGGCCTCAACCTCGCCGTCTCCGGCTATTACTACGCGCAGTATTACGACAAATCCTACAAGGACTACTACGTGACGATGGCGAAGAAGGATCCGGGCACAAAGGATCGCTGAGCCTTCGGCCCGTTTACCGACCGGGCCGGATTCTTGATTTATTCCCCGTGGGTTCAATACCCCGGAGCTTGCTCCGGCTTGGATGAAACGTAGCCACGAGCGTGAGCGAGTGGTAGTTTGTCCACTCGCTCACGCTCGTGGCTACTGGCCGAGCCGGAAATGAGAATGGAGGAGGGCATGGCAGTGGTCTTGATCAAATGCCTCGGGGCTTGCCCCGAGGATCTTTACGTAGGGCCGGTGCTCGCCGCCGGGCCGTTCTGCACAGTGGTGTGGTCCGTCCGACAAGCGACGACCCTACGTTCAGCCGCTCGCCGCCGCCCGTCTCAGGCGGTCATGCAGCGCCACCGCTAGGCCGCCCGCCGCAACCGGCAGCGCCTCGATCCAGATCTGTCGATGGCCGCCTTGGTCGGCCGCGCGCAGGACCCGGTATAAGTTACGCGCGATCTCGGCCAGGGCGCCGCGTTCGCTGAGCCAGTAGATGTCGCGGCCGGTCGGCCCGGCGGGCTTGCGCAGAAAAATCCCGGCCACACCGTGCGGTCGCCGGCCCCGCGGATTCCGGATGACGAGGGGCGTGCGCGGGCTGTAGTGCCGCGCCAGCATGCCTGGCGCCAGCAGGCGGCCCTTCGCGGCCTGGCGCGGAGCCTGTCCGACAGGCCGGCCGAGGAATTTCGCGAGCGTGGCCGCCGTCACCGCGCCCGGCCGCAGGATCCGCGGCCGGGCCGGGTTCGTCAGGTCGAGGATGGTGGATTCGACACCCACCGGACACGCGCCGCCATCGAGCACATGCCTGATGCGGCGGCCTAGGCCGTCGACGACATGCGCGGCCTCCGTCGGGCTGATGTAGCCGAAAAGGTTGGCGCTCGGCGCGGCGAGCGGGATTTTCGCCAGCCGCAACAGGCGCCGCGCCAGCGGGTGCGCCGGCGCGCGGAGGGCCACGGTCGCGCCGCCCGCGGTGACGACACCCGGCACGCAGGGCTGCTTCGGCAGCACTAGGGTGAGGGGCCCGGGCCAGAAGCGCCGGGCGAGCCGGCGCGCCGCGGGGTTGAATACCGCCAGTCGCTCCGCGTGGGCCAGATCAAGCACGTGCACGATCAGCGGGTCGCGGGCGGGCCGGCCCTTGGCCCGGAAGATCGCCCGGCAGGCCCGGGGGTCGAGCGCGTGGGCCGCCAGCCCGTAGACGGTCTCGGTCGGCACCGCCACCAGCTCGCCGCGCCGCAACGCGGCCGCCAAGCGGCGAAGGTTGGTCGGGGTGGGCGGATGGATGCGGGCCGGCATGAATTTAGGGCGACAAAAAAGCCGGAGCAGATGCTCCGGCTGAAAGGACTCCGTTGGCAACGGTTTACAGCATCGTCAGCAGGTTGCGCGCGCTTTTGATCTTGGAGGTGACCTTGCGCTGCTGCTTGGCGGTGAAGCCGGTGTATTTGCGCGGCAGGATCTTGCCGGTGTCGGTGATGAAACGGCTCATCAGCTGCGGGCTGGTGTAGGGAATCTCCTCCGGCTTGAGGGTCTGGGTCTTCGGTTGTTCGGGCGTGCTCATGAATGAAAAAGGAGTCGGAAGGTTGGGATTCCGTCTGCCCCTGTCAACGGACATTTTGGGGTTGCCAATGCCGCGGCGCGGGACTGTTTGGGAAAGTGGTTAGTCCCCGTAGCTCAAATGGATAGAGCACGCGTTTCCTAAACGTGTGATCCCGGTTCAATTCCGGGCGGGGGCACCAGCCTTCGCTCCGCTTCGCGGAGCTATAGCCTTTGGGCGAAGGCGGATCGGTCGGGTCATCTCCGCCGACGCTGTAATGCCGCCTACATCCCGCTGGGAAAGGCCTTGAGATCCACCACGCCGCTGGCCCGGACCTGCTTCAGGGCCTTGCCGTATTCCTCCAGCAACCGCAGCGCATAGCGCAGCCGTTTGCGCTGCATCTGGTCCTCCTTGCCGAGGTCGGACGCGCCGTCGGGCGCGTTCAGGTTGTCCGCGGCGTGGTGAATGATCGCGTGCTCGGGAATCCAGGCGAGGCGGTTGTTCTTGGTGCCGCTCATCCGCAGTTCCGCCACCGGATAACTGCCGCCGCGGCTGGCCGACACGGTCACGATCAGGCCGGGCTTGTGGCCGATCTCGCCGGCCGGGCAGTTGAGCAGGAAGTTTTTCACCGCAGGGGTCGCCATGCCGCCCCATTCGGGCGTCACGACGACGAGCGCGTCGGCGGCCTTCAGTTCGGCCGAGATCGGATCCCACAGCGCATCAGGCGCGCCGCCGGTCGCCTCGTCCCAGAGGGGCAGGGGATTGCCGCCGAGATTAAAGAGATGGACCTCGGCGCCGGCATGCTCGCGGGTGAGGACCGACTTGATGTAATTGGCGACCTTGAGGGTCTGCGCCTCCGCCCGGTGGCTGCCGCTGAGGATGAAAAATTTCATGGCTTTTCCTATGCCCCACCTAGGGCTTGCTTGCAAGCGGGCCGCGCGCAAACATCCCGGCCTGTGTCCAATTCCTTCGGCCAGCTTTTCCGCATCACCACCTGGGGCGAAAGCCACGGGCCGGCCGTGGGCGTGGTCATCGACGGCTGTCCCGCGCGCCTGCCGCTGACGGCGGCGGAAATCCAGGCCGACCTCGACCGGCGCCGGCCGGGCCAGAGCGACATCACCACGCCGCGCAAGGAGGCCGACCGGGTCGAAATCCTGTCCGGCGTCTTCGAGGGGTTGACCACGGGCGTGCCGATTTCCCTCGCGGTGCGCAGCTCCGACCAGCGGCCGGCGGCCTACGACGAGATGAAGGGAAAGTTCCGGCCGTCGCACGCTGACTTCACCTATCAGGCCAAATACGGCCACCGGGATCACCGGGGCGGCGGGCGTTCCTCGGCGCGCGAGACCATCGGCCGCGTCGCCGCCGGGGCGGTCGCCAGAAAAATCCTTTTCACGGCTTGCGGGATCGAGGTGCGCGCCTACGTCACCCGGATCCACGACCTGATCGCCCCGCCGGTCACGCGCTTTCCGACCCTCGCCGAGGTGGAGGCCAACGCCGTGCGCTGTCCGGACGCCAATACCGCCGCCCGCATGATCGAGCGCATCAAGCAGGTGCGCAGCGCGGGCGACTCCGTCGGCGGCGTCATCGAGTGCCGCGTGCGGAATGTGCCTGCCGGGCTCGGCGAGCCGGTCTTCGATCGTCTGGAGGCCGATCTCGCCAAGGCCATGCTCTCGCTGCCGGCGACCAAGGGCTTCGAGGTCGGCAGCGGCTTCGCGAGCACCCTGCTCAAGGGCTCGCAGCACAACGACCCCTACGTGAAGCGCGCCGACCGCATCGGCACCGCAACCAACAATTCCGGCGGGGTGCAGGGCGGGATCAGCAACGGCGAGGAGATTGTCTTCCGCACGGCCTTCAAGCCCACGGCCACGATTCTCCTGCCGCAAAAGACTGTGGATGTGCACGGCGCCGCGACGGAATTGTCGGCCGGGGGCCGGCACGACCCGTGCGTGCTGCCGCGCGCGGTGGTCATTGTCGAGGCCATGACGGCCCTCGTGCTGGTCGACCACTGGATGCGGCAGGCGGCGCAGAACGAGACCTTCAAGCTTTGATTTTACACCAAGAACGCAAAGCTCGCGAAGTGCTTTGCCCGGATTTGCATTCTTAATGTCCTTTGCGACCTTTGTGTAAATGAATCCGGTCTACTTCATCCTCGGCACGCCCGGCTCGGGCCGGCGGGCCATCGTGCGCGACCTCATCGAGAACGGCCTTGCCGCGGAGGACCAGGCGCTGGTCCTGCTGGCCGAATCCGAGACGGCCGATCCGGCGGAGGCCAGGCTCGCCGCCCTGCCCAACGCCGAGGTCCGCCGCTGGCGCTGGAAAGAGCCGGCACTGCCCCGGGTCAAACTGCCGGCCGGCGCCACGGTCTTTTTTCTGGCCGATGCGCGCGTCAGCCCGATCGACCAGCTCGAGGCGCTCAAGCCCTGGCTCGAGGAACACGGCGCCGGGCTCGCGCGCATCTTCTGTGTCGCAGACTGCTCGCTGGCGGAAAAGCAGCCCGTGCTGCGCCAATGGTTCGACGCCTGCATCCACTTTGCCGACGTGGTTTTCCTGACCCGGCGCGAGGGCCTGGCCAACAAATGGCTCAGCGATTACATCAAGCACTACACCAGCGAGCGTTTCCCCTGCCATTTCGTCCAGGTGAAGACCAAGGGCGACCTCGCCACGCCGATCGTGTGGCTCGATCCCACCGCCCGCCGGGTTTCGCAGTATTTCGAGGATGACTATGTGGACCTGTCGGATGTCGTGATCGAAACCGGGGACGACGAAGCCGAGGCAGGTGACGCGGTCGAGCCGGGGGAGGAGGACGGCCTGATCCCGCCCGAGCCCTATTTTGTGCGGTTGAGCAGCGGCCGGCGCGCCAAGGAAGTGCCGGACCTCCGCGACTACCTGCCGGCGAAATAACCCGCCCGAAAATCGGCGGCAACGCCGCAGCCGGTTGCGCTATAGTGGCGCTATGATACAACCCGAATCTGCCATGGCCGCCCCCGCCCAGTCCCTCCCCACGCCGCGCACGATGTATCGGGCGCTCGCCCGGCGCGACGCGGCCTACGAGGGCGTGTTTTTCACCGGCGTGAAGACGACCGGCATCTTCTGCCGCCCGACCTGTCGCGCCAAGAAGCCCAAGCCCGGGAACGTCGAGTTCTTCCCCACCATCAGCGAGGCGCTGCACGGCGGCTACCGGCCCTGCCGTCTGTGCCGGCCGCTGGACGGCCCCAAGCCCGTGCCGCCCCTCGTCGAGCGCCTGCGCCGTGCAGTGGAGGAATCCGCCGACGGCCGCGTGACCGACAAGGATCTCGTCGCCATGGGCGTCGAGCCCTCGACCGCCCGCCGCCGCTTCCTGGCTTACCACGGCATGACCTTCCACGCCTACCAGCGCGCGCGGCGGATGGGGCTGGCGCTGCGCGACGTGCAGGCCGGCAAGGCCGTCATCGACGTGCAGCTGGCGCGCGGCTACGAGTCCACCAGCGGCTTCCGGGAGGCGTTCACGCGCATCTTCGGCGCGCCGCCGCGCGGCGCCAAGGCCGGCCACTGCCTGCTCGCCCGGCGGATCGAGACCCCGCTCGGCACCATGCTCGCGCTGGCCGACGGGCAGGGGCTGCGGCTGCTGGAATTTGCCGACCGCCGCGGGCTCGAGCGCGAACTCGCCGTCCTGCGCCGCCGGTTGAAATGCGCGATCGTGCCGGGCAGCCACGCCACGCTCGACCGGACGGCGGGCGAGTTGGCGGAGTATTTCGCCGGGAAGCGGATGGAGTTCACGGTGCCGCTCGCACCGGTGGGCTCCGAATTCCAGCGCCGCGTGTGGGCGGAGTTGGGACGGATTCCGCCCGGGCGCACGCGCAGCTATGCCGAGATGGCGAAACGGCTGGGCATCCCCAAGGGCCCGCGGGCCATCGGCCGCGCCAACGGGGCGAACATCCTGGGCATCGTCGTTCCCTGCCACCGGGTCATCAACGCCGACGGTTCGCTCAGCGGCTATGGCGGCGGCATCTGGCGCAAGCAGCGCCTGCTCGAGCACGAGCGCAAATGCACTCAGCCCTGATTTTCACAGGAGGCCGCAGAGGTGACAGTGAAGGCATCTGGCGGATTCCAAGCCTCCGTTTCTTCTGTTTCCTCCTGTAAAACCGCCTGGGTTCAGGTCCTTGTTCATCCGTGCAATCCGCTGAGTTGTTGTTTCCCCGTGACCTGCACAAAGTTCTTGCGCCACCGGGGTCGGGAAGTATCCATGACCCTTCTGTTTTTTGCCCGGGTGGTGGAATTGGTAGACACGCAGGTCTCAGAAGCCTGTGCCTAACCGCATGCGAGTTCGAGTCTCGCCTCGGGCACCATTTGAAAAGTCCGCTGGCTTCCCCGCCCGCGGACTTTTGCTTAGTCCGGCATCACCCGTGACCACCCCGGCGGCGGCCCACTTCGAGGCGTTCCTGCACATCCGGCCCCATGAGGCCGAGGCGGTTGAGGAATTTCACGCCGCCATTAAGCTCGGCTGGGACATCCCGGAAGCGCGGCAAAACGCAGCGCGGGCGCGGGGCAATCGCTGAGCGGACAAGCCGGCTCCGTTCAACAGGTGGGCGTCGGTTTCCACACCGACGCCTATCGCCGATGTGGAAATCGGCGACCCCCCACCCTCAACCGAGCCGCGCGAACGTGTCGCGCAGGGTCAGGCTCAGCTTGTCCTGCCGGGCCTGCATTGCCGCGTAGGTCGCGCGATGCTGCCGGTTCGGCGCACACCGGGTGGATTCGTTGAGCGCGACGGCGCGCGCCGCAAGCGCGGCCAGCGCGGGCTTTTCCCCGTGCCGCAATCCGTCGCACCACGCCGCCTGCAGCGCGCCGCCGAGGGCCGCGCCCTCGTCCTCCACCATTGCGACGACCGGCACGCCGAAGATGTCCGCCATGATCTGCCGCCACACCGCCGACTTGGCGCCGCCACCGGTCAGCCGGATTTCCTTCGCCTTGACGCCGAGTTTTTCCAGCCGGCGCAGGCCGTAATTCAGGCCGAGGGTCACGCCTTCCATGCCGGCGCGGGCCAGATGGCCGGGAGTCAAGGTGCGGCGGTTCAGCCCGTAGAGCACGCCGGTGCCGCGCGGCACGTTGGGCGTGCGCTCGCCGTCGAGGTAGGGGACGAGCGTCAGCCCGCCGGCTCCGGCGGGCGCGGCGGCCACCGCCGCCTCGAGCGCAGCGTGGTCCCAGCTGAAGAGCGTGCGGAACTGCTCGGTGACGAGCGTGAGGTTCATCGTGCAGAGCAGCGGCAGCCAGCCGCCGGTGGACGAGCAAAACGCCGCAATCTCACCCTGCGGATCGACGACCGGTTGCTTGCTGAAGGCGTAGATGGTGCCGCTGGTGCCGAGACTCGCGGTGACGACCCCGGGAGAAACGTTGCCCGTGCCGATGGCGCCCATCATGTTGTCGCCGCCGCCGCCGCTGACCACGACGTCGGGCGAAAAGCCATACTGCCGCGCCAGCGTGGGGCGCAACGTGCCGGCGGCCTCATGCGAGCCGGAAAGCGGCGGCAGCCAGTCCGCGAGGTTCTTGTCGATGGCGCCCGCCGCCTCGCGCGACCAGGTGCGCCGACGCACGTCGAGCAGCGCGGTGCCGGAGGCGTCGCCGGGCTCCATGACATGATTCCCGGTGAGGTGGAGATTCAGGTAGTCGTGCGGCAGCAGGACGTGCCGGAGCTTTTTGAAATTCGCGGGCTCATGGCGCTTCAGCCAGAGGATCTTCGGCGCGGTGTAGCCGGGCAGGAAGGGCAGGCCGGTCCGGCGGATGACCGCCTTGGCGCCGCCAAGCTTCTTGGTGAGCAGCGCGCATTCCGCGACCGTGCTGGTGTCGCACCAGAGCTTGGCCGGGCGGATGATCTGGCCGGCCGCGTCGAGCGGGACGAAACCGTGCTGTTGGCCGGAGACGCCGATGCCGCGCACGCGCGAGCGGTCGATCTTCGCGGCGACCTCGCCGATGACGGCGTCGAGCGCGGCCGTCCATTCCTGTGGATGCTGCTCCATGTGGCCGGCGGGCAGCCCGGCGATCAGCGTGTGCGGCGCGCGGGCCTCGG
>Ga0315295_10000395_pt1 | contig 37339 bp, 39 predicted proteins | sample YL17G14_0_MG_FD_204453 | JGI IMG/M metagenome (GOLD analysis project Ga0315295, IMG submission 204453) | Sediment microbial communities from Yellowstone Lake, YNP, Wyoming, USA - YL17G14_0 | ecosystem: Environmental > Aquatic > Freshwater > Lake > Sediment | place: USA: Wyoming | collected...
GGAAGGTCCGAGAGTTGCCTCTGGGAAGAGGGGGGCCTGAGAGCATCTGCTGAACCTCCCTGCGGTAGTTGGACATTATGGGCTGGCACGTGGTAATGGCATGGAGTTGGTACGCATCAAGCATGCCCTGGGACAGCAGGTGCCAGTTGAGGCATTTAAGCGGCACAGCTCCGGCGGCTGCCTCCGCGTATCTCTGGAATTCCTTCCGGATTCTCAAGAAGCGAGAGCTTGGCACTAACCAGTAGCCGGCCCTGTACAATACATCCAATGACCGCTCGAGCCTCTTCTGGAGCTCATCTTGGGGGATCTCCCTGTTATAGGTGGTGGCGCTCAACTTGAACCTCCAGCGGGCGAGCCCACACCCTCCGTGTCACGGTGTGGGAGGCCCTGCCATTTCCTGGGGATCTCTTCTCCCGCCCCCGCCCAAATCCTTCCTTCTCCGCCACGATCCGAGGGGGTATGGCAGGAGACTCATCCGGCCGCAAGAATACCGATACCGTGTATGTATACCAGTGTCAAAGGAGGGCCACGCATGGATAGCCCGGCCGAAGTGTGGAGAGCCAAGCACTCCCTGTGGCATCTCTTCAAGATGTGGCAAGTGTGTCCCCGAGGAGAGCAGTCTAAGTCGGTATTCGACTCCTGGTACGAAGATCGATTCTTGAGCGCTCTTGGGGATCTGAGGGAACGGTTCCGGCGTGTGTTGTCCGAAGATTGGAGTGGAAGAGATTCCCGGTCTGCTGGCGGCGAACCAATGGTCTACAGGGAGTATAGGGCTGTCGATCATGAGCTCGATGCTAGACTAGCATTATTCAGTGACTGTGACTTTGCACATTAGGCCACCGTACGTTTTGCACAATCCTCAGACGTGAGATCCCGTTCCAATCTGCAAGTTTTCGGATTCGCTCGGATGGCCCTCCCGACCTCTTTCACTTTGCGCCGACCCTCGACTTGCGCTTTGCACGCTGGGCGGAGTGGCGTTGGCCGCCAAGAGGAAAGGTGGCGCCGGGGAGGCGCCACCGACAGGCTTTCTTCCGCGTGCGGGGCTAGAGGCTGGCGTCCGCCGAGGCCAGCCTGACTGTCTCCGCGTCGATGGGGTTCTGTTTGAACTGGGCTCCCAGGAGCAGGGATGTTCTGGCCAGGTTGTTCACCAGCCTGGGCCAGCCTCCCGAATGGGAAGCGATGGCCTCCAGCGCCTGCTCAGTGAAGACCTCCGTGGTCGCGCCGGCCAGTCTCAGGCGGTGAGCGACGTAGCGGAAGACCTCGTCCTTGTCCATGGGCTCCATCTTGTAGTGGACGATGACCCTCTGGGCGAGGGGCTGGGTCTGGTTGAGCCGCAGCCTGGAGGTAAGAAAGGCGCTCTGCCGTTGTAGTCCTTCTCCAGCCAGGCGGCGAAGGCGTGGTTCAGCGCTTCGACGGACGTTAGGCTCTCGGGCGCTAAGACCGAGTAGAACCGTTCTTTGACGGTCAGAAAGAAGCGCTCGATCTTTCCCTTGGCCGCGGCGTCGTAAGGTTTGGCGTGGATGAGCGCGATGCCGAGCGACGCGCAGACGAACTGAAACTGCCCTGACCTGTAGATTTTGCCGTTGTCTGTGTAGACCTTGTCGGGGATCCCCCTCCTGCAAAGAGCTTCCTTGAACACCGCCTTCAGCGAGTCGAACGACTGGTCCCGGCAGAACCCCGCGAACGGCACCAGCCTGGAGGCGTCGTCGAGGAAGGCCAGGAGGTAGGTGGCGGCCTTCTTCCTGCCCACCTTGAGGTAGGGGCCGTACGACAGGTCCTCCTGCCAGAGCCCGTTCACCTTGTCCAGGGCGAACCTCTTCCTCTCGGGCTCCTTCCGGAGCCTCTTGCCGACCAGGTCCAGTTTCTTCAGGAACCGGTAGACGCTGCAGTAGGAGACGTCTTGGGGCTTAAGCACGTCTTTCTCCACGAGTTGGTGGTAGAACACGGTCACCGGGACCTGGGTGCTGCCCTCCCGGAGTTCGAGGATCCTCTGCCTGGCCTCCAGGGGTATCACCCTGGGCTTGCCCTTGTCGGACCGCCTGCAGGGCTTCAGGCCGTCGAGGCCCTGCCTGAGATAGACCCCGAGCCAACTCTGAATGGTCTTGGGGCTGTACTCCGTCCTCCCGTAGTAGGGCACCTGGTAGACCTTGCCCGACACTTCGGCAAGGTAGTCGGCTTTGTCCTCGACGCCATGCAGCAAGGGCGCGATCAAGCCGTACCGGAAGAGGAAACTCACCGTAAACCAAGCCTAATCGACCATGGAGAGCTGAACCACGGAGAAGGTCTGTGGGATGCCCTGGCTTTACGGGAAGACTTCCTTTCTGTCCTCAGGCAGCCGCTCCCTCATGCCCAGGTCCCGCAGGAAAGCCAGCGCCCTGTTGGCGTTCGCGAGGAAGCGCCTCCAGTGGAACCGGAGGAGTTCCCTGTAGCTCCGCACCTTTCCGAGGAGCGACTCCACGACGAACCGAGCGGTGTGCTGGAAGTGCGGCAGCAGGAACGATGGCAGGAGCGAGACCGTCCTGCGGCAGACCCGGCAGAGAAGCCGGTGAACCATCACCACCAACTCGGTCTACAGGCATATGACCGACCTTCCTCTTGTACGCCTCGAACGCGCAGACTGTGGTCGCCCGTATGACATGTCAACACGTGGCCCGAGTTTCCCAGAAGACGCACGTGATCAATAACCGAAAATGATGGTCTGCAAAGCAGGAATCCGGCACTCCTCGTAGAACACTACAGCATTGCTGCTACTACTCGATGATTAGCAGCGATAGGCAGATAAACCGACATCTATGATCCTCAGGGCCGACTCAGGTTCAACGACAGGCGTCTGCTGTACAACTCTCTCAGATGTAGACGCGATGTAGATGCGGACAGTCTGGTGGCTCTCTTATTTCCCTAGTATCACGACCGGAGGACGGCTTTCACACAGATCCCCTCGTCTTCGCTGAAGTTCGAATCTCCTGGAGGTGAAGAAATGTTCGCGAAGGGCATGACGGTCGACTTTCTCTTTGTTCTCTTCATCGGCCTTTCCGTCGTCCTCGTCCTCCGAAGGAGCAAGACCCATCCCTCTTCCTATCAGATCAGGAAGATATCTGGCCTTGATGCCATTGATGAAGGCATAGGCAGGGCGACGGAGATGAGCAGGCCGGTCTTCTACATGCCTGGCGGCGTCGGCGACGTCATAGACCCCCAGACACTTGCCTCGATGGACGTGCTGTCAGAAGTCGCGAAGATCACCGCGCGTTACGACACCCGTCTGATCGTCCCGCTTCGGCGCGCCTACCTTGTACCCATCATGTCGGAGGTCGTACGCCAAGCCTACGCTTCGGAGGGCAAACAAGACAGCTTCCGCCCGGAGCAGATCCGCTGGTATGCGGATGACGGTCCGGCATTCGCCAGCGGGGCCGTGGAGCTCATGTTCCGCGAGAAGGTTGCGACCACGGTAATACTGGGGGATTTCTCCTTCGACGCCTTGGTCTTTGCCGAAGCCGGAAACCAGGCCGGCGCCATTCAGATAGGCGGGACGGCCACGATCAACCAGATCCCGTTCCTGGTAGCAGCCTGTGACTACTCAATCATTGGCGAGGAGATCTACGCCGCCGCTGCCTACTTGACCAAGGACCCGGCCCGAATAACAGCTCTAGTCGTGGAGGACTGGGTGAAGTACATCTTGACGGGACTCATCCTTCTGGGCGCGGCGATGAAGACAGCCGGCGTGGTGGGATCACTGACCAAACTGATTGACATGTAGGAGGGGAGTGAGGCAGGAGTGAAGACGTTCATACCCAGGGTTTTTACAGTAGCCCCAATCATCATCATTGCGGCATGTGTGTTCTTTGGCGTCGTTCCCACAGTGGGCAAGGAAATCGACAAATGGTACATCCTCAGCATAAGCGTTGCCTGCTGCGTCGGTCTCGTCAACCTCACTCAGGTACACGTGCGAAACATCGTGAAGCGCGCCAAAGACTGGGACCTATCCGTACTACATGTCGTCTTCCTGTATGGCATGCTCCTGATCGGACTCACCAAGGGCCCGACCAACAAGACGTACATGTGGCTATTCGATGTCGCGGACGCCGCACTCGGTAGCACCTTCTACTCGATCCTGGCGTTCTACATCGTTTCCGCCGCCTACCGATCTTTCAGGGTCAAGAACCGAGACGCCACGATATTGCTCGTTGCGGCCGTAATTGTTCTGGTCGGCAGGGCTCCATTGGGCGAGTATCTCATCCCGCAGTTCGGTACGTGGACAGGGTGGATCATGGACGTTCCGAACGCAGCAGCTATGCGGGCGGCGACCCTTGGTGTCACGCTAGGCGCTGTTATCACCGGCATCCGGATCCTGTTAGGTTTGGAACGCGGAATCCTTAGTGGCGGCTCGTAAGGGGGGTGTAGACATGAATATCTGGGCACGTCTTGCTAACCTCGACCGTCGCATCTACTACTTCCTGCTCATTCTGGTGGTGGCCCTGCCCATGGTGAAACCCTGGGGGTTACCGATCAAGACGGGCAAGGAGGCAAGGTCGTTCTACGAAACGATAGAGAACCTTCCAGCCGGCAGCACCATAGCTCTTGCCATTGAGTACGGTGTACTCGTCACAACCGAGCTAAACCCGCAGGTGGCTGCCCTCTACAAGCAGGCGCTGGGCAGAGGTCTCCGGATCATCATGTGGTCGGCAGTCGATCCTGAAGGCGCCAACGTCACCCAGTCACTCCTGGTACCCATCACCGAACAGATGGGCAAGAAGTACGGAGTCGATTGGGTGAACTTGGGCTTTAAGCCTGGGGGAGATGTCACCACGAAGAAGCTGGTCGACAGCTTCTGGGAAGGCGCTGGGTACGTGGACATCTCCGGGACCCGCCTTGAGAACCTTCCGATCATGCAGGGCTTCACTTCGATGGCCAAAGCCTCCCTTCTGGTTGTCGTTACCGGTACGCTACCCGGACCAGACAAATACCTGAAGATGGTAAGCATACCGACCGGCCTTCAAATGGCGGTCGGGACCACGGCCGGCATGGCCTCTACTGAGAACCAGTACTACCGGTCAGGTCAGTACAAGGGCCTTCTGATGGGAGCCCGTGGCGGCGCTGAGTACGAGTTCCTTACCGGGCATCCAGGCCGTGCGATTGTGAACATGGACTCCCAGTCCGCAGCCCACATCATGGTTGTTCTCCTGATCGTCCTGGGGAACGTCGGCTACTTCGTCAGCAAGAAAAAGGCCGCTCTGGCCGCGTCAGGGAGGTGACACCATGGATCTAAAAATCTGGGTGTCGGCCTTGGGCACCCTCTGCATCTATAGCCTGGTGTTGTACAAGGAGAACAAGCTGTACCGCGTCGCAGAGACGGTACTGGTCGCAGCCGTGGCGGCCAACTGCATCGTGGTCACGTTCAACAACTACATCAGGCCGACGGTTGCGTCCGACATCATTCGGGACGGCAAGTACTGGCGATTAGTCCCGATCCTCATAGGGCTTCTCGTCTACACCAGGTTCATCAAGCCGATCTCGTGGCTTCAGCGGATACCTATCGGGTTCTGGATCGGAGTCAGCTCGGCGTACATCCTCACGAGGAACCCCGGTCTCTTCCTGAGCCAGGTGAAGGCAACGTTCCTATCTCTCAGCAGTATCAACAACATCATCTTTGTGCTCGGCGTTGTGACAGCGATTGCGTACTTCTATTTCAGCGTCTCTCTCAAAAACCCGTTGATGAAAGGCGCCAGCAGCATTGGCCGGACGTTCCTCCTCGTTGCATTCGGGGCCAGTTTCGCCAACATGGTCATGACCAGGGTCTCGACCTTACTGGGCAGGGTACAGTTCCTGCTTCAGGATTGGCTGAAGGTGATCAAGTAAGAGGGCAAGCAGGGGCCTTGAGGGGTGTACCAGGAAGAGTCCGCGTGGAGGACACCGGACTCTTCCAGGTTTCGTGCAGGTCGGGTGTTTGACCTAAGATACACCCACAGGGGCTACATAGGGAGGTAGATCGGCATGAAGCGCCTGATCGTAAACGGCAGGATCTTCTTTCCCAATGGCGAGATCGGCGAGGGTCAGATTCTGATCGACGGTAGGATGATTGCGGAGGTGGGTCGTGAAATCCCTCCACCCGCTGATGCCGAGATCCTCGATGCGAGTGATTGCACGGTGATTCCAGGTCTAATCGATGCCCATCTTCATATCACCTTTGGCCCCGACTACCATCTTCTGCCACCAGGGCAAGTCGCTCTTCGGGCGGCGTCCAAGGCCCATAAGGTTCTGATGGCTGGCACCACCGCGATCAGGGACGTAGGCGGTCTTCACTATCTGGACATAGCCCTGCGGGATGCGATCGATGGCGGGGAGCTTTCCGGGCCACACATGCTGGCAAGCGGGCGGTTCATAGCGATCACAGGGGGACATGCGTACGTGCGCGCCCGTGAAGCCGATGGCTGCGATGATATCCGAAAGGCAGTGAGGGAGCAGGTCAAAGCCGGGGCTGACTTTCTGAAGTTCATGGCAAGCGGCGGCGTGGCTGACTCGTCTGACAATCCCCAATCAGCGCAGCTGACGCTCGATGAACTCAAGGTCGGTGTCGAGGAAGCGACGCGAGCCGGGCGAAAGGCTATTGCCCACGCGCATTCATTGGCGGCAATAAAGAACGCGATCGATGCTGGCTGTTACAGCATCGAGCACGGGACGTACATGGACGACGAGACTGCCCGCCGCGCTGCTGGGGAAGGGGTCTGGCTAGTTCCGACTTTCGATGTGTACCGCGAGATTGCCGAATCGGGCAAGCGACCGGCGAAACTTGCAGCTACTGCTAAAGCAGTTCTCGAGGCGAAAGTGCCCAGATTCCTCAGAGCCCTGGAACTCGGGGTTCGATGGGGCATTGGCACCGACGGCGGAACGTCCTACCCGGTGGACAATCTTGCCGCAGAAATGGAGTTCCTTGTGAGATTGGGGATACGGAACAACGAGGTCTTACTCCGGGCCACCAAGGTTAATGCTGAGATACTCGGACTGGACAGGAAGACAGGGACCATTGAGTCTGGTAAACAGGCGGATCTAGTGATAGTGGAAGGAAACCCCGTGACCGATATTCGTTCACTAAAGAGAATCAGGTGGGTGATTAAGGACGGTAAGAAATTCAGCCCGTCGGAGACCTGAAGCACGTACATTCCTGGATGAGCCTCGTGGAGGCGGTCCTTGAGAGACGCTTGTGCATCTTTTGGCAGTGCAGGAATCCAACAGCATCGGTGGAATTTCACTGCTGATATTTGATGATTAGCCAGGATAATAGGGGTGTATGCATTGAGATCCGACGATCGAGTTGTGACGTACGAGATTCTGTTGGCTCTGGCCAACAATGCGGGACCGATTGGGGCCACCACTCTGAACATCCAGCTCGGGCCCAAGCTGGGGTTAGGACAGGCTACAATCGGCCGAAAGCTCCTTGAGATGGACTCCAAAGGGTTTACTGTCAAGAGAGGTTTGCAGGGAAGGGAGATCAGCGACCACGGCAGGACCCATCTGAACGAGATCTTCAGGGAAATGACCCTCGAGAAAGAGAACCAGCAGTTCATCCAGTCGCTTGATGCAGGAACCAAGGAGCGGCTGCTGGAGGTCCTTGCCGTGCGCCGAATCATTGAGAGCGAGGCGGCGCGTCTGGCGGCTCAGAAGTGTACGCCGGACATGATCGGCGCGATGGAAGAGGTGCTCAACCGGCAAGCGGGAAAAATCGCAAAGGAAGAACCGGGGACGGACGAGGACCTGGAGTTTCATGACCTGGTTGCGCACGCCTCGAGCAACAGCGTACTTAAGGACGTCCTGGTGATCATTCGAAGGGCAAGTCAGCTCTCTCCCCTCGTGGCGACGATTCGTCAGAAGGTCGGAGGGAGACTCCTGTCTGAGCACCTCGAAATCCTCAAGATGATGAAGCTCCGAGCGCCCGATTCGGCAGCAGAAGCCATGGCACAGCACATCGGAAGCCTGGCGAAGGACGTTGAGATGTTCTGGGACCAAACACACCACAAGGCGGTTTAGATCAAGCGGTTTAGATCAAGAGGTGGCTGTCATGACGAGTGTGGCCCGCACCATCGGCAATCGGCTCAAACAAGAAGGTATTGATTACGTCTTCGGAGTCCCGGGTGGCGAAGTCCTGGACCTGATGCAGGGTTTTCGTCAGGAGGGACTGAGGTTTGTCCTCACCAGGCATGAAACAGCAGCGGCCTTCATGGCGGACGCCCACGGGTACTTGACCTCAAGACCCGGCGTTTGCCTGGCTACACTCGGTCCGGGAGCGACGAACCTTGTCACAGGTGTCAGCCACGCCTTCTTGGATCGATCGCCGGTCATCGCGATCAGCGGACAACTGCCAGTTGATCGCCTGGCATCGGCCACTCATCAGGCTATCGACCTCCAAGACCTGTTCAGACCGGTGACTAAGTGGCGCCACAGGGTTTCGCCGGGTAATGCATTCGATGTCGTAGATAAAGCTATTGCTATTGCCACCGAAGAACGGCCAGGGCCGGTCTATCTGGAAGTGCCGAGTGACGTACCCAGACAAGAGTTCACTGGAGATCCAGTCTCAAGACCTACGGTCAGGGCCAGAGCGCGAGGGGTTGGTGGACGTGCATTCGATGAGGCCATTCAGGCGATTGCCCGAGCCGGCAGACCCCTGATCTTGGCAGGGCTAGGAGTGAAACGCGGTAGCGCCCATGAAGAGCTGAAAGCCATGGCTGAGAAGCTGTGCGTACCTGTGATCGTATCTCCCAAGGCGAAGGGCGCCATGCCAGAAGATCATGACCTCTTCATTGGAACAATCGAAATGCTCGGTACTGACTACCTCTACGAGCTGATCCAATCAAGTGACCTCCTGATCGCGGTGGGGCTCGACGCGGTCGAACTCGACAGACCATGGCCGGCTCCCGTCCCTATGGTACATATTGACGCCCTTCCCAACGTGGACCGCTACTTCCCCTCCAATTGGGACCTCATAGGGCCAATCAAGCGGACCCTACTGGATATCGGTAGGACGTTGGGCTCCCGCAGCTACTGGAGGACCGAAGCGGTCCGAGAGTGCAGGGAAAGACTGTTCCGGTTGACTAGGGGCACGGTTTCCGGCCTCTGCCCACATCATGTCCTTGATGCGATGAGGGAGGTAGCCCCGAGAGAGACCATCCTGGCTACAGATGTCGGAGCGCACAAGATGGCCGTCGGCCAGTACTGGAAGGCCTACGAACCTGGCCGGTTCCTGGTGTCCAACGGGCTGTCTTCGATGGGTTACGGCGTTCCGGCAGCCCTGGCGGCGAAGCTCCTGAACCCTCAGTGTCCCGTGATGGCCGTAGTAGGGGACGGGGGGTTCGGCATGAGTATGGCGGAGCTTGAGACGGCAGTCAGGGAGGACCTGCCTGTTGTGATCACGGTCATGTCGGATCAGACCCTGAACCTGTGTAGGATGGGGCAAGAACGCCGGGGTTACGACCCGTTTGGAGTGGACTTCGCGCGTCTCGATTATGTGGCGTTGGCCGCCGGTTTTGGCGTCGAAGGGATCGTCCTTGACGACCCGTCGGATTGCCGGGATGCATATCGGGCTGCTCTTCAGAAAAGGGTCCCGGTACTGGTGGAGGCCAGGATAAACGGCGCAGCGTACCACATTTGAGGCGAACCTGAGGCTCAATCTGGGAGCATCGGTCCAGGCTTCTCTGGTGCAGAACAAGGAGGCCGGGCAAGATGAGTGACCAAGACATCGTGGCGGCGGATCGCGACATGATCGCCGAGCTATTCACTGCGGATGAATGTTACAGGAATCTGGTGACCCTCTGCGATAGGTTCGGTTCGAGGTTCGGCGGGACGGAAGGGGAGAAGGGCGCGGTCGAGTTCATGGCCGGCAAGTTCAGGGAGTATGGCATGGATTCGGTCTCCAAGGAGGAGTTCCGGTACAACGGGTGGATCCGCGGCACCGTTGCCCTCACGACCACTGCGCCGCTAGAGAGGGAGTTCAAATGCATCGCCCTTCCGTACACCGGCACGACGGATGTGGAGGCCGAACTCCTCTACGTAGAGAACGGCACCCCGGATGACTTTGAGCTGGTAGCGGACAAGGTCAGAGGCAAGGTAGTCATGGCATCGTCAAGATCCCCTGCCTGGCTCAAGAGAAGCGTGCATAGGGATGAGAAAATCGGCCGGGCAGTCCAGCTCGGCGCCGTGGGCTTTATCTGGATGAGGGCCGACCCCGGCCTCCTGGAGGAAACCGGCGCCGCCAGGTGGAACATGGAGGCGGAGATCCCTTGCATTGCTGTCTCCAATGAAATCGGTGAAGCCATTCTGAGGATGAGCAGTCTTGGCCGCCCAGTCCGCATCCGGATCGCCACGAGGAACACGATCAAACCGCTGCCCTCCTGGAACGTGGTCGGTGAGATCCGCGGCCGGCAGAGACCTGACGAGTGCATCATAGTCGGAGCGCACTTCGATGGCCACGATATTTCGGTCGGAGCGGTCGACGATGGGGCGGGCGCGTGCGTGGTTATGGAGGCTGCGAGAGCCCTTGGCAGGCATAAAGACCTGCTAGACAGGAGTGTCCGGTTCATCACGTTCGCTCTGGAAGAGAACGGCCTGATCGGTTCCCACGCCTATGTCCAAGCCCACAAGCAAGAGCTCGACAAGATGGTCTTCATGCTGAACCTCGACGGTGGAGGACGTGCGGCGTCGTCCCTGGGCATTTCGCTGAACAGGTGGCCTGAACTGGTAGCCCCGTTCAAAGCCATCGGCAAGGACATGAAGCTCCGAACCACTGTAGTCAACGGGTTCAGTTACTACTCGGATCACTTCCCCTTCATGGTCCAGGGTGTTCCCACGGGAGGCCTGGTCAACTTCGACGCCCCGAGGACCGGGGTCAGGGGCTTCCGCCACACTGCTGCCGACACCCTCGACAAAGTCTGCTCCTACGACCTTCAGCTCGCCGCCCTGATGGTGGCGAGATTGGTGCTGAGGATGGCTACCGGGGACGTGTTCCCCAAAACGAGAAGAAGTCCTGACCAAGTGAAAGCACTCATGGACAAAGAGGGATACCTCGAAATCCTGAAGCTAGAGAGACGTTACCCATATTAAGAGCCGACGGCAATGCTGTCCAGCCCACTAGATACCGTGGGCATCCGGTGATGGCGCGAGTCTACGTGGGGGCAAGCACCTAAGTGAGCCGGAAATCGCCCCCGCCTTAATCGGAGGGATTCGTATGCACCACAGTTAAACCCCAGTTTCGGTTCCCCGGTTCCTCCCGCGCGAGATCCCTGCGGCGACCAAGGGCGGTATCCATCCCAGTGAGCAAGGCCTGGAGAGACTCAGGTGACACCAGCGGACGCGCTGATAGGGCATCCCGAACCCGCAGTCGAGGAGGTTATTCAACTGGCACTGCGCCTCCGGCCAAGAGCCGGGACGGGCGTCAAGCCTCTGAGGTGGGACGATAGCTTAGTTGGGAGAGCGCCTGAATGCCATTCAGGAGGTCGTGGGTTCGATTCCCTTTCCGGTCCACCAGTTTATTCGCAGGTAAACTGCTAGATCTGGACTCCATCTGCCGCATCTGATCACACTGCTCGCCGCCCTGCCTGGACTGGGGAGAGTCGTCCCTTAGCCGTTGATCACAAGTCAGCCTGAGGGCTTGTCCTCATTACAAGGCGCTTTTTGTAAAGCTCTAGCAGGGCATTTTCGAAATCAATGGCGGACTCTCTTCGCCTGGCTACCATTGCAGAGACCGTTTCCCCGGGACCCACACCGGTGACGATGGCCACATCGATGAAATCCCTGCCGTCCTTGGGGACTGTCCAGACTATCCGAAGGTTGCTCTTGCGGTTCCCCAACCACTTGCCAATACTGACCGGATCCTGGGCGATTTTCCTAAGACCCTTGAACACCAGAACCTGTTGGTGATGGTCAAGCTCGAGGAACTCTTCCTCGGCTTCTGGGATCAGGCGGACGTTGTCCGGGAGGTCATTTAGGAATGAGGTCGACATCAGGTGTGTTCTCCAGGTCCTCCTGAGTAATACCGGCCTTGACCGCAAGCTCTTTTAGAGTGGTGAGGGGTTTCCCGGATGCCCTGGCTCTGAGGACCCTTTCGGTGGCCTCCAGTTCTATCAGCCGGTCCTCCAACTCCCAGGCCCTACCCCATAAGGCCACGAACTTGCGGCATTCGAGGATGGCGGCCTTCGGAGTCTTTCCTGAGTACAGATCCTTGTTATTGGTCTCATTCCCCGAAGAAGGTCTTCCACACCATATTGCCGCAGCCTTTCCTCCGATCGGGCAGCCAAAGCCACGTCCCAGACTTGTTTTCCGAGCGCTCCATAATAGAGCTCCACGACCTGCGCCGGCGTGGCTGTCTCCAGCCTCTTCATCATTTCCGCGACCCGGCACGCGGTGCCCACGCTCAGTGTCTTCCCGTCCGTTGTCACCGTGACCATCCCGTCCATGTCGGTGCGGTAGACCTTGGTCCCAGCCGCGGACAACCTGTCCAGCGCTGCCTGCGTCGGGTATCCGAACTTATTTCCTGGGCCCACCGAGATGACAGCGACCGAAGGCGTGAGGACCTCGAGGAACGCCTGTCCGGTGGACGTAGAACTCCCGTGGTGCCCCACCTTCAAGACGTAAGCATCCGGGACGACTTTGGTCGCAAGCATGTCTCCTTCGGCGGTAGTGCCCGCATCTCCGGCAAACACCACCTTGGTGCCGTACTTGAGGACCACGACCGGCGACGAGTCGTTCAGCTCGGGGTAGGACCTGCCCGGGCCGATGAGGGACGCCTTGAGGTTCTCCTTGTCGACGATGACCGTTCCCGCCTTCGCCTCGGTGACGATCAGCCCTTTCGCCTGTATGGCCAGGAGGAGGCTCTTGTAGGTGTCCGTGGTGTCCGACGTCTTGGGCATGTAGATCTGCCCGACGTCGAATGCCTTGAGAACGGTGACTGCGCCGCCTATGTGGTCCTCGTGGGGGGGCGTGAAGATGACGTAGTCGAGCTTCTTGGTTCCAAGCCCGTTCATGTAGCTTACGATGCTCTCGGTGGCGGCCTTCGGGCCCGCGTCGATGAGCATCGAGGTCCCATCGGGAAGGGATATGAAGATTGCATCGCCCTGACCTACGTCCACGAACCGGGCGACCAGGTAACCCTTGATGCTCGTCGGTGGGGCAGGAGGAGTAACCGATTCAGTCTGGGTTGGGGGAGGCGTGGAAGCCTGCTGTTTCGGCGGTAAGCAGGCCGCCATGCCTAGTGCCAGCGGGATGGCCAGCAGTAAGGCGAGGAGCGACCGGAATCTACTTCCCGTGGACAATAGCCTCGTCAACGAGATGTCCCCCCTCGTCAGTGGTCTAAGGTACTAGCCATCTCTTCTCCCGCCTCCAGCCAACTCCTTCGACATGCCACACCCGATCGTGTTCCATGGCCTCGTCGACAGAGAGGAGTGTGGCCGCGATCTCCGGCCTTTCCGATACGCGAGCTCTGCCAATTCCCTTTTCGGGCCGGGCGACCCATGCCACCCATAGGGCGTGCCCGACATGCGGTCGGCCATGACTGAGCGACGCCACACATGCCACGATGTGTGGGTTAAGCCCCAGATAGACTACTGAAAGCGACAGCTCGTGACCGCATACCGCGGAACTATTTTCGCGCAGATGTTCGCTAGTCCGATCTTGCGGAAGGCAGATGCCCAGGTCGAGCTGGTCCGCCACATGCGGAGATGTCCACGAAACGTCGACCTCCAACTTCACATAACACACAGCCAGTGACGCTCGCATACTCTGCTACACAAGTGACTACATGGGAAGGAGTGACAGATGTGTCCGAGGAGCAACTGCACGCAGGGACGGAGCGGGCCGGGGCAACATCGCCCCTGTTGAGGGCATGCCGCACGTACGGTGACCACAGAGTCCAGAAGGTCGCCGTGGAGTTCGAGTGCGCTGATTGCTGCAAGAAGGCCAGCAACGCGAAGATCGCGGATGTGGTCGATGGCGTCCTGGTGCTCGTGGCCTGTGATGATACGCTGATCCTGGTCAGGACCTTCTCCGATGGCAAAGTCGTAGACAAGCAACTGGCCAAGGTCGTCATCATCCCGCTCGACAAGGTCTGTAGCGTCGAACTCGGTGCCATCGACGTGGACTGCTGATACACGCTCTAGCAGCGAATGAGGAGAGGCTCCTGCCGGAAACTAAAGGCTCCGGCACCCAAGCCTCTCCTCACTCCGAACCTGCCGCTATCTCCCCAGCACTCCGAGCCAGTCGCCCAGGATGACCTGCAGCCTCCCGATGAACAGCGACATGCGGCCCATCACCGTGCTGCCGAACGCGGCCCCGAAGGCGACCATCATGACGTAGCGGCCGAACCTCGGGACCACTCCGACGGGTCCCTTGTGCTCAAGCAGAAAGAAGAAGTAGCTGAGCACGCCGAACGTGCCGAGCACTATCACGAAGTTGCTGAAGGTGTTCAGCGCGATGAAGTTCGCTTTGACCTGGTTGACGATCTGTGAGCCGACAGTCCCCGATATGGCGAGGCCGGTGCCGATCCCCATCATGAACGCGATCGGGATGCGCGAGACCCACGCCACTGGCTTGTAATACCTGGTGTAGAGGAGGATCCCGAGGGCGATGGGGATGAGCAGGCTCCACTGTCCCTTCTTCACCATCGGGGTGTAGCCAAGATCCCTGATGTTACCCCAGCCAAGAGCTATGGCGTGACCGGCGGAAACCCCCACGTACAGGTTCTCAACCAGCCGGTAGAAGGGATTGTCCTTGTACACAAAGCTCATGATGGCCAGTGTCGCCAAAGACGCGATCCACACTCCTACGCTCGTGCTGATCTTCACTGTCGCCCACCTCCCTTGGCCGATCCCGGCTTGTTCCGGCTAGCGTAAGAGATCACGTTGCCCAGGATGACGAAGAACAGGATGGCCAGGTGCGAGATGGACTGCGCGTCCATGCCCGAGGTGCCGAGAGCCTTCATGCCGATGAGCGCCTCATATCCCGCAGCGCCCTTCATGCTGGGAATCATCCCGTAGAGCTGCTTGGCGTTCAGGTACGGGGTCATGTTGGGGATGTTCACGGCGACCAGCACCGTAGCCATCGGGACCTTCATCGGGTCGCCGACCTGCCTGATCCATTCAGCCACGCCCGGAGTCCCCGAGGAGACCGTTACTATGAGGGAGACGTCCTTCATCGTGGTGATCCCCTGCATCACCGGTATCCCGGATGTAGACTTGCCCGTGAAGTCCTTGGGGAACTTCGCGATGATGTCCTTCGCCACTGCCGAGATGGCGTTCTCGCCACCCGACACGTAGCCAAGGTTCACGTAGTCGGTCCCGTAGGTCTTGCCCTTATACAGGGAATTGGCCAGCGCGCTTTGCATTAGACTCGGACCAGTGTCGAAGAAGCCCATGCCGATACAGCGGAGGTCCTTCTTGGCCAAGTGGTTCAGGAGCGCGATGGCGCCCGAAGAAAGCTCTCCGTAGCCGCCCGGCGACGTGTCGAAGGAGATCACTACCGGCGTCCTGGCGGGCAGTGAGTCTATGAACTTGTACAGGGACGCGGTTTCAGGCCCCACTGATATGGGCAGCCCGATAGGCCAGATGAGGGGAATCGCCAGCGACAGGAAGACCACTAGATAGATGATCCGCCTGTCCATTTTCTCGAGCTTCTGCAGCATGTTTTCCTCCACCTCCTCACGACCCGGATCCGCCGAGGTAGGACTTCTCGATGCCCAGGAGCACCCGAAGTCCACCGGCGATGCCGCCGATGCCAGCGCCGATCATCATGCCGCGCTGCCCCGCCAGGTTAGGCACGTCCATGAGCCACTTGCCGTAGGTCGGGAAGCCCTTCCATAGAGCTTCGCCCACCGAGACGTTGCCCAGCATAACGAACGCGGCCGATATAAGGAGGATCGCCGACTCGATGTTTCTGATCCGAAAAGCCCTGAAGGCCGCGGACGCGATGTAGAAACCGGTCATCGCGTAGACCGTGGCTTGGCCAGGGGTGAAGAGGGCATCGAACCAGAACGTGTACGTCTTGTTGGAGGGACCCTTGGCTATGCCCAGCGCAGCCATCCCCGCGAGGGCAACCAGGAGAGCGCCCGAATACAACCAATCCAGTTCCTGGCCCTTGCTTATCCTCCTGAGGTGCACCCGGATCAGGTTGACTGACGCCATGCCCAGGGCGAAAGCCGATACCAGGACGCCCCAGTTCTGGACCGTCTGCGATGCCTGGGCAAGGGGCTTGTAGGTGAAGAAGAACCCCAGTATCACGAGGACTCCTGTTATGAAAGTCACTGCTATGGGCAGTTCCCGTCTCACGCGCGCGTCACCCCTTTCACTTACTCAAGAGCGAGGTGAAGTAGGTGGAGCCCAGCTGTTTGGCGATGATGCCTACCAGCATGAGTGCCGCCACAATCGCCTTGCTGATGTCTTGACCCAGGATGGAACCCAGCTGGACCTCGTCCCTGGACAGGTAGGCGGCCCCGGCGAACAGCTCCTCGCCGATCAGGCAGTAGTCTGAGGCTGCCACGAAGAAGGGTACCTGCGACAGCTGGGCCGTACCTGCGATCTGGAGGGCGCCCACTTCGGAGCCGACCTCCGCGAGCATAAGAGCCTCGGCCCAGAACGCCCCCAAGAGGAAGTTCGCGGCCGGCTTCTCCCTGGCCATGATCCCGAACACGGCGGCTGCGTACGCGAACTGCTGGTTGGAGAGGAACCTGATGTTGGTCGGGACGTAGGAGTCGATCTTGCCTTCCTCGAGGTAGGCCTGGCGGACTGTCTCTTCCGCCAGCGGGAGCACCTCGGGAGTCCGGATCGTTACGATGAGCGCGCGGACGTCGAACCTGGCACATAGGTGCGCCACGTACCCCATGAGAGATAGCGCGGCGAACGTCTGCGGCGCCTCAATGGCGCTGATTCCACCGATACCTGGACAGAAATGAACCGGTCTGCCCATCTCCGTGGCGCGGCCGACGGCCTCCTCGATCGCGTCGAGTCCCGAGATCTTGCGGATCTTGACTGGCCGGCCTGACTTCGCCCGCCACATGGAGTAGAGCATGCACACAACGATCACGATGAGCGCCCAGAAGGAGAATACCTTTCCCTTTCCTATCAAGAAGGAATCACCTCCAGGAAAGTGCTCAAATATGACAACGAGAGTGCCCGGCAACGGCAAAGGACGCCTGCGGACCCCTGTGGCACGTATGGCCTTTCACCCGCACTGAACCTGTTTGAGATCACGGCTACTGGTACCCGTGACGAGCCGGATGGAGTGCGGGAGCTTGGACTGTCACCTCCTCAAGAAGGATCTGCCGATAGGCCCGCTTGGTTATTCGACAGCTGTCCGAATAGTCCTTCATCGCGGGCGAGCATCTCTGTGGCGGCAGAGTTCCTTAAGTTTCGCTCAATTGCCTGAGCAAGCACGTCACTTGACCTAATAGCGGAAAAGCTCGACCCGATAAAGAGAGTAGCAGTGGACGGGAGACCCGGTAGTACCACTCGACATACGCAGGCTGTCAAAGGGCAAGTGGCGGATCGCCTGCGTGGAGGAAGCCCAGGCCTTCGTGGAGCCGATCCACTCGGTGGGGAGGCTCATGTCGCAGCGTCTTAGGTGGCAGAGAGGCGAGATCGAGGTCCTCTCGCTCTACCCCGAGTACTACAAGCAGAATCCCGCGCTTGCTCTCGGCAACTTCGTCGGGCGGCTCCTGATCTCCGACCACACGCTGGCATTCCCCAGGTTCGTCTGGGCTTTCATAATCCCCTTCCTGTGTCTTCTGGGGTACTCCCTACCCATGGTGGCCCTGGCAGTGTGGCTCACGTACTCCATGTACGTGCTGGTGGAGGGACTGTTCCTGCTGTCAGTCAGGCGGACTCTCAGTCAGGTCTATAGAGTAAGCGCCCTGAGCTGGTGGTATTTGCCTTCGTGATGCCCTGCTATCGACTTCTCACCTACGGGTTCCGGATGGCGGGCATCATCTACGCCCCCACCGAGGACGCGCAGTGGACCACGGAGAACGAGTTCCAGAGGATCGCTAGGACAGCCAGGGAGATGCTTCAACCCGCATCCTTGAATCCGCGGGCTTTGCGGTCCAGGCGGCTTCAGGGACAAGCGAAGGCCGCCGGCTGATGGCCGCTCAGGGCAACAACAGGCCCGCCTGCCCGGGCGCCTGCCCTGTCCCGCCGCTTATCTGGTAGTCGTAGACTATCCTCGATATCTCGCCGATCTTCTCGAAGCCCAGTTCCACGTCATCATGGCCCTGCGACATTATGGACAGGATGTAAGGGTGAGCGGCGTAAATGACTCCCACGTCATCTGCCACTCCTGTGACGTCGCCCTCCTTGTGCGCCACCGGCACCTCTGTGATGTACCTGTTCAGGCCCGTGTTCCAGATCGTGTGGGCCAGGTCGTACATGAGCTTCTCCCCGTAGGGCGACTGGGCGGCGAAATCCAGCGCCGACTGCATGTATGACGCCAGGTCCTCGGGGGTCGAAACGTTCTCTCCCCAAGGGTACACCACCTTGCCGCCAAGGCTCCTCATGAACCGGGCTATGTTGTTCTTCCCCAACCGCCTCTCCAGCATCTTCCACGCCACGTTGTCGCTCTCCCGGATCGCCTTCTCGGCCAGTTCCCTGATGGAGAAGGTGTCGCGGTCCGCGGCGGTGTACTGGAGCGACCCCGCGCCTCCCTGCCAGTCCCTTTGCACCTTGTACTCCAGTCGCTGGTTCATGTCGAGCCTGCCTTGAGCCGTCAGGCGAGAGGCGTAGAGTACCAGAGGCACCTTGACGGTGCTGGCAGCGGGCACCTGGATGTCCTCGTTGATGCCGAAGGTCCTGCCGCTCACGAGGTCTTTGAAGTAGATGCCCCACTCCTGTCCGAGACCGGCGATGTACTCGACGAGCTTCTGTCTGAGCGCGGCGTAGTCGGGGTCCCAGGTTTCCCCTGACCCCGCCCCGAGGGACCATGCGCTCTGGGCCGAGAACTGCCTGTACTCCGAGCGCTGCCCGCAGATCTTCCAGACCACGCCCGTGCCCGGCACCGCGTTGAACACCTGCCCGTTTATCTCGAAGACGCCGAAGTCCACCACGTACATGCATTGATCCGGCCCGAACTTCACCTCGATCGGGTGGTTGAACCCCATGAGGTTACGCCCGGCGGGTCCCAGGTCCCTGTTGTAGGCGAACGCCTCCAGCTTGCCGGTCGGGAGGTCCAGTGCCAGTACCCTGCTGCCGGTGGGAGAAGGGACAGTGCCGGTCACGGGGTCTGCCGCTCCGAAGGCCGCGATGAACATGCGGCCGAGGCGATCGAAACCCCGTGGCGCGAAGTCGAACTTCATTGCTCCTGTGTGAGGTTCCAGCCTTGCAAGCGGCTGTTCCACGGGCGGGTGCTCGAGCATCAGGAACGACGAAGACCCGTCCTTCGCCTGCGCGGACGAGAAGCCTGGATCCGTGATAGGGGTCCCGGCAACGTAGTCAGGCCACCCGTACCAGGCGTCTTGCCTCACCTCGTAGACGGGGTCGGGCGCGCGGGCCACGGGTCGAGCTCCCCTGTCGTCGTAACCCTGGTCCACGGCGATTAGCCTGCCGTCAGGACTGAAACCGAGCGCGAACGGGTTCCGCAAGCCCCAGGCGAAGGTCCCCAGACTTGAGCCATCGGGCTTGACCCTCAGGATGGCGCCGCTTGCCTTCGCGTCGCCCTGGACGATCGCGCCTCGCTGGGTCGAAGTACCGAAAGGGACGAAGCCTCCGGTCGTCGCGGTATCCAACGGGTTCGCAGTCCGGAGGTCAAGCGTCTTGAAGTTCGCGCCCGACAGCACGACGTCCTTGGCAGGCACGTCGTGCCACTCTGGGTTCCGGGACGCCCAGCCGTAGCGGAAGCTGTCGTCGCCGACCACTCCGGCGTTGGTGACCGTGCCGTTGCCCAGGTAGATCCAGCCTTCACTGCCAAAGGCGATCTCGCCGGTGAAGTGGTCGCCGGAAGGCAGCCCCGAGATGAGGTCCTGCCGCACCCCGTTCCTGAGCACCGACAGGTAACCCCTGTGGGCCACGTACATATCGCTGCCCAGGAATTTGACGTCGGTCGTGGGGGAGGAGAGGCCGGTCGCCACCACCGTCCGGGCACTCTCGATAGGCTTCCTGGGGTCATCGATCCTGATGATCCTTCCGGGTCCCACTTCCTTGGGGCCATACGCGTACCCGGCCTCAGCGATGTACATCCGGCCCTGATCGTCCCAGGCGATGGACGTGGGGAACGTCAAGCCCGTGAGCACCTGATCGATTCGGTATCCGGCCGGCAGCATCACCGACGTGATCCTCTCGGCCTTCAGGGGCTTGACCACGAGCGTCGCGGCGGACACGACCGCGAACAGTGAGAACAGGAGGATGAGAAATGCCCTGCGATTCACGCTAGACCTGCCTTTCGAGCGGCCTCTTGCTGGCCACGGAGTAGGCCGCGCCAAGGACGGCGCCCAACGCGAGGTAGGCGGCTCCAACCTTGAGCCACTTGTTGAGGACCGGGAACTGGGGCCGGAGGCCGATGATCGCCGGCACGAGTGTGACCGGGCCGAGCAGGAACAGGGCTACCCCAGTCAACATCCCGGCAAGGAGCAGCTGCCGCCCGGTGAGATTGAGGGGCTCCACTATCGCCCCGAAGATCATGCCCGCGACGCCGGACATGACGAGGTGTACGACCCAGCCCGTCACAACCGACGGCGGCCTGGCGACGAGGAGCGGAAACGGAGCCAATACCCACATGAAGTGCAGAATGACCCCCGACGCCAGCCCTGACACGAGGCCCGACGCGCCGCCCAGAAGGATGCCGCGCCCAACCACCGTAATCCCCCCGAAAACGTGCGGATGGGTCTAGTATCCCCTGGTTCAGACTCTCAGCTTGGCTTCCTCCAGCGCCTTCGATAGCCGCGAGCAGGCAGCCAGGAGCACCTGGAACGAGAGGTCCAGGTGCTCTTGACCTATGGTCTTGTCGGGGCATTCCCTGAGGTAGATGGAAGGGTGAATGAGGTTTCTGATGGCGCGGATGACTTCCACGTAATCGCCTATCTCGGCTCTTTGGGGGTTCAGCCTGCCCTCGAGGGTGTCGGCCGAAGGGAGCCAGTTCAGGCTGCGCGCGACGAGCTGGAGCTGCGACAGGCTCCACTCCGAAGGAGGACGCGAGAGTTCCTTTGATCGGTGCTGTCCCACGACGCGCGCGACCTCGGTGGGGAAGCACTGGGTCATGGCAAGAAGCGCAGCCTCCATGGCGGACGCCAGGAGGACGCAGCCTGCCAGACACGCTCCCGCGTCCCTGCACCTCTGCGCCTCGTCCTCGTAAAGGTGGAAAAGCTCCAAGGTGCGCGCCAGCCTATCCACCGGATTCCAGTCCGACACGGGATCGCCCACCTCGCAGCTATTATGCGGACTCCCCCCGTGAAGGTACTCTGGAAACTGGAAGGAGAACGAAGGGGTCTGTCGAAGCCTGTAGGCCTGCTACCGTCAGTTCGAGGAGTGACGCAGGCGACTCTCGGAGTGGTCGGCGCCGAAAGGAAGCCCTCCAACGGAGGATCGCCGGACGGCTAGCTCTGCGGGTTCAGAGTGTACAACACGATCCCGATCATCCCGGGCCCGCCGTGGACGGCCAGTGCCGTTCCCGCTTCCCCGATGACGAGCTCCTTGACGTTCAGGCGCTTCCTGACTGTCTCGGCCAGGGCTTCGGCCTGCGTCCTGGCATTGGCGTGCATGATGGCGACGACTGCCGGGAGGTTGCCAGCCGCGTTGGCAGCCAGGTCGAGTATGCGGTTCACGGCGTTGGAGAACGTCCTGACGTGCGCCACTACCTTGACCATACCGTCCTTGACCTCGAGCACCGGTTTGATGGAGAGCAGCGAGGCAAGGATCGCCTGGCCCTGCCTGACCCGGCCGCTCCTCTGGAGGTACTTCAGGGTAGGAATGGCGACGAAGGTGTGCATCCGCGCTCGGAGCGAGTCCAGCTTGTTGAGGATCTCGTCCTTCCGAAGCCCCTGCATGGCGGCCTTTGCTGCCTCGATGGCCAGGAACCCTATGCCCATGGAGACGCCTCTGGAGTCGTAAACGGTGACGTCAACCTCGGGCACTGATCCGGCGGCCAGGGCGGCGACCTGGCAGGTCGCGCTGCCGTCCGCTGTGATATGGATGGAGATTATCTCTTTTGCCCTCTGGGCCAGCCTGCGGTACACCTGTATGAACTCGTTGGGCGGAGGACTGGACGTCGTCGGCATGTGCGGACCGTCCAGGCCAGCATAGAACGTCTCGAGATTCAGGTCGACGCCGTCCCTGTACGACTTGTCGCCGATCTGGACGTAGACGGGGACGACAGAGATCTCGTGCTTCTGAGTCACATCCTCAGTCAGGCTTGACGCGCTATCGGTCACTATCTCGACCTTCTTCATCTCTGGCGCTCCCTTCGGTGTAGACCTGTCCCGCGGCGGGATCCTGAAAGCTCCATGCGAGTGCGGCTAGTGTTCTGCGCCTGCCTGGCAGCTTCCTGCACGATCAGTATGCAATAACAGGGCCCAGGTCTTCATACATTCGAGCGCCCAGTTATTGACGGAGGCGATCGCCATCGCTGAGGTCATCGTGACCTGCGGATTCCCCAGGAAAGGCGTTGCCAGAATCTGGGAATCCGGCTAGAATGGTGTCATGAACCATCGAAGCGACGTTGTCCTCTACACCGTCTCTGCGCTTCTGCTCGTGGGAACCGCAAGCATCTGGTGGCAAGGAGTCAGGCCGTCACCCGCCAAGCATTCGGTCGTGCAGCCTATTGAACCGGGGCCAGGGGGCGTAGGCTCGAGTACGGCCGCTTCACCCGCGTCCGCGCCGCAAGAACCCCGGGAGCCTCCGGCCATCGTGGTTCACGTCGCTGGCGCGGTCAGAGACCCGGGGATCTACAGGCTCAAATCGGGCCAGAGGCTATACGAGGCCCTTGCCCTGGCGACTCCCTTGGCGGACGCGGACTTGGACCTGCTCAACCTCGCGAGCCTGCTGAGCGACTCTCAGAAGGTGTACGTCCCGCGGAAGGGCGAATCGCTGTCCTCGTACCCCGACGACGGTCCTATCTCAGCAGCGCCGCCTGCGGTCACCTTCCCCATCAACGTGAATTCGGCATCCCAACGCGAGCTCGAGGAGCTGCCGGGGATCGGGCCGGTCCTCGCGGGGGCGATCATCGCCAGGCGAAAAGAGTTCGGACCCTTCGAGCGCGCCGAGGACCTGAAGAACGTCCCGGGGATAGGGGAGAAGACGTACGCGCGGATTGCGCCGCTCGTCACGGTGAAGTAACCCGCAGTCTCAGCGACAAGGCACGGTCCTCCCGATAGATCACGATAGATCCATCTTGTTGACAAGTCGATCCCGGGCTAGCTATAATATCCATCGGTTAGCACTCGCTCCGCCTGAGTGCTAACAAGTCGGAATCTACATACTCACAAAACAGAAGGGGGTTTTTCCTGGTGTTAAGGCCTCTAGCTGACCGCGTAGTGGTCAAACCCATCGAGGCTGAAGAGAAGACCAAGGGAGGCATCGTGCTTCCCGACACCGCCAAAGACAAGCCGCAGGAGGGAGAAGTCATCGCAGTGGGCCCCGGCCGCATCCTTGAGAACGGCACCAAGATCCCGCCCGAGGTCAAAGTCGGAGACCGCGTCATCTACTCCAAGTACAGCGGTAGCGAGATCAAGGTCGAAGGCGAGGAGTATCTCATAGTCCGCGAGAGCGACATCCTCGCAGTGAAGCAGTAGCTCCGGTAGAGACTTCATCCATAGGAGGGACATCGTAAAGTGCCCGCAAAGATGATCGCGTACGACGTCGAGGCGCGGAAAGCCCTTGAAGCGGGCGTCAACGCCGTCGCCAACGCCGTAAAGGTTACACTCGGCCCCAAGGGCCGCAATGTTGTTCTGGACCGTAAGTTTGGTTCCCCCGTCATCACCAAGGACGGCGTGACCGTCGCCAAGGAGATCGAGTTGAGCGACCCCTACGAGAACATGGGTGCTCAGCTATGCCGTGAAGTCGCGTCGAAGACCAACGACGTTGCCGGAGATGGCACGACGACCGCTACCGTTCTCGCCCAGGCCATCGTCCGCGAGGGCATGAGGAATGTGGCAGCGGGTGCCAACCCCATCTTCATCAAGAGGGGCATCGACAAGGCGGTCGCCAGGGCCATCGAAGAGATGAAGAAGATGTCCACACCCCTCGAGGGCAAGGATGACATAGCGCACATCGCCGCCAATGCTGGAAACGACAAGGAGATCGGCACCCTCATTGCCGAAGCTATGGACAAGGTGGGCAAAGACGGAGTCATCACGGTCGAGGAGTCCAAGGGCACCGCCACCACAGTGGAACTCGTGGAAGGCATGGAGTTCGACCGCGGTTACACTTCGGCCTACTTCGTGACCAACACCGAGGAAATGGAGGCCGAACTCGAGAACCCTTATATCCTCATCTACGAGAAGAAGATTTCAGCTGTAGCCGACATCCTGCCGCTCCTCGAGAGAGTCGCCCGGACCGGCAAGCCTCTCCTGATCATCGCTGAGGACCTGGAAGGTGAGGCCCTGGCGACGCTGGTCGTCAACAAGATCCGGGGCACGCTCTCGGTCTGCGCCGTCAAGGCCCCCGGCTTCGGTGACAGGCGCAAGGCCATGCTCGGAGACATCGCCACCCTCACCGGCGGGCGGTTCCTCTCCGAGGACATTGGCGTGAAGCTGGAGAACGTCGAGCTCGCCATGCTCGGTGAATGTGGCAGGGCTCGCGTGGCCAAGGAGAAGACCACCATCGTAGAGGGCAAGGGCTCCAAGAAGGACATCGAGGGCCGCATCGCCCAGATCAGGCGCGAGCTGGAGGACACCGACTCCGACTACGACCGCGAGAAGCTGCAGGAGCGCCTGGCCAAGCTCCACGGCGGCGTCGCCCTCATCAAGGTCGGCGCTGCTTCGGAGACGGAGCTCAAGGAGAAGAAGCACCGGTTCGAGGACGCTCTCTCGGCCACCCGTGCCGGCGTCGAGGAAGGCATGATCCCCGGTGGCGGCACGATTTTCGTAAACGTCGCGCCCGTGCTTGACGAGCTCAAGGTCGACAGCGACGAGAAGGTCGGCGTCCAGATCGTGAAGAGGGCGCTCGAGGAGCCGCTCCGCCAGATCGCGCACAACGCCGGTCTGGAAGGCTCGGTCGTGGTCGAGAAGGTCAAGAACAGCCACAAGAAGGGCTGGGGCCTCGCGGTGCTCTCCGGCGAGTTCGTCGACTTGGCCAAGGCCGGCATCGTCGACCCGCTCAAGGTGGTCCGTTCCGCCCTGGAGAACGCGGCATCGGTCGCGTCCATGGTGCTCACCACCGACTGCCTGGTTGCGGAGAAGCCCGAGAAGGAGAGGACTCCTTACCCGCCCCGCCCGGACATGGAGTACTAGGACGAACATAACAAGGAAGACTGCAGCCGGGCGATGAGATCGGCCACTCTCTGACGAACGCCGTCATCACTAGGAATGATAGGTACCCGGCAGGCGCCCGCCTGCCGGGTTTCCTAATGCGTCCCTCACATGTGCCTCACTCGTCCCTTACCCGTTCCTTACTCGTCCCTTGTGGCCGTCTGGTCCAACTTAGGTCAACATAATTCTCGGTAAAATGCTAGTGGGAGGTATCAGTGCTGCCATAAGACGCAGTAAACTTGTTCTGTGAACTTCCAGTGCCCACATTTTCTGTGGAAGACCGGGTTTGGGGTCCACAAAGTTAACATAACCGAGGATAAGGTGCACTTGGGAAGATCTGAAAGTTTACATAACGCCTCGCGTGGCACTTGACTGGTGAGATAACACGCAGTGAACTGGTTTTGTCAACTGCGGCGGGCCCTAGGTCGAGTCGATAAGCATGGGATCTCGATGCCAGTCTCCGGCTATCGTGTAGAGCGAAGGGAATGCATGGCGCGAGAGAGAAGCTGGTGGAACAAAACCCAGGTGGATCCGTCTATGGCACTTGTGGGGCAGTGTGGCCTCCGGCTGACCGGGCACGTCGAGCCGGATCAGGCTGAAGGCTGGCAAGCCGCGACGCCAGGACCTTCTTGATAGAGGTAGTGGAGGGAGCAGGCATGGGGCGATTTCCTGTCAGATGGGCGGTGGTAACGGTCGTGGTGCTGGCCATCGCCGGGCTTGGGTACTGGGGCGTGAACGCGCTGTCCAAGGACCAGAGCAAGGGCGAGCTGGTCATGGCGATCAAGCCGGTCACCAAGGGCGACATTGAAGTCACGGTCAGGGGATGGGGACAGCTTCAGGCGACGGAAGAGCGCGCTATCGTATCGGGTGCCACGGGCGTCATCAAGGATGTCCTCTTCGAACCCGGACAGAGTGTGAGGAAGGGGCAGGTCCTGGCGACGATTGAGCCCGGCTCCCTGTCCGTAAGCCTGAAAACTAGTGAGATAGAGCTGGAGACCAAGAGGGTGGCATTGGCCAAAAGCTTCGGCGTTCCTATGGACCAAGTGGCAACCGTGAATCCCGAGATCGCACTAACTGTCCGGGCTCCGATGTCCGGTAGGGTGATGGGGCTTACCGCCAGCGTGGGCTCCGATGCGTCGGGCAAGATCTGCAGCGTGGTGGATGACAGCAGGCTGCTCATCAAGCTTCAGCTGCCCCAGTACCGGTATGATGTGGTGCACGTGGGCACTAAGGTGGTCTTCCGCGCCAACCGCTTCGAAGGTGGCATCGAAGGCGTAGTGAGCAGGTGCGATCCAAACCCGATCAAGGGCGACACGGGTTATCTCTATGAGGTGTGGGTGGGCATTGCGAACCCTGGGCTGCTGAAGGTTGGGGATGAGGGCAGCCTCACCTTCGAGGTTCCCGGAGATGACTTTCGACACGATGGCAAGGTAACATCATACGGCAGCGAGCAGGCTGCAATGTCCGCAGTTTTCGGAAAGGTCAAGACCCTCTACGCCCGAGACGGGATGGTTGTTCAGAAGGGAGATCCGATCCTTGAGTTCGAGCCTGGTGATGCCCTACTGAGCGCCATGACCCTCCAACTGGGGGTCAAGAAGCTGATGATCGAGGTTGAAGATCTCCGCCTACAGCTGCAGAGCCTGAGCATAGTGAGTCCTATCGACGGGGTAGCGATCGTGTGCAACGTCACGCCAGGGCAGCAGGTGAGTAAAGGCACCCAGGTGAGCACAGTCTCGAACTTCACCAAGATGGACCTCATGCTCAGGGTGGACGAGATGGACGTCCCCAAGGTGCAGCCCGGCCAGCAGGCCTCGGTTTACATCTGGGGTCCGCAGGGGCGTCAGGCTATCTCGGCGACGGTCTCCCGGCTGGGCGCCACGGGTGACCCTCGGGACGGCATGTCAGCCTTCAACATCACCCTGGCGGTCGTGAACCCAGGCTACTTGCGGCCCGGGATGGGCGGCGAAGCCCAGATCTTCGTGTCCAAGAAGCAGAATGTCATCCTGTGCCCGGTCGAGGCGGTGTACAAGGAGGACGAGAAGTGGTTTGTCGACCTCAAGGAGGGCAAGGATCGCAAGCCGGTCGAGATCCAGGTAGGAGCGATGAACGACAAGTATGCAGAGATCATCCAGGGCCTCACCGAGGGCCAGGAAGTCGTGGTGGGCATGACCAAGCAGCAGCCCACGACTCAGCCCGGCAGGAACCCCTCCAGCCCGATCCCGATGCCGATAAAGGGGCGTTGAAGCTTCATGCATCTCTCTGACCTTATCGGTGTTTCGGTCCACGGGCTCACCAGCAACAAGCTGAGATCCAGCCTGACCATGCTCGGCGTCATCATCGGCGTGGCGTCGGTCATCGCGCTGGTGTCGATCGGTGAGGGTGCCCGCAAGGACGTAGTAGCCAACTTCGAGTCCATCGGCACCAACATCCTGCGCCTCTACATGCAGCGGTGGGACGTCAGGCTGACGCTGGACCAGGTGCGCGAGCTCAAGGAACGAGTCCCTGACATGGAGATGATCATGCCGCAGGTCAGCTGGGGCACACAGGTGGTCTATGAGGGAAAGCAGCGGCACTACGGCGTCCAGGGCGTTACCGACATCTTCCCGAAGATCAGGAACCATGCGCTCTGGTCCGGGCGGTTCTTCACGGCAGTGGAGGATGAGATAGCCAGACCTGTGGCCGTGGTCGGCTGGCAGGTCATGCAGGACCTTTTCGCGGGCAGGGACCCTGTCGGTAAGACTATCGCCATGAATCAGCAACCTTTCGAGATAGTCGGCGTCCTGGAGGAGAAGGGCGAGAACATGGGTGAGGGCGTCGACCGCATGATCTTCGTCCCGATGTCGGTAGCCCAGCGGCGTCGGGGCACCAACCGGGTGGACGTCGTCTACATGAAGGCCCGCAGCAGGGATACGGTCCCCATCGTCCAGGTGACTGTGGAGAGGATCTTCGAGTCCAGGTACGGCGCGGACGCAGTCAGGGTCTGGACCCAGCAGGCGATGCTGGAGCAGCTGCAGCAGTCTACGAGGACGATGACCCTCATGCTCGGCGCCATCGCGGGTGTTTCCCTGCTGGTAGGCGGAATCGGCGTGATGAACATCATGCTGGTGGCGGTTGCTGAGAGGACCCGGGAGATCGGCCTCAGGATGGCGATGGGCGCCAAACGGTATCACGTGCTGCTGCAATTCCTTTCGGAATCGGCGGCCCTGTGCTCCCTGGGTGGCGCGGTCGGAGTCGTAGCGGGCCTGGGGGCCTCGCGATTAGTGGCGAGGCTCGGGCCCAAGACCTCGGTCGCTCCCATGTCGGCCCTGGTGGCCTTCGGTTTCGCGGTCCTGGTTGGCTTCCTGTTCGGAGTCTACCCGGCGTACAGGGCGTCGAGGCTCGAACCGGCCGACGCCCTGAGAAGCGAGTAGGTCCTCCCAGAATCCGGATAGGTCTCCCAGAGTTTGGAAGGATACCCCGGCGGCACCACAGAATTAGACGATTGTGGGATCACCCGTATCTTTCTCAAACCCCTCCGCGCGCGGTTCCGGAGAGACCGGCGAGCGACCTGGCACGCAGCGCGGCAGGAAGCCCTACTACCATAGCGTCCCGCTGTTTTGGCCTGCCGTCCTCGCTCTACTGGGGTCCACCATGGCGAGTCCCGCCATGGGCCTCAGCGCCGCAATTGCAGCATGCCTGCTGGGAATAGCACGCAGCCTCGCGGGCGCTCCGGGAACACCCCGGATCGGGGACTACGGTGCCCTCGTGCTGGCTCTCTTCTGCTTTGCCGGCGGATCGGCCAGAGGCGTGTACTGGAGCAGCCATGAGTCGCTCGCCGCGCGTCTCTGCTCGTCCGGGCCATGCCAGGTGGTTGTGCTTCCCGTGACCGGGCCTAGCCAACAGGGAGCAGGGAAGACATCCTTCCGGGCGAGGGCCTACGACGTCCAGCCTCTCAGCGGACTGGATTCGGCCGACCCTGGCTGCGGCACACGACTGGTTCTCCCTCGCGGGAGCCTTGTGGCGGTCACAGCTTTCGCACGCGACGCCGCCAGGATTACGTCTGGTGTTCCCCTGCGAATAACCGGACGGTTCTCGCTGGCGCCGCAGGCCATGAACCCAGGCGAGTTCGACCAGCGGAAGCACCTCGCAAGCGAGAGGACGTTCGCGCAGTTTGAGTGCTCGCGGGTGGATGAGTGTTCCCCCGGGGAAGTGCCGCACCTGGCGCGACTCGGTCCTTACTTGCTAGGCGTCCTGTCTTCATCCACGGCGCACTCGGTGGACTCCTGCTTGCCTCCCGAAGAGGCAGCGGTGCTGAAGGGGATCCTCCTCGGTGACAGGGGCAGCTTGCCTCAGGACGCGTCGGCCGACTTCCGGAGATCGGGGTTCTACCGCTTCGCCACCATAGCAGGCTTCCACGTTGACCTGGTCTTTGCCCTGTCCGAGCGAGGACTGCGGAAGGCAACCAGGAAGCCCTCTCCGTCGCGGGTCGGGGCGGCGACCGTCGCATTCCTGTACGCGTGCCTGGCGGGCTGGACTCCTGGCGCGATCCGCGCGTTCACCTGCGCCGTCAACAGGGCTTTCGCGCCAGCCCTGCGGAGGAGATACTACCCGCTTGCCGGCCTGTCGTGCGCTGCCCTTGTCGTCGCGTGGTTCCTGCCGTTCCCTCTCACCGACCCAGGCTTCCAGCTCAGCTTCGCCGGGGCTCTCGGGGGGTTCGTGGCCTCGAGGCATACCCGCGAGCTGCGGGCCACGGTTCAATCGCCTGCGGAGGGGAGGTCAAGAGCAGGATTGCGCGGGATCGCCTCCGGACTCATGCGCGTGGTCGTGGTCTTCCTGTTCCTCTTTCCGGTGGCAGCGAGCAGCTTCCAGGACGTCTCCATCGCCGGTTTCGTTCTCGGCGGGGTCTGGGCCGGGGCGGTGACGGCGCTCGTCCCCGCCTCGTTGAGTGTCCTGGCGATACCCGGCTCAGGACGCCTGGTAGGATGGCTGCCCTACTTCCTCATTAGGGGGATCAGGCAGCTATCCTCATGGGTGGCCGGCCTGTCGTGGGCCTCTGTCACCGTGCCCGCACCCGGCAGGCTGGAGATGGTCTCGTACTATGGCCTGGTATTTCTCGTGGTCGATCTTGGAGAGCGAAGAGTCCGAGAGCGCGCAGGCTCGATTGGTGACGCCGGTAGAGGCGAAGATGAAGATGATGAACACCGGGCCGGACGTTGCCCCTGCGGAGACTTGCGGGGGCTTCTGCGGCTGACGGGGCTGTCTGTGTGCTGCGCGATCCTGTTCCTCTCTGCCGCTCTACGCACGTGCCTGCCCTGGCCGAGGGTGACATTCTTCAGCGTGGGCCAGGCCGACTGCGCCCTGGTCCGTTTCCGGACCACCACGATCCTGGTAGACACCGGGACTCGCGACGCCTGCGAGTATACCGTGGTCAGGCAACTCCGGCGGCTGGGCGTCACGCGTCTGGATGCGTGCGTCCTATCCCATCTCCATGAGGACCACTCCGGCGGGCTCGTCCAGGTTTGCCGGGAGTTCCGAGTGGATGCCGTCCTCACCGCATCAGGGACGGGTGTGGAAGTGCAGGCGATGCTACTTGCCGATCGGGGCAGCGCTGGCCCGGCTGCCGCAGCCGGCGCAGACTCGAGACCGGTGCCGCAGGTCGTGGAAGCCGGACCGGGGTCGGCCTTCCGGATCGGCAGTCTCGTAGCCAGAGCGTTCTGTCAGGGAACTGCCGGCGGGGAAGACGCGGAGAACGACCGTTCATTGGTCCTGGTGCTCAGCGAACGTAACCCAGACGGGAGTTTAGCCGGGGCGGCCCGCCCCGGGTTCCTTGTGGAGTTCTGGGGCGATGCTCCGGCGGGGTTTGTCGGCGACAGCCTATCGCGGTACCCTGAAGCGCTCCTAGGAGGAGAAACGCTGCGGGTGGTGAAAGTGCCCCATCACGGGAGCCGCGATTCCCTGGCGAATGGCTTCTATGGGAGGATTCGCGAAGGACTAGCGGTAATCTCTGTTGGACCAAATTCCTACGGCCACCCGTCTAACGAGGTGCTGCAGGCTGCTCGGGCATCCGGGGTGAGGCTGTTCAGGACCGACGTTTCGGGCGCCGTCACGGTCGACTTCATCCTGGGCCGCCCCATCGTGAGCCCGTTCCGGTAGGAAACCCCTGTGAAAGGGTCGAATCTGTAGGTTGGAGCTGAGGTCATTGCGCGTCGCTATCCGCGGGAGAAGCTCGGACAAGCATCCCGTCGTCATCCTGGCTATCGCCCTGTTCGGACTGGGTCTCCTATCGGGTTTCCTCTTCAGGCAGGAGATCGTGGGCCAGAACGTGTACGCGCTGGGGGTTTCCCTCGCCGGCCTGACCAGGGACGAAGCGGGGATGGCGATACAGGCGAGAGCGCGGGAAGTCGAAAGAGGGCCTCTCACGTTCGCCGCGGGTACCCGGGCAGTCCAGGTGAGCCAGGCGGACATGAAGCTTATCCTGGACGACGGTCGCATGCTCCGCGACCTTGACAGCTACGTGGCCAACCGGTCCAGGCTGTTGCCGTCCGTCCTTCTAAAGCTGGGTGCCAGAAAGGTCATGGCCGCTCCGGGGCACGTCGTGTCCCAGGACGCCGAGAGAGCGTTCAACAAGATAGCCGCCACTCTTTCCTTCGAACCTCTGGCAAGCCGGTACGGCTTCTCAGGTCGCGAGCTGAAGGTCCTGCCCCCGGAGCCTGGGCAGATCGTCACGGCCCAGGACGTCAAGCAGGCGCTCGAGGGCGTGGCCGGGACCCGGATCGAGGTGCGCTTCAGCCAGACGGCCCCTCCTCCCTCTAAGAACCTGGACCCCCTGTCCCTCCTGGCGGATTTCTCCACCTCCTATGACCTGAAGGAGACCGACAGGAACGTGAACCTCGTCCTGGCGTCCCAGGCCGTACACGGGAAGGTCCTCATCCCGGGCGAGATATACAGCTTCAACAGGGAGGCGGGCCAGAGGACCGAGGCCAAAGGTTACAGGTACGCCAGCGTCGTGGTGGGAGACCACCTGGAGTCGGGCCTGGCGGGCGGGATCTGCCAGGTCACCACCACTCTGTTCAACGCCGCCGCGCAAGCCGGGCTGGACTTCCCCGAAGTCCACGCCCACGGCATACCGGTCGACTACGCCCCTCCGGGGAAAGATGCCGCCATCGCCTGGGACTACCTCGACGTCAAGATCCGCAACAACACTGGCTCGCTTGTGGTCTTCGGGGCGTGGGTAGAGGGAGGCAAGGTAACCGTGCAGGTCTACGGGAAGCCGAACGGACGCACGTATGAGCTCGTACCGGTGATTGTCAAGGAGTACCCTGCGCCGGGCAAGAAGCCCGGGCTCTTGGTGGAAACATACCGGGTGGAGAAGGCCGGCGGGGTGGAGGCCAGGAGAGTGCTGCTCCTGAGGTCGGAGTACCTGCCGTACGTCCCCACGCCGCCGAAATAGCGAAATGAAAGCACAGAGCGCACCGCTGGCCGTGAAGGGCATCTCCCTGGGTAAAGCCGCCCCGGGCTATTTCGTGTTTGGAGAAGAAGCGTATTGGCACCGCAGGCTCGTCCAGACGGTCGCCGCCTCGTTTCCGGGAGCCGCAGAGAGCCTGGCAGGCGACGAGATGCCCTGGGAAGCCCTGAGGGATCTCCTGGCCCAGCCCTCGTTCTTCGGCCCCCAGCTCTGGGTCATAAGGGAAGCCCAGTCGATGTTCGCCGTGGGCGACGACCGCTGGATAGATGGGATCCCGGAAAGGAATTGCCTGATCCTCACCTGCCCGGTCAAGGACAACCCGGCCCCTGCCGCGTTTCTGGAGAAGTGGGAGCGTCTGGGTGGCCGTCTTGTCGAGGCGGTGGAGCCATCTTTCCCCGAGGCGGCTAAGTGGGTCACGGAGAAAGTGAGCCGCGACGGGTTCAAGGTGACCGGCGAAGCGGTAGAGAGCTTGGTGAGCATCGCCGGCAGGAGCATCGAACGGTTGGAGAAGGAATTGGAGAAGATCGAGACCTACATGGGGGCCGCGCAAGGCGGGACCAAGCTCGAGATCGCGGCACACGTCGTTCTGCAGTGCGCCTCCCAGGACCCCGATAAGACCTCCTTCGGGCTCATCGACGCGGTTGCCGCAAGGAACGCAGGGAGAGCCATCGCTGAGTACCTAGACCTGAAGGCCAGGGGCGCCAACCCGGTCATGGTCATTGCCCTCCTGGCTTCCCATTTCGGCCTGGTGTGGCGCGCCAAGGAGGCTGAGCTGAAAGGAATCTCCCAGAGCGATCTTCCGAAAGCCCTGGGAGTTCATCCCTACTCGGCCAGGAAAGCATCGCAAGAGGCCAGGCATTGGACTTTCAGTCAGCTGGAATCAGCGCTTTCCCTCATGTGCACCGTGGACGAGAAGGTAAAACGGGGCCGCATGGACCCCGAGCGTGCTATGGACTACCTTCTCTCGAGCCTGTGCAGCGCCCAGTAGGAGCTACAGCAGAGCCGAGAGCCGCGACTTGTAGCGGGCGGCGGTCTGGGGCTTGAGGACTCCCTTGTTGACTGCGGTATCGATCATGGACTGGGCGGTCTTGTAGGATTCCTGCTTCTTGGCATCGTCTCCGGAAGACGCAGCCTCTCTGAAGCGGCGGATGTAGGTCCTCACCGCTGACCTCACTTTGAGGTTCTGTACCCGGCGTTTCTCGGACGCCTGGATGTCTTTCTCGCTGGAACGTATGTTGGCCAAGAACTGCACCTCCACCAGTGCTACTGACACCACTGAATTTTACCACGCGGCATCCCTTTGTTCAACCACCGGCGAAGCCCTGGCTCGACCCCCAAAAGCGTTGCCGCGCCGCCCTGCGAGACCTCGTTCGACGGTCGCGGCAATGCTTCCACTACCTGCCCAAGGCTTCGGGTCCTCCGACGAATGCCGTGCTACGGACTCAGCTTCTTGAGCTCCTGCATGTAAGTGTCGACTGCCTTCACGAGGGCTGATGCCGCTGGGCCAGCCTTGCCGCTGTCCCCGCCCGCGGCTTCCTTCGCGTTCTTTACGGCTACAGCCAGGTCAGATACGATCTTGAGCGCCGCCGAATGAGCTGCCTTCAGTGCCTCGGGCGGCGTGGTCTTCGACAGGTCATCGCGCACCGCCGTGATATCTGTCTCCATCGCCGCCAGGTTAACCTGGTTCTGCGTCCCCATGTACAGGGAGTCCCAGAAGCTCAAGAGCGACGCGATGGCGTTGTCCGCCTTGGCGACAGCTCCCTGGAGCTTGTCGACCAGAGCCTTGTCACCGTTCATGGTGAAGGACCTGGCCGCAAGGACGGTTGTCGCCACGTACAGCTTGTCGTCCTTGCCGATGACGCTGCCGGCGAGTTTCGCCTGGGCGGTCTGCGACAGCTTCTCGGCTGCCTGCTTGGTGCCGGCCAGGCCACAGTACACCTTGTAGAGCGGATCGGGTGCCATCACGGCCGCGCCTACGCCTTTCTGCGCGACCTCCTGGACAGCTTTGTCAGCGTTTTCCTTCGTGGAGTACGCTCCGACCTGGACGCGGTAGAATGTCACCGGTTTGGTCTGGATCTGAACGGACGCGGGCTTCCCCTCGGCGGGCTGTTTATTGGGACCGGTCACCGGCTCGCCGGTGGGCTTCTGCAGCAATGACGCCAGGAAGTACCTGCCGATGAGGTAGCCTGAACCTACGAAAGCCAGGGCTATGACCACGAAAATGAGCCTCTGGGTGAGAACGCGGCCTTGGCCCAGACGTGTCCTCCGCATGAAGTCTGCACCTCCTCACGAATACTCGGCGCTCAGAAATCCACATCCGGGGCGATTTTTCCGCAAATGGGCCTGCGTTCCGCCAGGAGAGCGCCGTCCGCCGAGCGGAACCGGAAGACAGGTCGCTGTTTCCCCCGGGAGCGGGGTACCAGCAGGAAGAGGTGTGGCGTCGTCATCGCCATGGTCACTATGTCACCGGGCCCGGGTTCCTGGAAATCCACGGTCACCGTGACAACCCACGGCTGAGCCCGGACGGCTCTGACCCGGACGCTGTACCCCCCGGTCGGACAGAGGCCCTGGTGGATGGCAACCAGATAGCTCCTGTCAAAGTCCAGAGACAAGACCTTGGCGGTCTCAGGCGGGGCGTCCGCGTAATGCTCGACGAACGAGTCCGTGTCTCCGAACACCTGAAAGTCGCGGTCCAGCGCCTTCTTGGACCAGAGCCCGAGCAAAGGGCTCACCATCTGGAACTTGATTTCCCGTCCGTCCAAGACCCCTGCGTCTCCCGGGCGAAAGTACAACGGACTCTCCCCCAAAATACGGAAAATGCCTAGCCGATCCAATCCTTATTCTCTGTTGCGTCCGGTCATGCCAAGCTTGGACCTAAGGTAAGTCCGGGCAGGCCCCACAAGATACAGGGATCCGCAGCAAAGGATCACGTCTTCGCCTTGTGCTTTCGCCAGAGCGGCGTCGATCGCCTTCCGCAAGTCGGGCTCGACTTCGACGTCCCTCACGTAGCGCTTCACTTCGTCTGCCAGCACGCTCGGGTCGAGCGACCTCGGCGTGTCGGGCCTGGTTACGATCACTTTGTCGCACAAGGGAGCGATCATCAAGGTAGCTTCCTTGTAGGCTTTGTCCCCCAGGATGCCGAGGACACAGATAAGGCTCCTTCTGGGGACATCTTTCACCGCCTCGGCGAGTACCCTGGCTCCGTCGGGGTTATGGGCTCCGTCCAAGATGACGGTGGGCTTTCCGGACAGGATCTCCAGCCTCCCTGGCCAGAAGGTCGTGGCTATGCCGTGGGCGACCGCGGCCCTGTCCAGATGCAGCCTGCCCTTCCGCGTGAGCGGACGCGCGAGCTCCAGGGAGGCAACAGCCAGGGCCGCGTTCTGCTGCTGGTGGCGGCCCATTAGCGGCACCTCCAGGCCGATATACTCGAACCCTGGCCCGTAGATGTTGATGACCTGCCTGTCCATGGAGTAGGAGACCTCTTCCCACGTGACGTCGGCTCCCGGCGCGTTGGCCACGGTGAACAGGGGAGAGCCCAGCTCCCTGGCACGAGCCCTGATGACCGCGAGCGGCTCTTCAGCCGTGACACCGGTCACCGCGGGGACGCCTATCTTGATGATCCCGGCTTTCTCGAAGGCGATCTTGGCGAGGGTGTCGCCCAGCCGGTCCGTGTGGTCGAATGAGACTGTGGTAATCGTCGAAACCGCAGGTGTGACCACGTTGGTGGCATCAAACCTTCCGCCGAGCCCGACCTCCAGAGAGACGTAATCGCAGTTCTGCCTCTCGTAGTACAGGAACGCAAGCGCGGTTACGACCTCGAACTCGGTGGGGTGTTCGCATCCCTCGGAGAGCATCCGCTCGACCTTGGGCCGCACCTCCGAGACCATTGTGACCAGGTCGTCCTTGGGGATCATGCGGCCGTTCAGGACGATCCTTTCGCGGAAGTCCTCCAGGTAAGGTGAGATGTACATCCCCGTGCGATAGCCCGACGCCCTGAGGGCGCTGGCTATCATGGCCGTGACGGAGCCCTTGCCGTTAGTCCCGGTCACGTGGAGGTACTGGGAGCTCTTTTCAGGGTTCCCGAGAAGAGCCAGGAGCCGGCCGATTCGCTCCAAACCCAACCGTGACCCAAACCGCATCGAGCTGTGTATCCACTTCAGCGATTCCTGGTACTCCGCCTCGCTGACCGGTCTCACGTCTTCTCCTCCTATACCACCGGCGTCTAGTCCCTGGCTTTCTTGAGTATCTCCACTCTGGCCGCCAAGGCCTGGACCTTCTCTTTCTCCTCGTCGAGCCTCTTTCGTCGCGCTGCCACGATCTCCTCCGGGGCCCTCTCGAGGAAGGCCTGGTCGTTCAGACGCGCGCCTGTCCTCTCGATGTCCGCGGAAAGGTCCTCCATGGATTTCCGCAGTCTGGCGATCTCTCTATCCACGTCGATCAGGCCCTGGAGCGGCAGGTAGATCTCGGCGCCCTTCACCACG
>Ga0315295_10000396_pt1 | contig 37263 bp, 18 predicted proteins | sample YL17G14_0_MG_FD_204453 | JGI IMG/M metagenome (GOLD analysis project Ga0315295, IMG submission 204453) | Sediment microbial communities from Yellowstone Lake, YNP, Wyoming, USA - YL17G14_0 | ecosystem: Environmental > Aquatic > Freshwater > Lake > Sediment | place: USA: Wyoming | collected...
TGAGGATCCGCCCTATGTGTGCCGGGATGATCTTTTCGGGGCGGAGGACACAGGCTGGCGGGTCCGTGGTGGGAGCTTGCAGTTCAACTGGGATCCCAACAGCAGTGTAGGGTCAACCTTGGCGAGGCTGGTGGCAGAGCGGACTCCGGGCCGAGGGACTGCGGGCGACTTCTCTTGGGGAGAGAGCGGGGGCACGTATCATGTTTATGCGGCGTGGCGGTACGTGCCGGATGAGCAGGGGCCTCGTTCGGAAGGGATATTGTTGTTGCGCAAGCGTGCGGAGTATCGGTCGGTGATGAGCCAGGCGGTGAGGTTGGAGTTGGAGAAGGTGAGTGCGTGGGAGGCGTTGGGGGCGGTGGTGGAACGGGCGGGGAAGGCGGCGGGGTGGCCTGCCCAGATGGGGGAGATGGATGAGGAGATAACGCGGCTGCTCAAGGGGCGCACGGTGGAGCGTGTGGCAGTGGAGAACAAGGTGGCGCGGGAGGCGGCGTCGGGGATTCTGGCGGAAGTGGATCGGGAGTTGTCGTGGCAGCTATGGTACGAGCCGAACGCGAAGGCGTTCGAGCTGATGGTGCATCGGATTCCGCGCGTGGAGGCAGGGAAGGCGAAGGACTGACGGGGGAATCGGTCCCATGATGAACCAGCAAGGGATGCGCACGTCCGTAAGTAATTCTCGAATAAACATTTACACTTGATTGCTGGCTGATTTATTGGGGGTAGGGGATGGCTGCGCGGTCGGCGGAGGCGGTGAGGGCAAGTGGGTGGGGAAAATTGCGGAAAGTGGACAGAGACTTTTTCTCAAGTTTCCTTAGATTTTCCTTGCTATGCGGACGTGGGGGGCGATAAGATGGATGTGGCATGGAAGGGATGGCTCCAGCCAGGGGCTGTCAGGGATGACGAGAAGGCGACGGCAGCAGGCTGGAGGAGGTGTGAGACCCGTGGCGGACAGGTGGCTTGGTGGGGGAGATTCGGTCGGGTAGGTGAGAGTGCAGCGCGGGGAAAGAGTAATGATGAAACCTACATTTAGCTAAAGGAGCATTGCCGTGGGTAAGAAATGGATGTGTGCAGTTCTGTTGTTGCTAGGTTGTTTGTCGTCGCCATCATTGGCGGTTTGGAACCCGATCACGGGGCCGAATCCCATCGACGTGAACGGCAACTGGTACATTGCCGAGAGCCATGACGGGAACAGCAATGACGAGGACGATTACGGAGCGGTGGCATGGGCGATCGCGATGGTCGGGGAGGCGAACTTGCAGGCGAAGTTGCTGCACGTGGACGTGAACTGCAACATGAACGAGAGAGGCACGGCGGGCCGGCAGGCGATCATGTACAACAACGCCAAGACGGCGTTGACGGACTGGGGTTTCGGCGCGTTTCATCCGATCGAGGGGACGGATTACAACACGCGGATTTTGTACAATGACTGCGATCAAACTCACTTCAACACAACCACCCGCAGCGGGTATGTGACGCAGCACTTCAAGTACATTGTCGAGAACATCGTGTATCCGTCAGGCGCGACGTTGTATTACAACTGCGCGGGTCCGATGGATGTGCCGTATTACTGCATCGCGGCGGTTACACCGAGCATGCGGAGTTGCATTCGTCCGGTGTCTCATTCGACATGGAATGACTGCGGGCATCAGGAATGGAAGTGCTGGAACGCCATCAACACGGAGCTGGGAGTGACGCTGATTCACATTGGGGACCAGAACTCGCGGGGGTTCAATACGAACGGCAGTTGCTGGGACTGGGTCAAGGGCATATCGGGGGCGAAATACACCTGGTTGTTTAACACGAACGTGAAGGCCGCCTACGACATATCGGATGCCGGGATGACGTGGTACGTTTTGACGGGACGGAGCCGGGACACGTGGACGAGCGGGGACTTCAGCACGTGCGGGAATCCCGGTCCGGTGGAGGTCCTGTTCAATTACAACTGGGTGGTGGACAATGATCCGCCGACGCCGAATCCGGCGGAGGTGGAGAGCACGTCGTCGGACGACACGTCGATCACGGTCACGGCGGCGGCGGGGACGGACGCGGTGAGTCCGCCGGTGCAGTATTTCTTCGATGAGACCAGCGGCAATTTCGGCGGCACCGACAGCGTCTGGCAGGCGAGCCGCAGCTACACGGACACCGGTCTGAGACCGGGGACGGCGTACAGCTACCGCGTGCAGATGCGCGACGCGGCGGGCAACATGACGGAATGGTCAACGACGGCGAACGTGAGCACGACCGGCACCGCCGACACAACGGCACCCACGCCGAATCCGGGCCAGTTCGAAACGGCGCCCGCCGCCACGGGGACCGGCGTCATGAGCATGACGGCGGTGGCGGGCACGGACGCCAGCGGCCCGGTGCAGTACTATTTCGACGAGACGAGCGGGCACGCGGGAGGGACGGACAGCGGCTGGCAGGCGAGCACGAGCTATACGGATGTGGGGTTGACGGCGGGGACGCTCTACACGTACACGGTGAAGATGCGCGATGCCTGGAACAATGAGGGCGGTGCATCGGGGCCGGGGAGCGACTATACGTTTTTGGACGCGGACGTGGCGCCGGACGGGTACGTTGACATCAAGGACCTGGCGGCGGTGGTAGCGCGGTGGCTGGACCCGAACTGCGCGGCGCCGGACTGGTGCGGGGGAACGGACCTGAACACGAGCGGGCAGGTGGAGTTGGGTGATTACGCCCTGCTGGGCGCGGAGTGGGGCCGGGTGCCCCCGCTGCTGCCCGATCCGGTGGCGTGGTGGAAGCTGGACGAGAGCAGCGGCACGACGGCCTCGGACAGTATCGGCAGCAGACACGGCACGGTGTTCAACATGGAGAATGACGACTGGGTGGCGGGCAAGAGCGGCAACTGCCTGGACTTCGACGGGTTCGAGGCGGCGGGGATCGGCGAGTACGTGTCGGTTCCGCTGGCGGTTCAGGCGGACTGGACGATCAGCTTCTGGATGCAAGCCGACAATCCAGGCGCGGACGGTCCGGGCGACAACACGAAGTTCTGGAACGGTTTCGGTCTGGTCAACGGCGAGAGCACCGGCTACACGAAGGATTACGGCATCAGCATCCAGACCAACGACATCACGTATGGCGTGGGGGACACCGGGGTGGCGGGCACGAATATTGTGGGCAACGACGTGATCATGGACACGAACTGGCACCACGTGGCGGCGACGCGTGTGGCCTCGACGGGTGCGTTGGCGTTGTACGTGGACGGCCTGGTGAAGGCGCAGGCGGCGAGCGGCCCGACTTGGACGACGGCGAGCATCACCAAGCTGTACCTGGCGGCGACCAACGTGGGCACCGCGACTCCAGAGGACACCAAGTACTTCGTCGGTCAGCTGGACGACGTGCGGATTTTCAACGTGGTGCTGACGCCGGCGGAGATCGCGGAGTTGGCGACGCCGTGATTTCGGCAGATTCGGCGGGGCGTTTTTCATAGCTCGGCCGAGCAGAGGCAAAAGGCAGGAGGCGGGTGTTCATCACCCGCCTCCTGTTTTTTTTGGGTAACCGAGCGTGGGGCGTGGGGCGTCGTGCGGCCGGCGTAGAGGTGAAGAGGGATAAATGTTTATCAGGAAGGAGGTTATGGAAATTTCTACCGATGCTGCTCCGCCCGGCTGCGGCTCGACGGCTCTACCGAGCTCGGCGAAGTCGCTAGGTGGCACGAGCTGTTGGCGTCCTGGGGCTTTTGGTGTTTCCTTCTTGGCGTTCTGGCGGTTTGGTGGTGAAATATCGGGGTCAGGATGGGCGGCAACGGGGGTGAGAAGAGGGTGAGGGTAGTCGCCGCGGGGTAGGAAACGCCCGGCATAAGGCGGGGGCTAACGCAGAAGGCAGTGGCGAAGAGGCACGAGCAGCAGAGAGGCAGGCGATCATGGCGGATTTGGCGGCGTTGAAGAGGGCGGTGTTCAACGGAGAACCGACGGCGGCGGAGCTGACGCGGCAAGCCCTGGCGGAAGGGGTGGGAGCGGAGAAGGTGCTGAAGGAGGGGCTGATCGCGGGGATGGAGGAGGTTGGGGAGGCGTTCAAGCGGAGCGAGATTTACGTGCCGGAGGTGCTGATTGCGGCGCGGGCGATGAAGATGGCGTTGGAGGTGCTGGGGCCGAAGCTGGCCGAGGCTGGGGTGAAGCCGCTGGGGACGGTGGTGATCGGGACGGTACAGGGGGATTTGCACGATATTGGGAAGAATTTGGTGGCGATGATGCTGAAGGGGGCGGGTTTCCAGGTGGTGGACTTGGGGACGGACGTGAAGCCGGGGCGGTTTTTGGAGGCGGCGGCGGAGCATGGGGCGAAGCTGGCGGGGATGTCGGCGTTGTTGACGACAACGATGCCGAACATGGAGAAGACGATCGGTGCGTTTCGGGAGGCGGGTGGTGCGGTGAAGGTGATGATCGGTGGCGCGCCGGTGACGCAGGAGTACGCGAACAAGATCGGTGCGGACGGGTGGGCGGCGGACGCGGCGACGGCGGTGGACCTGGCGAAGCGGTTGATGGGTTTGTAAAGCGGGGGCAAGTGCGGTTGGGGTGAGGAGGGGGCGTGGTCGGGCTGTGGCGGGTCGGCGCGGGAGGTGGAGGCGGGCCGGAGGGGGTGCGGTGCAGCAGGTTTTTTGTTGACAGTAGGTTGGGGCGCTAGGAGAATGCGACGGACTCAGGCGAGCGGAAAGCCTGGTCGAGCAGAGGGGATGCGGCTGCCCCGGCAGAGGGATGTTGGGGCAAGGGCGGGCCTGGGAGGGGCGGGAGAGCAGGCAGCGACTGGCCTGGTTTACGTAACTGCTTGCCGTGTAAGTGCCTACGCAGAAGCAACCAACCCTGTAAGGAGGTCACCCTTTGAAGCGTCCATTGCGGAGGAATCGCCGTCGCGGACTGTTGGGATGGCTTGCGGGTGGTCCGGCGAGAGGCGAGGTGCAGAAGGTAGGGGCTGGGCGAGCGTTGGTGGCGGAGCGGCTGGAGCCGCGGGTGTTGCTGACGACGCTGGTGCTACCAAAGGCGCCGATAGGGTCGGTGCTGCCGGGGACGTGGGAGACGACATTTCTGTACGCGGATCCGGAGGAGACGAGCCCCGGCGACACGAGTATCACCGTGTTCAACGAGGTGCGGATCGGGACGTTGTCGGGGCTGCCGCCGGAGAAAGACGTCGTTGTTGAACTGCTGGACTACCAGGGGGGCGACATATCGGGGACGGTGACGGTGGCGGGTCAGCCGCCGGTGGACATTGGGGGCGGTCCCGGGGGCGCGAAGATCATTGACGAGGTGCCGCCGGACACGTTGGGTGGCTTGGGGGTGAGCATCAACGCGTTGGCTTCGGCGCCGGATGGCGAGACGTACGGGATCACGAGCTTCGGTTGGCTGGTGCACGTGGACCGTTCGCTAGGAGTGATTGACAGGATAGTGGGGGCGGTAGTGGACACGGACAACGTGGCGGCGCGGGGACGGGTGGTAACGTTCACGGGCTTCGACGGGGCGGATTTTGATCCGACGACGGGAAAGTTGTACGCGGTGGCGGTGGGGCCGACGGCATTCGACGGGGTGGGGAACGTGGTGTCCAATGGGGAGGTGCTGATCACGATAGACAAGACCACGGGGGAGGCGGAGGCGGCGGGTCGCAATGAGTCGGACCAGGCGGATTACCATCTGAGCCAGATTACGGCGGCGGCGCCCGGGGCGCCGGTGGACCTGCGGACGATTGTGTATCAGGAATCGGGTGGTTTGGATCGGCCGGTATTCCTGGGGTTTGACGCGACCGGGGCAGATTTGGACAAGCGGTTTGTGCTGATTTCGGTGGTGGGGACGGGGGTGGGGGCCGAGCTGCTGGTAAATACGGTGGGTCGGGCGCCGGTGGATCCAGCCGACATCGTGGAGGGATTGGCGTACGCGAACGACGGACGGCTGCTGGGATTGAGGCACTCGGCGGACAACGTTGAGGACGGGGAGTTGGTGCTGGTGAACTTGGATGCGCCGGTGGCGAACCGGTTCACGGTGATCGTGGCATACGGGGACAACCCGAGCGGCGATCCGATTGTCTTGACGGGGATGTCGTGGGACGTGACGAGCGACGTGGGGTATGCGACGGACCCGCTGACGGGTACGTTGTACAAGATCAACGTATCGAACCTGCAGCTGGTGGGGACGGAGTGGGTGCTGACGAGCGGGCTGGCGGACGTGTACACGATGTACATTGCGTCGAGCACGGCGGACGTGTACATCACGGTGACGCACCTCACCATCGACAGCAGCGGGGCAATTGCGTACCAGCCGACGGGGGGCGCGGCGGCGCTGCTGTTTACGGACGAGGACAACAACGACGTAACCACGGGGAACGCCGGGGGGGCGATGATCGGGACAATCCCGCAGTTTCGGCAGCAGGAGATTTTCTGGTCGCCGGGGATAGTAAGTGCGGTGGGGACATTTTTCAACGACGCGGAGACGGCGCCGAATCCGGGGCCAAAGGGGGCGTATCCGGGCGGGGCGTTTCGGCCGGGGATTTGGCTGGCGCGGACGGGAGCGGGGGACCCGGACGGGGTGGACAAGCCGCAGCACATCGGCAAGATCGCGATCGGGGGCGGGGTGTTCGGGGATGTGCGGATCGAGGGGAGCATCGACACGTTCTACGCGGGGTTCCTGGGGACGAACAATTTCATCGTGGAAGGCGACCTGAACCAGTTGGCGGCGGGGACGCAGGCAGGGGGCGTGGAGGAATCGGACGGCAGTTGGACGGCGGTGGCCTCGCTGAAGTATGGCGGGACGAACAAGGCGCCGGTGCTGGACGTGCGGGGGCGTCTGGGGAGCTTCTACGGCGTGATGAACTGGGGGTTGCCGACGGTAGTGCAGGGGCGCAGCGACGCGCCGGAGTTTCCAGGGGTGAGGGACCCGCTGTCGGGACAGTACGTGCCGGTGTACCGGGAGATCGAGCGGTTGACGGCGTTTGAGACGGGCGGTTTGGGACAGATCGTGCGGGATGACAGTCCGTATTTGGCGCAGTACGTGGGGTCGCCAGACGGGCAGGTACGGATCATCGGCGAGATCGAGGGGCCCAGCAGCGATCCGGCCAACGCGAGTGCGGACAACGAGGACTACTACAGTTTTGCGTTGCTGGCGGGGCAGACGGTGCAGATTGACTTGTACGACACCTATGCCGGCGCATCCTTCTACAATCCGAACACGGGCAATCCGCCGCTGCCGAATTCGACGCTGCCGTATCCGTTGCTGCCGGGGGGTTTGCAGTTGTTCGATCCGGACAACGTTCTGGTGGCGAACAGCGGGGAGGCGGACGTGCCGACGGGCGCGCTGAAGTCGCTGACGTACACGGCGGAGCGGGCGGGGATTTACAGCGTGGCGGTGAACACGGTGTCCGGCGGGGGGATCTCCGGCGGCGCATGGCCGTATCGGTTGGATATCGCGGGGCTGACGCCGACGACGATGGGCGGGGGCAACGCGCCGGGGAGCTTACGGACGGACGTGTACTATGCCGGGGCAGTGGTGCCGAACGTGCAGGTGGCGGCGGGGAACCTGGGGGCGCTCAGTTCGGGGTCGGCGTCGCGGGCGGCGCGGATCAAAGTAGATCAGGGGGGGCTGGGAGCGTGGCGGGCGGGGGCGAACGCCCTGCCGACCAATGACATTGAGAGGAGAATCTGGACCTGGACCTGGCCGTTGCCGAGCGCGGCCGACGAGGGGTTCAGCCTGGAGATCAGTGACAGCGGCGGGCTGATTGGCGTGCCGGGGATGTCAACGATCGAGGGAACGGTAGGCCAGATCAGCAGCCCTTCGTTCGCGATTTTGAACGTGTACGCGAAGGGGAGCCAGGGGAATATCTGCTCGATTCAGGCAGGCGCTAACGTGGCGCCGCCGGCAGGCGGGAGCACAGGGCCCGGCTGGACGGGAATCATCGCAGCGGACGGGAACATTGGCGAGGTGCGTATCGAGGGCGACCTGGGGTTGGCGGGCAGCTGGATGTTTTCGACGGCGGTGTTGGCGAACGCGGACGGGACGGGGGCGCCTGGGGTGATTGATCGGCTGTACGTGGGGGGAGCGACGTTGAATGTGCCGGTGAGCGTGGGGGCGCGGGGCGGGAACGTGCGGTTCGCGGATGTTCGGGGGGCGATTTTCCACCCAAACGGCGGTGTGGTCGATCCAAGCGGTTTTGGGCCGTTCGAGTTTGATCCGGGGCAGGGCGTGCGGATTGTGGACGATTCGGGGGTGATGGTGCGGTTGTCGCCGGGGTACACGGGGGTAACGCTGCCGGACTTCCTGTTCCCGACGCAGCCGCCGACGGGCCAGCCGCCGGCGCAGCCACCGGCGGCGGCGCCGACGGGCGGGGTGGTATCGGTGAAGTTGCTGCCGGTGTATGACATCACGTACGCGCAGTATATCGCGGCGGCGGGAGGAGGGATCAATCGGACGATCCTGGGGTATGCGATCACGGAGGCGACGAGCACGGACGGGGTGCGGGTGACATCGACGGGCGGTCCGGCAGAGATCGGCAGGCTGACGGCGGCGGGGGTGAACGACGGGCTGGTTTCGATCAGCGGGCCGGATGCGATCTCGGTGCTGGAGACGACGGTCAGCGGGACGATTACGGAGATTGTGAACAGCACGCCGGGGGGCGACCTGGTGGCGGTGGTGATAACGGCGGGGACGGGGGCGGCGCCGACTACGGACCCGGGCACCACCCCGACAGTGCCGCCGGCGGCGCCGCTGCCGGGGCAGGTGCTGGCCGATTCGCAGCCGTTCAACCTGATTCGGGTGGCGGGCCACCTGGGGCGGACGCGGTCCAGTACGGGCCAGCCGGTGGAGACCGTGGAGCTCGTACCGGCGGGGGCCGACGCCAATGCGACGCCCGGGGGATCCCAGGTCAGCGGCCTGGTTTCGGCCGTGGGGATCAATCAGATTCTGGCGGCGGGTTCGCTGGGCGACGCGAATATTACGGGGGACGTATATCACATCGGGATCAACACGGATGACAGCCGGGCGCCGGGACAGTTTGACGGGGTGGATGGCGCGCTTCTAGTCACGGGCAACGTGAACGGCATCAGTCTGGGCGACGGGATCCGGCAGCCGGGGACGGGGTTGTGGGCCAAGTCGGGGGTGTTTATCACGGGGACGCTACATTCAGCGGAAATCCACGGGAGCGGGCACGACATTCACGGGCCGCTCTACGCCCAGACGCGGATAGACCAAGTGCGGGTGAGCGACGGGGCAAGGATCGTGGGGTTTAACGGTCAAATGGGGAGTCCGGGTGAGCGCGTACGGGGAGCATTTAGTATCGCCTTCACGGTGGCGGTGACCGCTGAGTTTGATGATTTTGAGTTGTGGAACGCCTCCTCGGTGGTACCGCAGGGTGGGCTGGGGGTCATTGACGTGAGAGGGGCGGGATCGGAGATTCGAGAGGCGCTCATCGTTGCGCTGTCCATCGATCGCGTGTTGGTGACGGGGGGCGCGAACGGGATTTTTGACAGCCGGATCTATGGTTTCCCGACGGCCACGACACTTGACGGGGTGGTGGGGGAGATTCTGGTGGGCGGGCAGGGGATTTTCAATACGGTGATCGTGGCGGAGCGCGACCTGGGGCGGATCACGGTGCTCAAGGGCGGCAAGATCGAGGACAGCGAGATACGCGGGGCGTTCCACGTGGGGACGATCAGCGCGGACGAGATCAACCGGACGGACATCGACGCGCACAATCAGTTGGACGCCGTGGCGGCGCGGGGGAGCATTTTCGACCTGGTGATCGAGGCGGGCAGGCTGGACAAGCTGATGGCGGGTGGGGATATACTGGGATCAGGGATTTACGTGGGCGGGCCGGTGGGGTCGATCCAAGCGCGGGGGAAGATCATCAGCACAATCGCGGTGACGGGGCCGTATGGGGATTTGAAGCCGTTGCAGGCGGGCGGGGACATCGGCACGCCGACGGGCGGGATCATTATTGTGGATGGGCGGGTGGGGACGATCCAGGCGGGCGGGGATTTTCAGGCGAAGTTGCTGCTGAACTGGGAGGAGGGGGCGGCGGGACCGGGCAATCCGCAGGGTCCGCACGCGAAGTACCAGCGGGCGGGAATCGGGCTGGGCAAACTGCAGGCGGGGGGGAGCATCCTGGGTCTGGGGGACATTGGGGGCGACGTGGGGCAGATGAGCAGCGGCGGGAGCTTCGGGGTGTTCGGGTCGAGGTTTGGGGTGCATGGGAACGTGAGCCAGATGAGCGTGGGGTCGAGCAAGAAGGCCAGCGATCTGGAGAGTTCGGTGAGCGTGACGGGGAACATGGGGGCGTTGACGGTCTATGGCAGCGTGAACGGGCAGTTGGCGGTGGCGAAGGACTTGAGGAGCGTCAGCCTGAAGGGCAGCGCGGCGCACCGGGCGGACCTGAATGCGAGCATCACGGTCGGGGGTGATTTCAGCCGACTGACGATTACCGGGGGCGACATTGCGGCAACGGACGTGGTGGCCGGGGGGCCGGTGAAGATCAACGTAGCGGGCCAGGGGCCGAAGATCACCATCAAGGGTTCGGACATTGCGGGCACGGTGATCGTGGGGGGCGGGGACGACCTGGTGATCGACGGGTCGATCACGGGGACGGGGCGGTACCTTTCGACGGGCGACGTAACGAGCCTGGAGATCAAGGGCGACATCGCGGCGGGCGGGGTGCTGGACGTTACGGGGAACCTGGGCGAGTTGATCGTGAACGGCGCGATCTTCGGGACGGTGCACGTGACGGGCAGCATCGGCAAGCTGACGGCGACGAACATCCTAGACGGTCAGTCGATCGTGACGGCGGGGGCGAACATCGGGGAAGTGTCGGTCAGCGGGTTGATGCGCCAGACGTACGTGCTGGCGGGATTTGAGCCAGGGGCGGTGTTGGCGGGCGACACGGTGGTCAGCCGCGACGCGCTATTGCTGGGCGGGACGGCGCTGGCGGGGGACATTGACAAGGTAACGGTGGGGACGCTGAATGAGTCGGTGATCGCGGCGGGCGTCCGGCCGGGCGGCAACGTGGTGTTCGGCGACCTGGACGGCAGCGACGCGCCCGGGGCGGGCCTGAGCCACATCGGCAAGGTGACCATCGGGCAGGCGGTCGGCGAGGGGGACCCGTTCGGGGTGTTCGCCGATTCGGGAATCGGGTCGCTGCAGGTGGACGGGAAGAAGCTGCCCACGCCGGTGTATCAGGCGAGCGGTTTCCGTGCCTGGACGGTGAGCGAGACGATGGGTCCCGACCTGGGCGGGTTCGTGTTTCAGCAAGGGGTGCCGTTCAAGGGTCTGATCGGGAACAAACTGGTGACGGTGAGCCTGGCGGGACCGGGGGTGGGGGAGGTGCTGCCGAGTTTGGGCCAGATCGGGGCGATTCAGTTGCGCGGCACGACGGGGCAGACGAAGGTGAGCGTGTCGGCGGCGGGCGCCGACGCCGTGGACGTGGGGCGGGTGTTCACGACCGACGACGGGAGCCTGGGGCAATTGGCGCTCGACGGGCGGCTGGCGAACGGCACGCACGATGCGTCGCTGCGGGTGGGCGGGGGCCTGACGAAGCTGCAGATGGCGGGGATCGGGGCGGGCGGCACGGTAGCCATCAGCGGGTCGGTGAGCAAAGCGGAGCTGGGGAGCGTGGCGGGGGCGGCGGGGCAGGCGACGAGCGTCGTGGTGCAGGGGGGAGTGGTGAGCCTGGGCGTCGGGGCGGTGGGCGAGTACGCGGATATTTCGGCGGCGGAGATCGGACAGTTGCAGGTGCGCGGGGACCTGGCGGGGTCGGTGCACGCGACGGCGGGCGGGGTCGGGACGGCGACGATCGGCGGTAACCTGACTGGGGTATTGAGCGCGGAGGGGGACATCGGCAAGGCGCAGGTGCGGGGGCTGACGGGTGCGGCGGCGTTAAGGCCGACGCAGGGCGTGCGGGCGGGCGGGGACATCGGCTCGTTCAGCACGGCGGGGATGTACCGGGCGGTAGTGGCGGCCGGCGGGGAGCTGGGCGCGGCGGCGGTGCGCGGGGACGTGCAGTACAGCACGCTGGCGGCGGGGCTGGACATCGGGCCGGGGGGCGTGCTGTACGATTACGCCCAGACGGCGGCGGGGAGCGCGGACCGGGACACGGCGCGGAGCGGCGACCTGCGGCGGGTGCGGATCGGGGGCGACCTGGTGCAATCGAACCTGACGGCGGCGTTGGCGCCCGGCGCTGACGGGCGGTTTGGGACGGGGGACGACCTGCTGGAGTCGCGCAACATCGAGGCCGTGACGGCGCCGCGGATTACGGAGGTGCGTTTGAGCGACGCGGACCTGACGGCCATCACGGTCCAATTTCAGCGACAGACGGGGGGCGTGAACGGCAACATCGAGTCGGTGGCGGTGCAGGGGCAGGCAGTGGGGTCGCCGACGAGCGAGGATCAGTACGCGATTGCGGCGGCGGGGCACGTCGAGTCGGTGCTGGTGGACGGGGAGGCGTTCCAGCAGGCGGGGAACGTGCGCCGGCTGGAGATCAACGACAAGGACATCGACGGTTCGACGATCGCGGTGGAGAGGATTACGGCGGAGAACTGCGACCAGGCGGCGTTCCAGGTGTTCGCGCTGGGGCTGGACGGGGCGTACGACGTGCCGGTATGCGACACGGGGGCGGCGGGAGGGGCGGCGGGCGCGTGGGTGACGTTCGACGCGGCGACGAACACGGCGACGTTCCACAAACGGGACGGGTTCGCGGCGAACCGCTGGGGGACGAACTACTATCAATTACGGATCGACGCGACGAAGGTGGATAACCGGCAGGGGGTTTCTTTGGACGGCGAGTTCACGGGCCGGTGGCCGACGGGGGACGGGCGGCCGGGCGGGGACTTGGTGTACTACTTTGCGGTGGGCGATTTGGGCGGGACGACGGCGACGGCGTTTGCGCCGTTTGCGCAGGCGTTTCCGACGAACGTGGAATGGCAGTACGGCAGCGCCTTGGGGGACAATCCGCGGTTGACGGGCGCGGGCCTGCTGGATGAGAGCGATCTGATCCGCCTGAACGGGCTGCAGAAGGGGCAGATTCTGAACGTGGACCTGGCGCAGGCGGCGGGGTTTGATCCGAGCCCAGGGGGGGGTTCTGGGGACAATTCCAGCCTGTACGTGGCGCTGTTGTGGCGCGAGGTGGCGGACAACCTGGTGGCGGGGGAGCTGCCGGTATGGGAGCAGGGCGTACGGCCGAACATCAAGGAGAACCTGGCGGCGGACGAGGCGCTGGTGCGCGGCGACTTGCTGGCGCCGGCGCTGGAGGAGTTGGCCTACGACGGCGCGGTGTTCTACGGTTACACCGGCGTGGGAGGAGAGTTCATTCGGATCGACCCGGCAACCTACCAGTTCAGTTTGCTGAGGAACACCCTGGACGACCTGAATCGGGTGGCGACGGGCGGGCTGCTCTTGGGGCTGAAGGCGTTGGGAGGACACGGTCGAGACGCGTTGTGGGCGGTGGGGACGTTTCTGCCGGACGGGGGCAGCCCGCGGGAGAGCCTGGTGTTGATCGAGCAGATCAACCAGGACGTAGCGAACAGCGAGCCGACCGAGCGGGCGCGCGTGACGGTTTCGGCGACGGACTTGAGCACGACCTACGGAGACCTGGTGGGATTGGCGGAACTGCACGGGGTGCTTTACGGGGTGGACGGCGCGAGCGGGATGCTGGTGCGGCTGAAGTCGGACCCGCAGCAGCCGGATTTCGGGCAGGCGACGGCGGTGGGGAGCCTGGGAGAGGCGGCGCTGCGGATAGCGGGGCTGGCGGCGAGTACGGATGGGACGAGCCTGATCGCGTTGCACGACCAGGCGGCCAATGATTTCAGCACGCCGCTGGTGGACGCCCTTTATGAGGTGGATCCGCAGACGGGCCGGGCGAGTCTGCTGCACGAGTTCGGCTACGACGCGGATCGACACGGGTTGGCGACCCGGCCAAGCGGTCCGACGCTGGTGGGCGTGCCGCTGTACGGCAGTCCGGTGGGAGACACGGTGCAGATCACGTTTGCCGACGTGGGGCCGGAGGGGCACGTATTCGGCGAATCGACCACCAGGTTCTCGCGGCAGAACGTGGTGATCTCGGACGCGACGCTGGTCCCGCTGAACGCGGGGGAGCAGGAGTTCGTGGGGGCGGGCTACTACTACGCCTTTGACGTTGAGTACGCGCACGGCAGTTCGTACGCCCAGGTTCTGGTGGAGATCGACGACATTGAGTGGCTGAATGCGACGGAGAGCGGGAACGTGATTTCGGCGGTGACGGACGATCCGGCGAACGTGCAGGTTTACCCGCTGCTGGCGGCGGACGGGACCAGTGCGCTGCAAATCGTGATTGACGCGGCGAACGGCGACGGGAACGTCCGGGTGTACTTCGGGGGGACGAGCAGCCTGGAGGTGTTGCAGCCGGCGGAGTTGGTGCTTTACGACCAGTTGCTGGGCCACCAGACGCGGCGCGACATGTCGCCGGTGCGGGACACGCTGGTGCCGGGGCTGACGGAGCTGACGGTCCATTCGACGACGCTGTTGAGCGAGTACCGGCTCGATCTGACCGATGCGCTGCGGACGGAGCTGTCGGGTTATTTCGATGCGACGACGATGGACGCCCTGGAGAACGGGTTGAACTCGGACTTGTACGGGCAGGTCGTCTCCACCCTGTACTTTGCCGGCGCGTGGGAGGTGCTGCAGGACTTCCTGGCGGCGGTGACGCTGGTGAACTATAACGCGGTGGGGTACGACGCGGGACAGGAGCTCTTCGTGCTGGCGAGCACGGAGACGTTCGACGTGCGGCCGCTCACGGTGGACGCGAACGCGTTGACGCCGGACGCCAATCCGGACAACGACGTGCCGTTGACGCCGGCCATGTTGAGCGATTTGTACACGCAAGTGGCGGGGGACACGGACGCCGACGGCCAGGCGGAGGTAACGTACGTCTTCTGGGACATTCGGGGGTTGGAGTTTAGGCAGATCAGTCCGGCGCCGGAGCCGGGGATGCCCTCGTCGGTGGACGACCTGTACCTGGTGGCGACCGTTACGGCGACCGATGAGGCGCAGGGGACGTCAGAGACGTACGACGCGTTGCTGGCGATCGGCAACATTCTGTATCCCGGGACGGAGGAGATGCGGTTGGCGGCGGCGGATTTGGACAGTTACGGGTTCACGAACGTGCGAACGCTGGCGTACGGGAACGTGGCGTCGGTGAACCGGTTGACGAACGGTCGGTTGTACGCGATGGATGCGGACACGGAGACGCTGCTCGAGCTGGACGCGCGCGTGAGCGTGCCGCGGCAGGACCGGCCGAACGGACAGGTATCCAATCCGAACTTCGGGAAGCCCCAGGCGGTGGGCGGCGAAACGGGCAATCTGGGGGACGGGGGCCAGGGGCTGTATGAGATCACTTCGCTAGACCTGGCGTATGACGGGCGGCTGTACGGCATCGAGGCCAAGACCCACCAGTTGGTGGAGATTATCGCGGAGCCGACGATCACGCGGGGCAGCCGGCGGGTGGAGGCGGTGTTGCCGCTGCCGGGCGGAGCGGACTACACGGACATCACGTTCGACGTGTTGACGGGGTACGCGTACCTGGTGCGGTCGGTGACCGCCTCGCCGGTGGGGGACACGTTGGCGGTGAGCGTGAACGGCGGGACTCCCTCGGGGCACGTGCTGGGGGGGTCGGCGACCCAGGTAGGCGGGTTGACCGTCAGCAGCGGGACGGGCAACGACGCGGCGTCGGTGCGGGCGGCGGGCGGGTACTACCGGCTGGACGTGCAGTACGCCTTGAACCAGGGCGACCTGGAAGTAACCTTCGCCGACATCGACTGGTTGAACGGACTGGGCGGCCGGGTGGACTCGGTGGCGGTGAGCGACTCGTTGAACGTGCGGGTCGAGACGTTCGGGGACGACTCGATTCAACTGCGGATTCGCAGCAACCACACCTCGGCGAGCGGCGGGGCGACCGATACGGTGACGGTGTACTTCGGGGCGACGGCGGACGCGGTGCTGCCTTACACGCCCCAGCGGACGCTGGAGCTGGCCGGGGGATGGTGGGGCTACGGCGCGCTGCGGGTGCCGTTCGAGGTGCCCGATGACGGCAACTACCTGTTGGAGGTGACCAGCGACTACTATGGAGCGGCCTACGGCGGGTTATACCCGGTTGGGGTGCCGTCGCCGTACGCCGGGTACTACGGGATGATCAGCGCCCTGGGCAGCTACGACCTGAAGCTGGAGGTGTTCGACGACGGGAACAGCGATTTCGGGACGGCGGAGACGGCCAGTGGGTTGTGGTACGAGCAGGTTACGCCGGGGGATGCGCCGGTGAACCTGGCGCCGCTGGCGAACAATACCGACCTGGCGGCCGATCCAAATCGGCCGAACACGTATCACTACAATCCCCACCGGCTGCCGAATCCGGCGGCGGACGCGCGGTTGGCCTGGCCGATCACGGTGTCGGGGACGCTGCTGGCGCCGGGCGAGGCCGGCGCGGCGGTCATAGACGCCCGACTCGAAAATCTCTTGGACGTGGACGTGTACACGTTTCAGTTGACGCCCGGACAGCGGGCGACGGTGGACCTGGATGCGGAGGCATTGCTGGGGCGCGACAATCTCGACCTCACCGTGGGGGTCTATAACGGGGACTTTGAGGCCACGGCATCCCTTATTCTCGACACGCCGGACGTCATGGCCAGGAGCGCAGCGCAAAAAGCCGATGACCTCTACTCGGTGCAGGCCGTATTCGAGATGCCGCGGCACGAAGGCGTGGTGCTTGACCCGCAGGCGAACGGCGTAGGGACATATTACGTGGTGGTAAGCGGGTACACCATCGAGGGGCTAACATACCCGGTGAATGAGGCGTCGCCCTATCGCCTGACGATCACCACGACGGGGCCGGAACCGGTCGCCAAGCCGCCGTCGCAGTTGGTATGGCTGGACTTTGAGGGCGGGCGGGCGGACTACCTGATCAATTTCGGCGTAGCGAGCTGGGCGAACCGGCCGGCGTTTGATGCGGGGCGGTTCGGCCTGGGGGACGTGCGGGACGGGTTGATCGCGGAGATTGCGCGGCGGATCGAGGCCATTTACCGCACCTCGGGTCTGGGGCCGGACGAGCTGGCGTTCACGACGGAAAAACCGGCGGACGGGGCGATCTACTCGACGGTGATCTTCGGCGGCCGGCTGGTGACCGGGCTGCTGGGCATCGCCGAGACGATCGACCGCCACAATGCGAACCGACAGGACATGACCGTGGTGCTAACCGACGAATTTGCGGACATCTTCACCGGCGGCGGTTGGTATGAGCAATTCGGGGCTGGACATTTGAGCGACGATCCGGCGGAGCGATTTGACCAGGTGGCGACGCTGCTTTCCAACACCGGGGCGCACGAGATGGGACACATCCTCGGGCTGGAGCACGCGACGGAGATTAACACCACCAAGCCGGACAATCTGATGGGGTACAACGACGACTGGGCGCCACAGCATCTGGAGGAGCGGAACAGCTACCGGTTGTTTGCGGCCCAGCAGGGCTATCCCGTGGGGGACGCTTACGAGCGGCAGCTTGGGTTTGAGAACGAGATCGACCTGTTGCTGCGGTCGATTGGTTCGGGCACGCCGATGGGGATCTGAGCAGGGGGCAGGGACGGGCGGTGCGATTGACGGTCGGAGGGGCGCGGCGTAGAATGGGCCGAGGCACGGCGGCGGCCGGCGGCTCAGTCGGATGGCCCGGTCGGGCAAGGAGGGCAAGGAGGCACAGATGGCGGCGGAGAGGAAGCAAGGCGAGGCCGCATTCTGGCTGGTGGGATTGGCATGGCTGGCGGCCCTGGCGGGTTGGGCGGCGGCGGGGCTGTGGGCCAGGCTGCCCCAGCCGGAATTGGAGGCGGGTGGTCGCGCCGCCGGCCTCGTCTGGAGCGGGGCGGCGAGCGTGGCGGCCGTGCTGACGCTGGCGGCCGTGGGGGCGAGCATTCTCTATGCCCTGGCGTGCGAGCGGGCGCTGCGCGAGCAGGGTGCGGCGCTCTTGGATACGGTGCGGCGGCTGCAGACCGGTCAAACGCAGCAGACGGCGATTCTGACGCAGACGAGCGAGAACATCCTGCTCAGCGACGCGATCAAATCGGTGGCGTTCCGGGAAAAGGACCTGACGGTGCTGCGCGAGGCGATTCAGGAGGACATCCGCACGGAGCGGTGGTCGTCGGCGGGGGTGCTGATCAAGGAGTTGGCGGACCGGTTCGGGTGCGTGGAGGAGTCGCGGCAGTTGGCGGCGGAGCTCGAGCGCTGCCGGCAGTCAACGGCGCAGGAGAAGATCGACGCGGCGGTGGCGCACATTGAGTCGTTGTGGATGATTCGCCGCTATGAAGAAGCCGAGCGGGAGGCGCGGCAACTGATCGCGTTGTATCCGACCAGCGAGAAGCTGCGGGGATTGCCGGAGGAGACGCAACAGCGGCGCGAGGACCACAAGAAGGAATTGCTGGCGCGGTGGGACCAGGCGGTGAAGAACAGCGATTTCGAGCAGGCGGTGGAGCTCATCAAGCTGCTGGACGCCTACCTCACGCCCGGCGAGGCGGCGGCGTTGGAGGAGTCGGCGCGCGGAGTGTTCCGCGGGAAGTTGCACAACCTGGGCGTGCAGTTTTCGATGTCCGTGATGGAGAAAGCCTGGGACAAGGCGCTGCAGATAGGACGGCAGATCGTCGAGGAGTATCCCAACAGCCGGATGGCGCAGGAGGTGCGGGAGAAGATGGGGATTCTCGAGCAGCGCTCGCGGGAGGCTCACGAGGCAGGATGATGCTGAGCCGGGACGAAGGGCGGCGCGGGCAGCGCCGGGCTTTTAGGTTGACAAGACGAGTGGTATTCCCCAGAATCACCCCAGGTGGTGCGCAGGCGCAGGCTTTTCTTTTTCAAGGAGTTGCGGCGGTGCTTGGGGGTGGCGGCCTGGGCACGATGAGATGGACCGAAGGGGTTTGCGGCGCGAGGGGCCGGTGAATCAAGTAGCGCGACAGCGGAGTGGCAAGATGAACAAGAAACGCTTGGCGGCTTGGGTGGCTGGATGGCTGGCGCTGGTGGGCTTGCTGGCGGGGATGGGGGCCTGGGGCCAGGAGGCGCCGGCCGCCGCGGACGACAAGGCGGCCCGGACGCGGGAGAACTGGGATGCCCTGCTACACTATGCCCTGCTGGGGCGATGGGACCTGGCCCAACAGTATGGGCAGGTGCTGTTGGCGCTGAACCCCGAGCCGCAGTTGCTGCTGTCGCTGGCGGAGAGCGAGCAGTACGCGGAGAGCTACCGCAGCCTGACGCTGCTGCAAGAGGGCACGCCGCTCCAGGACATGGCGACGTCGGTGCTCAAGCTGGTGGAGCAGGGGCGCTTTGAACAGCGGCGGGACCCGGCGCGGATTGCGGCGGAGGTGAAACGGCTGTCGAGCACGACGCGAGGGCGGCTGGTAGCGCTGGAGAGCCTGAAGAACTCCGGCGAGTGGGCGGTGCCCGTGATGATTGCGGCGCTGCGGGATTCGCAGCGGCGGGAGGAGTACGCCGTGATCCAGTGGGCGCTGCCCCAGATCGGTCGGTGCGCGGTGAACCCGCTGCTGGCGGTGCTGCAACGGTCCGAGGACCTTAATCTCCGACGGGTGGCGGCGGAGGCGCTGGGCCGGATCGGGTACACGGCGGCGGCGCCGTACCTGCTGGAGGTAGCGGCGGACCCCCAGGCGGATGCGACGCTCAAGACGACGGCGCGGACGGCGCTGGGGCTGTTGGAAAACGGCGCGGACTGGGAGAAACTCAGCCCGGCGCAGGCGTACGTGCGGTTGGCGGAGGAGTACTACAACGGCGTGCCGACGCTGCTGCCGGCGGCCGCCGAGACGGTCGGACAGATCTGGTTCTGGGAACGCGACCGGGGGCTGGTGTCCGAAGGGGCGCCGCGGGAGGCGTTTGATGAGCTGATGACCATGCGACACTGCGAGCGGGCGGTAAAGCTGGATACGGCGCAGGCCGAGGCGATCGCGTTGTGGCTGTCGGCATTCTTGCGGCTGGAGGCCCAGGGGCAGCCGCAGCCGAAGTATTTCGGCGCGCCGCACGCGGACGCGGCGATGTACGCCTTGACGGCGGGGCCGCAATACCTGCACCGGGTGTTGCGCCGGGCGCTGGCCGAGGCGGATCGTCCGGTGGCCTTGGGGGCCATCGCCGCCCTGCGGCAGAACGGCGGCCAACAATCGTTGCTCTACGCCCTGGACGGCGAGCAACCGCTGGTCAAGGCCCTGCGCTTCGCGGACCGGGAGGTGCGGTTCAGCGCGGCGCTGGCGCTTGCCGGGGCGTTGCCGGCGCAGCCCTTCGCCGGCAGCGACCAGGTGATCCCGATCGTGGTGGAGGCGCTGCGGCAGAAAGGCCAACGCTATGCGTTGGTGGTGGACGGCAATCAAGAGCGGCGCAATGCCTTGACGGCGGCGTTAAAAGGGTCGCAGAAGTTCGCGGAGGTGCTCAACGGGGCGGAGTACGGCCAAGTGGTGCGGCAGGCGGAGGGGCTGCCCAGCCTGGACCTGGTGGTGCTGGCGGCGAACATTCAGCGGTCGGAGGTGCGCGAGGCCCTGACGGCCCTGAAGGCGGACTTTCGGTTGGCCTTTTGCCCGACGGTGGTGCTGGCGGAGGGCGAGACCCTGACGGCAGCCAAGAGACTCAAGGAAGGCCATTCCTTCGTGGAGGTGCTGCCTCAGGGCGCGGCGCTCGACGCCGTGCTGCGGGCGGCGGACGACCTGCTGGCGCGGAACCACGCGCGGGCGTTCGACGCGCGGCTGGCGGACGCCTACGCCGCCGAGGCGGCGGCCGTGCTGCGGCTGTCGGCGGTGTCGAATAACGCCGTCCTGAGCCTCCAGCCGGCGGAGAAGGCGCTGGTGGAGGCCCTGCGGGAGACGCGGCCGGAGATTCAGATGGCGGCGGTGGAGACATTGGCGCACTTGGATTCGACCGTGGCGCAACGGGAGATAGCCCAGTTGGCGCTGGATGGTCAGATGGACAAGCCGGTGCGGCTGCTGGCCTTTGCGAACTTGGCGCGCTCGGCGAAGGCGTATGGCAACCTGCTGCTGGCGGAACAGGTGGAGGCGGTCCGTCATCTGGTGCGGACGGCGGAGACGGAGCCGGACCTGCGGCGCCTGGCGGCGGCGGCGTACGGTTCGTTGAATCTGCCCAGCGCGCAGATCAGCCAATTGATTAGCGATCAAATGCACTAGACCGGCCGGGGGAGGCGGCCTGGGGGCGGGCGTCGGCGAGTCGGCGTCGAGGCGCGGCCGTAGGGGCGGCGGTGCAGGAGGGGAGTCGTTCGACCGGCGGGACAACCGGCGGGAAGGGTTCATGCGGCTTGTTTTCTTCGGTAGCGGGGGGTTCGGCTGTCCCAGCCTGCGGAGGTTGTGCGGCGGGGGCCATGAGGTGCTGCGGGTCGTTACGCAGCCGGCGCGGCCCGGAGGACGAGGGCATCAACCCCAGCCGACCGAGATCGCCCGGTTGTCGAGCGAGTTGGCCTTGCCGTGCGTGGAAGCCGCGGCGGTGAACGAACCGGCGCTGCTGCAAGACGTGACGGCACTGCGGCCGGAAGCGCTCGTCGTCATCGCGTTTGGCCAGAAACTCCAAGCGGGCTGGTTGAGATTGCCCGGCTGCCGAGCCATTAATTTGCACGCCTCGCTGCTGCCGAAGTACCGGGGTGCGGCGCCCATCCATTGGGCGATCATCAACGGCGAGCGCGAAACCGGGGTAACGGTGATCGAGCTGAACGAGGTGTGGGACGGGGGAGCGATTTTGGGCCGGCGGGCGATGCGAATCCGGCCGGGAGAGACGGCCGGTGAGCTGCATGATCGGCTGGCGGAGTTGGGGCCGGAGCTGCTGCTGGAGGTGCTGGAGCAGATGGCGCGGGGTCAGGATCGCCCGCAGCCGCAGGACGAGCGGCAGGCGAGTCGAGCGCCCAAGTTGCGGAAATCGGACGCGGCCTTGAACTGGTCGCAGCCTGCCGAGAGGGTGGTGAATTGGGTGCAGGGGACGTGGCCGTGGCCGGGGGCATACAGCACCCTGCGGCAGACGAACGGGCGGACGGAGCGGGTGACCTTCGCCCGCGCGAAGGTCGCGGAGTCATCGGGATCGACCGGGGACAGTGCGGCGGGCGAGCCGGGGTCCGTCGCGCCGGATTTGAACATTTGCTGTCGGCCGGGGCGGCTGCGGCCGCTGGAAGTGCAGCCGGACAATGGTCGGCTGATGTCATACGAGGAGTACGCACGAGGCCGGCATTTGCAGGCGGGGGATCGGTTCGAGGCGGGTCAGGCGTGAGTGCGTCGCGTCGGGATCGTCAGGCGGGACCGGCGGGGGCGTCGGCACGCGAGGTGGCGGTGCGGTGCCTATTGGCGTTTGAGGACGAACGCCGGCTGATTCGAGAAACACTGGAGGCGGAATGGGCGCGGGCACAGCCGAGTGAGCGCGAGCGGCCCGCCCAGGCCGCGGCGACGGAACTAGCCTACGGGGCGTGCCGGCAGGCCATCACGTTGGATCACCTGATCAAGCGGCACAGCGCGCGCCCGCTGCGGCGCATCGAGCCGTGGCTGTTGCAGGTGCTGCGGGTGGGGCTCTACGAGTTGTTGTGGCTGGAGGGGGCGGCGGATTACGCGGTCGTGCATGAGGCCGCGGCACAAGCCAAATCGTGCGGCGGCAAGGGTGCGGCCGGCTTCGCCAATGCCGTGCTGCGGGCCGTGCAGCGCGAATTGGCGGGACCGGTGGCGGCCGGCGAAGCGGCGGAAGCGCGGCGGGTGCTGTGGGTGGATGAGCAGCGCGGCTGGCGTTTCTCAGCCGAGGTTTTTCCCGATCCGAGCGCCAGTCCGGAGAAGTTCCTTGGCGCGGCGCTGGGGCACCCGCTCTGGCTGGCGGCGCGCTGGGTCAAGCGGTACGGGGCGCAGGCGGCGACGGCGATCTGCCGCGCGAACAATCTACGGCCGACGCCGTGGCTGCGGGCCAACCGGCTGCGGTGCGGCGTGGAGCAGTTGCAGCAGCGGTTGGCCGAGGCGGGCTTCGAAAGCGTGCGACACGGGGTGGGCCTGGAGCTGGCAGCGGCGGCGCGGCCGGAGAACCTGCCGGGCTGGGCCGAGGGGTGGTTCAGCGTCCAGGATGTCTCGGCGATGGCGGTGGCGGAGGCGGCCGCACCCCGGCCGGGGCAGCGCGTGCTCGACCTGTGCGCCGCGCCCGGCGGCAAGACCACGCACCTGGCGGAACTAATGGAAAACCAAGGGACCATCGTGGCCTGCGACGTCCGTGCCGAAAAGCTGGAGCGTGTGGAGGAGAACTGCCGGCGGCTGGGGATTGAGATCGTGCGAACCTGCCTGCCGGACGACCCCGCCCTGGCGCCGGCGGCGGCGCCCTTTGACGTGGTGCTGGTGGACGCTCCGTGCAGCAACACGGGCGTGCTGGCACGGCGGGTGGAGGCGCGACATCGGCTCAGGCCGGCGGACGTCGCCTCGCTGCGGCAGGTGCAAGCGGGACTGCTGCAGAAAGCGAGCCGGTTGGTCCGGCCGGGCGGCGCCCTGGTCTATAGCACGTGCAGCATCGAGTCGGCGGAGAATGAACTGCAGATCGAGGCATTTCTGGCGGGACAGGGCGCGTTTCGGCGGGAGAAGGCGTTTCTAATGCTGCCGCGCGGTCGGGCGGGCGGCCCGGCGGACGCCGGTGGTCAGGGGCCGGCCGCCGGCCGAGGCCGAGACGGCGGCTACCTGGCGGTGCTGCGGCGAGCCGAGAGGACGACGGCATAGCGGCCGGCGGCGAAGTTAATGTTTCCCGCAGCGCCGACCGATACAACTAACGCTGGGCGTTCGCCTGTTGGCGGATCCAATTGCCCGGAGAGACTTTCCGATCGCCGATGCGAGGGTCTGGCGTTGTCGTCCATGGAACTGTTCATTGTGGCGGCGGGACTGGCGGCGGGAGCGGGCGGGGCACTGGTGCTGCTGGGCTGCCTGGCGGGCAAGCACTCGGAACTGCTCAAGGCCTTTTCCCTCCAATTGGAGCAGCAAGCCCGAACCAGCAAGGCACGGCCCGGCAAGAAAGAACAGAAGAGCCCCGGCCAGAGCGCGGACGACCAAGGGCTGGCAGCTCCGGCGGCGGGTCGGTAATCCACCGCGCCGGCCGGCGCGCCGCCGGAAACCAGAGCCGGCGGGAGGGGGATAGCGGGCAGCTTGGGCCGGGGGGCGGCGGTGTTCTCCGCCAAATTCTCACGATTTTGCCGGTTGGCGGGGCGAGGCGGCGACGCTATATTAGGAGTCTAGGCCGCTAGCTGCCGGGGAGTAGCTCAGCTTGGTTTAGAGCGCTGCGTTCGGGACGCAGAGGTCGCAGGTTCAAATCCTGTCTCCCCGATTTTGGCGGCCTTGCCGCCAAAATAGAGCAGGGGAGCAGTAGAACAGGTGAGCAGGTGAAAGAGGAAGAACACCGGAAGACGGACAACCCACTCCCCTGTGGTCACCTTCTCAACTGTTCACCTGTTCAAAAAGCGGCAAGGGCATCAAGAGTCCTGTGGACGATCTGTAAAGGAAAATTGCAGGTGCATTATACAGAAACCGTATATCACCCCATCCTCGGCGTTACAGACGACTTAATGGCCTGTATTCACAAGGCTTATGGCGTTTTGAGCGCCGGAGTGTTATGCCGCGAGTCCGCGGCCCAAAGCTGTTATGAAGAAACCATATAACCATTGTTCGGCGACAAAAAATTTCCCGGAGCCGTGCTTGACAGCAGCCTCTGAGATGTATACTATAGGTAGCATGAAAAAAATTACCGGCTACGCCATATACAGCGAGAAAGTCAAGAGAAGGACCAAGCACAACGGCATGCCGACTCTCTATCCTGATTTTCCCGAGAAGCGATTCGACATCATCTACGCAGACCCCCCGTGGGACTACAACGGAAAGTTGCAATTTGACAAGAGCAGCAAGAGCGCAGACGAGATCGATCTTTCAAGGAACATCTTTATCAGTTCGGCTTCGTTCGCGTATCCGACGTTGAAGCTCGACGAACTTATACAGATGCCAGTTCACGAAATAGCAGAGGAGGATTGCTTGCTGTTCATGTGGTCAACCAGCCCTCACCTCGCGCAGGCAATAACCCTCGGCCAAAGGTGGGGTTTTGAGTACAAGACCGTTGCATTTGTCTGGGACAAAATGAACCATAACCCAGGCAAGTACACGCTCTCAAATTGTGAACTCTGCTTGGTTTTCAAGAGAGGAAGGATTCCGCAACCGCGGGGAGCAAGGAATATCCAACAGCTAGTACGGAGTCCGCGAAGAGCGCACAGCATGAAACCGGATGAAGTCAGACAGGCAATAGAAAAAATGTTCCCGACGCAGGATCGGATCGAGTTGTTTGCAAGATGGAAGTCAAGAGGTTGGACTGCGTGGGGTCTGGATGTTCTTGAGAAAGAACCGGATGGCTTCAGGTTAGCAGGGGCTGAAGTTTCTCCCGGAAGTGTTTCAACAGGGCTTTCGCATCCCTCGGATTTCGCCAGAAAAAGAAATGATCTTCACACCCCTTGTACCAAAGCGTTATTTCTCGAACTCGACATGGATCGCGTGTGATGTCTCCAATAAACACCGTCCAGAAGGGCAGAGCGTCATTTCCAAGCCGTCCCTTGTTCCGCATGATTTCGAGCAGTCCCGGCGTAAAGTATTTGCATGATCGTTCGTGGGCATTTCCTCTGCCATCGGACCGTTTCCCACCCTCAATCCAACCGTCTTGCCTTTTCACTTCGACGTACAACGTTTTCTTTGTGTCAAGATTTTCTATCGCGTAGTCAGGGCTTATCCCATGCCTCTTGATTCCCTCCGGCGGATTGTATATTGCCGCCGATAAACTCGGATCAAGGACGACATTGGTGTATATGTTCTTGAACTCCTTCGGCTTGGACCAAATCCGAAAGGACGTGTTTCGGAATGCCGCCTCGAAAACACGCAGGAAGTCCTTCTCGGCAACAGTCGCTTTCGCGCCACTTTGGCCCTGCCAAACGGCGCGACCTCGAAGTGCTTTGCTTCCCATGACGACTACTCCAATTTCAGCAAATCAGTGATCGGCACTCCAAGGGCCTTGGCGAACTTTGCGATGTTGCGCAGCGTGATGTTCTTCTCTCCGCGCTCAATCATTCCGACGTATGTGCGATGGACATCGGCGAGTTCTGCAAGTTCCTCCTGGGATAACCCAAGAGATCGCCGCCTTTGCTGGACTTTCCGTCCAAACTGCGATATGATATTAGAATTCATAGTGGAATAAGGTATCGAAACGAAGACGATAGTTCTACATACTATAGTTAGCATTTGAAGCAAATGCCGAACAAGGCCATCGTGCATGACGCCGGGAAGACCCGCACAGCACAGGGACGCCGTTCGATTGCAGAATGAAGATCGTACTGACAGCGCTCTTGCCCCTGCTACTCCTGTGCGGATGTGTGTCGCCACCACTGGTGCGTCGCATGAAGGAAGAAGGAGTGACGTCAGTCATCTGATAATATTGCGACGGAGTACGCCATAATTAGAACATTGGGGTTCCAAGCTTTTTAGCCTGTATGAGCCAGGTCGTGAATCCAATGAGCCTACCATGAGCCTTATGTACCAAGTGAACCTTGATTGTGAGTCCGTGGACGATATAATAATGCTGAACGCCGCATAATGTGCTCCACTATGAGGATGTGTGGCTCCGGCGGACCAAGGAAAAGTTGTATGAACAGCCCAAGGTTATACTGGTACGGTTCAAACGAGTGCCAGTCACCCCGATTTTGGCGGCCTTGCCGCCAAAATAGAGCAGGGGAGCAGTAGAACAGGTGAGCAGGTGAAAGAGGAAGAACACCGGAAGACGGACAACCCGCTCCCCTGCGGTGACCTTCTCAACTGTTCACCCGCTCCTTGCTTCCGGTCGATGGGCTGAGATGAAAGCGGTACTTCATCGCCTGCTCGCGAATCTTGCGGCAGAGCATTTCCGGTGTGGCTGACCAGAACGCGCGGGCTGGCGGGTAGAAACTGCGACTTGGCCTACGGGGCGTCGGGGCGGGCGTCGCGGCAGGCCTCGAGGAACTTCTCGAAGATCGTGCGGTTCATGGGCTGGTTTAGCGCGCGTTCGGGGTGCCATTGCACGGCCAGGAGGAAGGGGTAGTCCGGCCGCTCGATGGCCTCGACGACGCCGTCGGGAGCGACGGCCGCCGCCAACAACCCGCTCCCCAGGCGACGGATGCCCTGATGATGGCAACTGGGTACGGTTAGTCGCTCCGTCAGGAACCATTGATGGAGGCGGCTGCGCGGGTCCAGCGCCACCGGATGGACGGTCGTGCCGGCCGGTCCCCTGCCGTGGTCGAGGGCCTGGGGGTCGTCGGGCAGGTGCTGCACCAGGGCGCCGCCGTGCGCGACGTTGACCATCTGGATGCCCAAGCAGATCGCCAGGATGGGTAGGCTCCGCCGGCACGCCTGCTCGTAGAGCAGAAACTCGCTGTGTTGCCGCCGGGGGTGCACCAAGCGGGTGCTGGGGTGGACCCCTTCGCACCAGAGAGCCGGGTCTATGTCCAGGCCGCCCGTGAACAGCACACCGTCGAGCTGCGACAGCAAGGATTCCAGCAACAGCACCTGGTCGGTGGGCACCAGGGGAACGGGCACGGCGCCCAGGTCCGCCAGGGCATCAAAATAGGGGCTGTCGAGGTAGGCGGTCTCCCGCCTGCCCTCGAAGGTCCGATAATTCATGGAGAGGCCAATGCGCAGTTTCATGGTCGCTCCGCCTCAGCCGCAACGGGCGCGCGCCCTGCCAAACAGGGCCCCTCCCCTACCGCCCCCGGCCGGACAAACACCCATAAAACATAACATATCAGCGCCGAACGGGCGCCGGCTGGGAAACCAGATTCTCCGCCAGTTCCGGGCGCGACGTGATGATAGTGATGGTTGGCGGCCGCGCCAGGTGCCGACGCGCGGCGTTCTGCACGTCCTGGAGGGTAACTGCCTGGATGCGCTCGGCCTGGCCGCGGGACCAGTCATAGCCCAGGCCATAAAGCTCATCGAGCGCGGCCTGCTGGGCGATCTGGGCGTTCGTCTGATGACGCAGGCTCTCGGCGTTAATCAGGCTGCTCTTGGCCCGGGCCAACTGATCTTCGCTCAACTCGCCGCGCTCGGCGCGGGCGAACAGCTCCTGCATGATGCGCACCACCTCGGGAACCTTCTCGGCGTCGCACTGGGCGCTGGCCGCCAGATAGCCCGGCAGTACCCCCAGGAAGTTGTACCCGCGCGCGTAATATACCAATTGCGCGCCGCGGAGCCGGCCGAAGAACCAGTCGGGCGTGCTGGTGCCGCCGATCATTTCATTCAAAACCTCGAGGGGATAACGCTGGGCCGGGTCGGTGAGGGCGCCGCCGGGGTAGCCCACATAGACCGTCGCGCCCGGCCGCGGACTGGATTGCACAAAGACGCGCGGCCGGTCGGCGGGCGCATCTACGGGCAGCAACTTGAGGTCGAGCGGCGCGCCGGCGGGCAGGCCGCCGAAACGTTGACGCATAAGCGTTTCCGCCGCGGCCGGGTCGATGTCGCCGACCACCGCCAGCACGGCGCGCGAAGCCACCACGGCCTGACGATGAAACTGCCGCAGGTCATCGGGCGTCGCCTTCTGCACCGCCTCCCGCCCGCCCGCGGCGCTGCGGCGATAGGGACTGGCGGTATAGAACCGGGACCGGAAGAACCGCTCCGCCTGGGCGAACCAGGAGTCGTCCAGTTCGTCAATGGCCGCCAGGACCTGGGGCTTGAGCCGCTCGAGCTGATCGGGCGGGAACGTCGGCTGCAGCACGATCGCGCTAAAGAGGTCCAGGGCCCTCGGCAGGTCGTCGGGCCTCACCTGGCAGGTGTAAAAGAAGCTGTTGTTGCCGGCGACCGTCGCCAGTTCGCCGCCCACCCCGTCGAAGTAATCGGCAATTTGCTCGGCGGAGTACTGCGCGGCGCCCTTGGTCGAGAGGTCCGCCATGAGCGTCGTCAGCCCGTTGGTGGCGTCGCTCTCCTCGAGCAGGCCGCCCAGGATGTAAAGTTGCACATCGACCAAGGCCACGGCCGGACGACGCTGCAGCAGAACCCGCAGGCCGTTGTCCAACGTCACCTTTGTGAACTCGCCGGGCGCAGGCGCCGCCGCCGCCTCCTGCGCCGCGGGCAGGGGCTTACCCGCCAGCACCAACGTCAGTTGCTTTTCCGGCAACAGGTACCGCTGCGCCGCGTCCTGCAACTGCTCCACGGTAAGCCGGCGGATGCCCTTGAGGTAATGCTCGGAGAAATGCGGATCGCCGGTGGCCAGAAAATCCTCCCCGCGGCTGGCGGCGGTCTGCTCGGCGGTCTGTTGCCGCCGCAGGTGCGCCACCTCGAGTTGTTTCTTGGCGCGGTCCAGTTCGTCGGCGCCGACGGGTTCGCGCCGGACCCGCTCCAACTCCTCGAGAACCGCCTGCCGGGCGGCGGCAATGTTCTCGAGGGGCAGTTCCGCCGCGATCGTGAACGTGCCGGGGGCATAGGCCGGCGTTTCACTGACGGCGCCAATGGCCAAGGCCAACTGGCGCCGCTCCACCAGGCTGCGGTACAGCCGGCTGCTGTCGCCCTCCCCCAGAACGGTCGCTAGGGCGTCCAGGGCGTAAAGGTCGGGGTGTCGCAGGCTCACCGAGGCAAAACCCATCATCAGTCGCGCCGGCCCCTGCAGCGTGGGCAGAACCTTGACGAGCTCCCGCGCGCTGGTCACCGGCGGCTCTTCGGGCAGGTTAGCGACCGGCACCGGCCGCCGGGCAAAGTCGCCAAACTCCTTCCGCACCGCTCCCAGCATCTGCTCGGCGTTGAAATCGCCCGCTACCGCCAGCACCGTGTTGTCCGGAACGTACCGGCGCTGGTAGTAGTCCAGTATCTCCCGCCGCGTCGTCTGCCGCAGAATGGCCTGGTAACCGATCACGGGAAAGCGCGCCGGATGCACCTGGTAGCGCAGCTCGTCGAACAGGTTGGCCTGCACGTGGTCGGGGTCGGTCGCGCTCATCTCCAACTCGCGCTGCACGACGCCCCATTCCCGCTCAAACGACGCCTGGGGAAACGTCGGCCGGGTTATCCAATCCGCCATCAGGTTCAGGGCCGCGCCCGCGTGCGCCGCCGGGGCCGTAATGAAGTAGCAGGTGCGATCCTGCGACGTGTACGCGTTCCAGTGGCCGCCGATTTGCTGCAGCAGCTCCAGCGACTGCTGTTCGGTGCGGGTGGGCGTGGCGCCGCAGGCCAGCAAATGCTCGAAAAGGTGGCTCAGACCCGCGCCATAGTGTCCTTCCTCGTAGATGCTGCCCGCCCGGACGTAGAGGCGAACGGCCGCCACCGGCGCCCAGCGAACCTCTGTGACGATCACGGTCAGCCCGTTTCCCAGGCGCGCGACGATCTCGCCCGGCTGGTCGATCAACCGCACTTCTTCAGCGGTCCAGGGTATGCTCGCCGCCTCTTGCGGCAGCGGCCTGCTCGGCGCCCCACACCCCAGCCATGAGCACGCGGCTAGCGCCCCGCCCAAACCAAGCCACCGCCGCCAACGCCCTCTCGTCTGCTGCATGGGTTTACTCCGGCAGGTCGTTCCCCCCTGGTTGCCTGTCCCTTGCGGGAGGGCCCTGTCGCCCACGCCGGCACGGGCGCTTTGTGCTCGCTTGCGGCCGGCTTGGGCCCTCTCAGGAATCAGGGTAAGGCTTCTCGACGCCTTCGATTTCCGCCAGGTACGAGAGCGTCCGCTCCAGCTCGCTCTTGAGATGTCGCACCCGCAGCAGGCTCCGCACGCGCGTCAACAGTTCGAGCTTGTTGACCGGTTTGCTGAGGAAATCGTCGGCCCCGCTGTCCACGCCCCGTTCCACGTCCGCCAATTCGTTGAGAGCCGTAACCATCACGATGGGGATGTCGCGCGTCTTGGGGTCCTGCTTCAGGCGGCGACAGACCTCGAAACCGCTCATCCGCGGCATCATAATGTCCAGCAGAATGATGTCGGGCGCCTGGCGCTCGACCTCGGCCAAGGCGTACAGGCCGTCCGTGGCTATCCGCACGCGGCACTCCAGCGGCTCCAGATACGCCTGAAGCAGCTCGGCGTTCTGGGCGTTGTCGTCCACGATCAGAATGTCGCTGGCGGCAAAGGGGCTATTAGTGTCCGCGTCGCTCATGGTTCCCATTCGTTTACGGTCGTACCCACGGCCTGCGGCGGCTGGAGCGCCGTTCCGCCGACCGCCGCCCGTTTATAGCCGGTCCGGGCCGAAACGTCTAGGGCAAACTCACGCGTCCTGATTCAACCGCCCCGATTTTGGTCCAGCAATTGGCGGACCTGAGGCACCACATAAAGGCCGTCCAGTTCCGGCAGTTCAGCCAAGGCCGCCGCCGTCCGCGCCAATTGCTCGCCCGTGTCCGCCAGGACGTCCACGAAAAGAATGCGCCTGCCCCGCACCGTGCACACCCCGCCCCCCTCGCCGCTAAGGGCCGCCTGACGAACCTCCAGACCGGCCCGCTCCGCCACCTCCAGCAACGCCGCCATCAGTTCCTGTCCATCCATCGTTTCAAGTCTCTCGGCGGCCCGGCCCGATAGCTCACATGGGCGCCGACCGTGCCGTTTGGCGTCCGATAACGTCGTTATCTATGCTAGCCTGGTCCGGCGCCGTTGCCAAGTGCCTCGGCGCTCAGGATCGTCCCCCCGGTCGGGAGGAGAACTGCTTGGCGAGTTTGATCGAGCAACGACGGGGCTTGCACCTGCAACTGCGGGAGAACGAGGCCCGCCTCCACCTGCTCCAGCAGCAGATTCAAACCGCCCAGAAGCTCGCCGTCCTCGGCGCCACCACCTGCCTGGCGGCGCATGAGTTCAATAACCTCCTCATGGTCATCGTCAACTACGCCGAGCAAGCGCTGGGGCGGCCGGATGACGCGGCGTTCATGCGCAAGGCCCTCGAGAAAACCATCCAGCACTGCAATCACGCCGCTCGCATTATCGCCAGCATGATGTCGCTCGTGCGCGAATCCGCCGGCGGCCGCGAGGACGTCCCCGTGCGGTCCGTGGTCGATGACGCCCTGCTGTGCCTGGGCCGGAACCTGCGCCAGGACGCCATCCGAGTGGACGTGGCGGCCCCGGATGACCTCACCGCCTACGCCGTCCGCGGACAATTGCAGCAGGTGCTGGTGAACCTGATCCTCAACGCCCGCCAGGCCCTCCTCCAACGTGGAGGCCGACTCACCATCACGGCCCGCCCCGGGACCAACGGCGCCGTTGAAATCGAAGTCGCCGACACCGGTTGCGGCATTGAGCCGGCCCATCTGCAACGAATCTTCGAACCGTTCTTCTCGACCAAGGCCCAAGCCGACCAGCCGGATCAACGGGGGATGGGGCTGGGCCTGACCATCTGCAAGGAGATCGTCGAAGCCCACGGAGGGCGCATCTCCGTGCAGAGTCAGCTCGGAGCGGGAACCGCCTTCACCGTGGCGCTGCCGGGCCGGCCGCCGCCGCCCAAGACCGACGGCCCGTAACCAGGAGCGTCCGCCCGAACGGGAAATGCAATCGGGTGAGGGGCCGTGTCCGGGCGGTCCGGGTTGCCATCGGCGGTCGAATGGCGTAAAATAGAAGTGGAGGGTCAGGGGCCTGGCTCGTCGGCGGCACTCAGCCCGGCGGCCTGCTGGAGGAAGGAGAGAACCCGTGGGGCAGCGCACGGCGGCGCTTACGGCCTGGTTCGCGGCCGTCCTGGCGTGCGCCGGCGCCGTAGCAGCCGCGCCGATCGTCGATCTGGGGCCCCCCGATGCCTTTGGCTTTGCCCTCGACCAGCCGCGCGTGGACGTCTGGTTCTACCGGGCCGGAACCTCTCTCTGGCTGGGACCGGAATCCTACACCTCCTTTGTCCTGGACACCGGCGCCAACGGCCTCCTCGCCGGAGAGGACGCCGTCGATGAGATGCAGGGCTACGGCTACCAAACCGACGGCCGCTACTACGAACAGGGCGTCGCCGGCGGCCAGTTCCTCGACGTCTCCGAACTCCTCGACGCCGAAGTGGTCGGCAGCGACAGCCTCGCCATCGAAATGCTTGACCTACGCATCCTGTCCAGCCCCGACCTCGATCTCGGCGGCTTTGGCGGCATCATCGGCATGCCCGCCATGGTCGGACGCGTCATTGACTGGGACCTCGCCGCCTTCCCCACCGACTGGCTGATGGGCACGCACTTTCTCGCCGAGGTCCCCCCGCCCGCCCCACAGAACCGCCGCTACACCCTCGACTTGCAGTTGGTGCCCTTCGAGCAGACCGGCAAGGAACACCCCGACGACCCCAACCTTACCTGGGCCCCTCTCCCCTTCTTGACCGGCGAGATCTGCTCCGGCCCTTACCGCGTCCGCGGACAATTTGTTCTCGATAGCGGCGCGTCGCTATCCTTCATCTCCACCGCTACCGCCGTCGCCCTCGGCTTGGATACCAATCACAACGGCGTGATTGAATATCCCGCGGAGGCCGTCGATGAACTCGACATCGGCGGCGTCGGCGGCAGCCTGACCGTGCCCCTCGTGGTCATGGACCAAATCCGCCTGGCCACACGCGAAGGCCCTTGGTTGCGCTGGACGGAACCCCTCTTCGCCGTCGTCGAAATCCCCGGCCTCGACGCCGTCGTCGGTATGGAACTCTTCACCAGCGGCTGGTTTGACGAGGAGACGTTCATCGGCGACAATGGCTTTCTGGACCACGTATATCTTGATTTCCGTCAGGCTGACGCCCTGCGCGGCGCCGCCTGCGTTGACGTTCGCCCGGACTCGAACCGCCTCCGCTTGCTGCCCCCCGACCAAGCCCCCTCCTACGACCTGCTCGACCTGGCCCTCTTCTCTCAGCATTGGCTCCGTGACGACTGCACCGACGCCTGTGGCGGCGCCGACTTCGACGCCGACGGCGACGTTGACCTCGCCGACCTGCTCGTGCTGGAGCAATCCTGGCTGGCGCCCCCCGCCGAGGCCTTGGGCAACCCACCCTATGACCTCCTGGACCTGGCCTTCTTCTCCCGCCAATGGCTGCGCGACGATTGCACCGACGCCTGTGGCGGCGCCGACTTCGACGCCGACGGCGACGTTGACCTCGCCGACCTGCTCGTCCTCGCCCAGAACTGGCTGATCCCCCCCGCCGTTCCTCCAGAAAGCCCCTAGACGCCCTCCAACCCCCCCTGCCGCCCCTGAAGGGCCCGGTTTTCTCGCCCAACAACCGCCCCTCCTGCCGATATAAACCCCGTAGCCGCGGACCGACTAATGGCGGCCGGCGCCCATGACCGTTCGGACCCACGGCAAAAGGTCCGATAACACTGACGATGCCCAACGCCGCTCGCCTCAGCCCGCCACGCCCACGGTTACCCTGGGAGTGCTCTCTATGCTGCCCCACAACAGGGTCAATTCGCTCGTCGCCCTGCTCCTCGCCGGGTTGGCAAGCCTGGGCTGGTCCGCCTCCTCGCCTCGGCCGGCGAACAGTGAACCCAATGCATCTGCTCCCGGCGCACACTCCTTGACCGCCCCGGGCCCCGAGCCTAACCTCTGGCCCGCCGAGCTGACCAGCCGGCAACGCACCGCTCTCGAAACCCAGCCCCGACCGCAGCCGATCGCCGCGCCCGCCGCCCCTGCCCCCTACTGGCAGGTTGCCTACCATCCCCAGGTAACACCGCAGGTCTTCGCCGCCCTGGGCTATCCTTACCACCCTGGCGGCCAGCCGTACGTAACGAACCCCCCTGACGGCGCCGCCGCCCGTCTTGCCGACTCGCTCGCCGCCGCACCCGGCCCCCTCGACCCGAACCGCCTCGCCGATGACCAGCTCCTGGCCCGTCAGGCCGGCTCACCTGGCGCGGCATTGCAAACCTGCTGCGACCTCATCCACCAGTGGCGCGCCATCAACGAATCCTTGGGCGTTACCCTCGAGGTCGTACGCTCGATTGAGCTGACCCGCCGCGAGACGGGCATCTACTACGTGCAGCCCAAGCTGGCCGTAACGGTCAAACGCACCCTCGGGCGCCTCGGACAGGTCAACCGTGACTTCGACCGCCTCAGCCGCTTGGCGCTCGAAAAACTGCTGGCCGGAGAGGTGGATCGCGTCCTCTTGGCTCGACTCGACAAACAATTGACCGATCTGCAAGCGCTGCTCGCCGCCTTGGCCGAACAGGATGACCAAGTCGCCATCACCTTGGGTATCGGCCGCATCCGCCGCGACCAGCCCGCCGCCGCCGATCCCATCGATTACACCAACCGATCCCTGTCGCTCGCCCCGTCTGGGCCCGCGTCCTGACGTGCTTCCCCTTGCCGTCTCTGCCCAACGACCCTAGAATGGCCCCCGCCCGCCAAAGAGCACGCGCCTGAGGTAACGCATGGGCAAACGCCACCTTCGCCTGGGCCACTCTCCCGACGCCGACGACGCCTTCATGTTCTACGCACTCTCCACCCGCCGCGTTGACACCGGCGCCTTCGAGTTCGAGCACGTCCTGGCCGACATTCAGACGCTCAACGAGTGGGCCTTGTCGGGCGAGTTGGAGGTTACCGCTATCAGTGTCGCCGCTTACCCGCTCGTCACCTCAAGGTATGCCCTGTTGTCGAGTGGCGCCAGTATGGGCGGCGCCGACCTCGCCGCTTACGTCCCCGACGACTCCCTCGATCCCCCTGCCGCCGCCCACGCCGCACGCCACACCCCCCCCGCTGCACCGCCGGACCGAGCGCAGGGACCGCTCCTGCTCGCTCGGCCGGCCGTCACTATCGACCAGCTCAAGCACGCCGTCATCGCCGTCCCCGGCACGATGACCAGCGCCTTTCTGGCCCTGCAACTGGCCCTGGGACCCGTGGCCTACACCGTTATGCCCTTTGACGCCATTCTCCCCGCCGTCGCCTCCGGCCGGGCCGCCGCCGGCCTGGTCATCCACGAAGCCCAGCTCACCTACCCCGACCACGGCCTGCACTCGCTGCTCGACCTCGGCCGATGGTGGTTCCAGCGAACCGGTCTGCCGCTGCCCCTGGGCTGCAACGTCGTCCGCCGCGACCTCGGCCGCGACGCCCTGCCCTGCATCGCCCGCATCCTGCGCGCCGGCATCGAGTATGCTCTCGCCCACCGCGCCGACGCCCTTCGCCATGCCCTGCCCTTCGCCCGCGGCCTCGACCAAACCCGCGCCGACGCCTTCGTCAGCCTCTACGTCAACGAATGGACGATTTCCCTCGGCCCCCTCGGCCGCCGCGCCGTCACCGAGTTCCTGCGCGCCGGCGCTCATGCCGGCCTCCTGCCTCCCTGCCCGGTCGAGTTCGTCTGACACCCGCCCCCTCCTCTCTCCTCTTTCTCTTCTCCACTCTCTACTTTCTACTCTCTCGCGCAGCGCCCCCTCTTGCTCTTTCTTTCTTTCTTTCCCCTGTTCACCTGCTCTCCTGCTCACCTCTCTCGCGCAGCGCCCCCGCTCCGCGTCATTATTTCGCACCCCCATCGTTCCGGGGGTTTTCCTTATCACTTTCCCTCTCACCCTCCTGTTGTGGATTGACCGCAGGCCGGGATCAGTTACACTGGTGTGGGCTTCGGTGCGGGATTCGGTGTGGTTGTGGATTGACCGCAGGCCGGGATCAGTTACACTCGACAGCGCGAGATCGCCCTGCTCTATCGCGTTGTGGATTGACCGCAGGCCGGGATCAGTTACACTCACACTGGCGGAGGTGCTGGCCCAGTACAAGTTGTGGATTGACCGCAGGCCGGGATCAGTTACACTCGCGGACGACGGGGTGCCTTTGACTGCGCTGTTGTGGATTGACCGCAGGCCGGGATCAGTTACACTGGGCGAGGTTACCTGAGTAACGCGGAGCAAGTTGTGGATTGACCGCAGGCCGGGATCAGTTACACTGTGCTGCTGAAGTTCCTCGCCAATCAACAGTTGTGGATTGACCGCAGGCCGGGATCAGTTACACTGAAGCTGGTAATAGTTAGTCGCAACGGAGAGTTGTGGATTGACCGCAGGCCGGGATCAGTTACACTACGTGTCTCAGAAGCGTGCGGGCGGACGGGGTTGTGGATTGACCGCAGGCCGGGATCAGTTACACTGGGTCATCCGCGCCGGGGGCCGTCGAGGAGGTTGTGGATTGACCGCAGGCCGGGATCAGTTACACTGTAGAGGTACGAACAGAAGAGGTCAAAGATGTTGTGGATTGACCGCAGGCCGGGATCAGTTACACTTTTGAAGAAAATTATACAGTTGGCGCGTGTGTTGTGGATTGACCGCAGGCCGGGATCAGTTACACTCCAGAGGGATGGTATGTTCATGGTCGCGCCGTTGTGGATTGACCGCAGGCCGGGATCAGTTACACTCGTTTGGTCAAGGCC
>Ga0315295_10000398_pt1 | contig 37192 bp, 30 predicted proteins | sample YL17G14_0_MG_FD_204453 | JGI IMG/M metagenome (GOLD analysis project Ga0315295, IMG submission 204453) | Sediment microbial communities from Yellowstone Lake, YNP, Wyoming, USA - YL17G14_0 | ecosystem: Environmental > Aquatic > Freshwater > Lake > Sediment | place: USA: Wyoming | collected...
GTTCGGCCGATGATCCGCCAGCGCACCACGATGGCCACCCTGGTCCGGCGAGGACTCTAGGAATACCAAACCGAGCACTAGACTCCCAGCAAGGGTGCTCGCCAATACGTATGTCGGATCCTTGTAGAAAATAGTGAAGCCGAGATTCAGAGACAGCGTGACCAGCCACACCGAAGTCACTGCGATGAAAACCCGGCGTGACATCGTGTTCCCAATCATATAGAGGACGATGCCGCCCATCCACAGAAGGAATGGGGCCAATTCAGCGTTCGTGAGCGTTCCGAGGAATCCGCGGACTGAGCCCCAGGGATCCTGACTTATAGGACTAACGTTCTCAACCAGATAACGGATGCGCTCGAAGGAGTACAGCGACTCCTCCGGGTAGAACCAGTGCGCGAACAATTCCTGATCGTTGGGCGTCCAGCCAATCCGCCGGATCTGCGCATGCACGTTGTTCAAGCGGTGCGAGTCGTGCAGGCCTTGCCTGATGCGGGTGTAAGCGTAGAACGCATTCCAGTCCGGCGCGGCCCGGACGTACAACCTATCAACCGCGTAGCCAAGAAACACAACTACTGCCGCGGTGCCCGACACGAAAAGCAGGCGACGATGCTGCAGGGTACCTGCGCAAGCCAGAATTCCCGGGACTGCTATCAGGAGAGCCAGCAGACACATCGGCAGGCGAATAAGACTCCCTATCAGGATGAGAGCCACCCCGCAGAAAGCCATACCCTTCCAGTGCACCAGTCCGCGTTTCGCGGACGCATATACAAGGCAGATGCCGGAAATTGAGGCTAGGAATGCGCTTACGGTGTACGTGATGTTGAGCGTCAGAGTTGCTGCGCCCGCCAGGATAAAAGTGCAGCCGAGGAGCGTGGAGACAGCCTGGTGCCGCGACGCGAAGATGAGATACAGGAGCGCGCAGATGGACGATGCATTGACAATCGCAAGAAACAGGACGTACCAGTTCACCGGTGCCCGCAACCCGTAGAGCGGCGCGAGCATGAGTCCCAGCAGCACGTTGTTGTAGAGCATGAAGGGGCTGGGAACGCTATTTCCGGGATAGCCGGCTACGTTCCAGATGATCTTGAGATCATCATTGATCCAGTAGCCTGGTCGCAGCACGACTAGAGCAAAGCAGAAGAATGCCGCCGTGACTATCGCCGCTGCAGCGACCGGCGATGAAGACAGCAGCGCCCTGGGATTACCCTTAGCATCCCGGATTTGTCGACGAGACCGCTGCCCGTGACGGATTCGCTCTAGTAGAGGCATTTGATAACTGCGATCGAGACGGGATGACTGCAGGCGGATTGAATGGCCCCTCGAGTTCTCACCGGAAGGAATCATTAGGCGACATGGCGTCTCCTGGTCGGCGCGGAGCCAAATCTTGGGTCTTGCCGCCCTCCCCCGGGCTCCATTCCGCCCGCGGGACCCTTGCCGAATTCCACTATAAGCGGAATCTTAAGGGTGTGCAACCCCTGCATATAATCGTCCTATGGCTGCCATCAACAACGTGACAAGAATGCTCGACGCCCGCATGATCAGGTACAAAGCGTTCGAGCTGCCAGACGAAAAACTAGGCGCGGTGGAGACAGCCAGGCTCTCAGGAACGCCACCCGAGGTTGTCTTCAAGACAATCGTAATGACGCGGGAGAAGCCCAGCAAGCCATTGCTGGTTCTGGTATCCGCAACATCGACCGTTGATCTCAAGAAGGTCGCAACTGCGCTGGGTGAGAAGAACGTGCACCTGCCAACAGAACGAGAGGCCGAGGAGTTGACGGGCCTGCAGGCGGGCGGAATCTCGCCCCTGGCGCTCATCAATAGGGGCTTTTATGTGCTGATCGATACCACGGCAGAGGAGCACACCGAGATTCATGTTTCCGGAGCACAGAGAGGACTGAACATCAGACTGCCAGTGGCCGATCTCGTAAAGTTAACAAACGCGCGGCTTGCACCTGTCAGCGCGCCTGCGCCCGATAGTGACTTCGACAGGGACGAGCGGGCTATCCCTTGATCACTGCGACTGGGCGTAGCCGCGCCACTTTCACGGCAATTCCCACCCGAACAACCGTATCGACAACGACATCCACGTCCTTGTAGGCAGCTGGTGCTTCCTCCGCGAGGCCAGACATCGATCCTGCACGGATGGAGATTCCGCGCGCCTCAAGTTCACGCCGAAGGGTGTCACCCCGGATCTCTTTCTTGGCCTTCGACCGCGACCATACACGACCGGCGCCGTGGCAAGTTGAACCCAGCGAACGCAGCATGCTCTCGGTGCTCCCTGCCAATACCCACGATGCGGTTCCCATGCTGCCCGGGACAAGAACCGGCTGGCCTGTCTTCTGAAAGCAGGAGGGAAGGCCCGGCGAATCTGGTCCAAATGCCCTGGTGGCTCCCTTGCGGTGAACGCACACTCTCATTGCCTGTCCATCCACCATATGCTGCTCGAGCTTTCCCATGTTGTGTGCCACGTCATAGACCTGGGAAAGGTGCCAGCGCGTTGTTTCGGACTTGTAAGTATCCTCAAAGGCCCGACGCGCAAAATGGGCCAGGATCTGGCGGTTCACGAACGCGAAGTTCGCAGCGGCGCGCATTGCGCCGAAGTACGCCTGGCCCTCAGGTGAATCCATGGGCGCGCAGACGAGTTCGCGGTCGGGCAGCTGTATTGCGTACTTCCTGGCGGCACCCTGAAACTGCTGCACGTAGTCCGTGCAGACCTGATGACCTAATCCCCGTGATCCGCAATGGATCTGGATGGCGAGGCAGCCTGCCTGCAGTCCGTAGCTGGAGGCTTTCTGCTCGTCGAAGATCTCATCGACGACGTCGACCTCCAGGAAGTGATTGCCGGCTCCCAGCGAACCGACCTGCGGACGCCCCCGAGTCTTGGCTCTCTCTGAAACACGATCGGGCATGGCGCCTTCGAGCTGGCCGCCATCCTCAGTTCGCTCCAGATCGGATTCTGTGGCGTACCCATGCTTCAGCGCCCATGCCGCGCCGTCACGCAGCAAACGATCCAATTCCGCCGCCGTCACGGAAAGCGCGCCCGACTTGCCGACGCCGCTGGGACAATACGCGTAGATGCGATCGGCTAGGGCATCGAGCTTGCCCTGACCTTGCGCCAGCTCGAGGGAGGACGCGAGCAGACGGACACCACAGTTGATATCGTATCCAATTGCGCCTGGTGATATGACGCCATGAGGACACTCGGTTGCGGCCACACCCCCAATGGGAAATCCGTATCCTTGATGCATGTCCGGCATAACAACAACGGATCCGACTACGCCGGGGAGCGTCGTTGCATTGACTGCCTGCTCCAGGGACCTGTCGTCCATGATCTGATCCAGGATCTGACGCGAAGCGAAAAGACGCACGGGGACGCGCATATCGGGTCGATGCCTACGCGGAATCTCCCACTCGTAATCGCTGATCTGAATCAGGTCGTCTATTCGCATGGCCGATCGGAACACATCGTTCTGAAGTCGTGGTTTCGATGACTTGAACTACACATCAAACACAACTTCTGTTTCCTGCCCACGCTTCGTCTGCCGGATCATTAGATTATGAAAAGTGGCGGCCTTGACGGGCTTTGACAGGGAAAGCAGTCGTGCTCCCTCCAACGTGCCACTAAGGTGTTGGTTCGAGATTTCTATGCCGAATTGGTCGAACCCCAGGTCCTCTTGTTCCTGAAAGTAGATGAGTTCGGTCAGGAAGGCCACGAGCAGACTCTCGGAATCCGCTCCGTGTAGTGAGATCCGGCGAGTCACTCGGGCACCACTTCCGATCTCGGCGCCCGCGACTGAATTCAGGCCGAGGGCTGCCTCCACGAAAAGCGACCCCAAGCTGGGCGCCCATACTCGAAGGGCGCAATCTGCTGTGTGGGGGAGTTCCTCGAAACCCATTCGCGACGATCCAGCAGGTGCAGCTTGGCGTGAATCACTTGCCGGTGCCTGAAACATACGCCGCCGCAAGCAATTTGCCGCACCAAGTTGCCACCACACCGCGATTGTACCCTTATGGCTGCTGGGGCGCGGCCACATCGCAGCTGCATGCGGACTAGCCGGGGTTGATGGTGGCAGCTCGTCCCTGGATTAGCGTGTGGGCCTGCGCGGCCTGAAAAAAGGCGCGATATGCTGCACTCTCTTCGATGAGGCTTCTAACTCCGGCTGCCAATTCAGCTTGGAGGGGCCTGTCTGCCTTGCCCGATCCCGGATCCAGCTCCACGGCATCTCCATTGGTCTTAACGTTCACATGCCCGCCCGCGGCCAGCCACTCGAGGCCAATGCGCACAGTCAATTCCTTCTGAGCGCAGGCCGACGCGAGCTCCGAGATCTTGGTATGGCCGTCGTGGTGCCTTAGTGCATACTTCGTCATACCGGCCAGGCGAGTAAGGAATTCTTCGAGCGTTTCTGGGACATCTGGTTTCCTGCCTATGAGGTAGACGGTTTGGGGCCGTACTGCGGCGATCGCGGACAGAAGCTCTGCCCTCCCCGGAGGCGAGGTCCAAATAGCCAGTTGCCGCGCGGGGCGCAATCGAAATCGATCGACCCCGATTGGAGGCTGTGCCCCCTCTGCCCACACCAGGCAATCCGGGGGCAGTGCCGGCTTCGTTGATCTTCGCAGATCGATTACCGCGACTTGCTCTGCAGTCACATCAATAAGCTTCTCTTCCTGAATGCGGATGTCGATCAGGGTCAGGGCGATCCTCCGTTCGCCTTGGAAATTCATCGGGCGTATAGAATAGGCAATATCGAACTTGGTGGTTGGAGTCCCCACTTTGCCTGCGCTCCACCAGAGTACCTCAGCCTGAGCGCCACCGGGATCGACCACCACGAGCTTCCGGTGCTCCTGCGCTGGGCCCAGTTGCCTGGCGGACCTGACCTGGACGTCGCGCGTAGCTAGGACGGGAATCGGATTCCCGACTCCAAACGGCGCCAATTGCTCGAGGTCCTCCGCGAGTTCCAGTGAATGATCTCCAAACGAGGTCCATTGGTCGATGTGCAGGACCTCCTCTTCGATCTGCGCTGCAGAAAGCAGCAGTTCGGCCGTCCGCTGAATGGCGAGTCGGAATTGGGGCAGCTGTTCAGATCGGATGGACAGCCCTGCCGCCATCGGATGCCCACCGAAGCTCAGCAGCATTTCGCAGTTCATGGCGATGGCTTGGGTGATGTGCAGGCCATCGATTGAACGACCAGAGCCGTGCCAGACCTCGTCGACGCCCCGCGTGAGCAGTATTGCAGGTTTGCGGTAGCGCTCCACAAGCCTGGACGCGACAATGCCAAGTACTCCAGCGGGCCATGATGCATGCTCCAGCATCAGGATGGGCTGGCGGAGCAAGGACGCATCCGAGGTTATCCGCTCATCCACGGCCTGGTAGACCTGCTCTGTGAGCAGCCTTCGCTGAGTGTTCAATCCCTCGATCTGAGCGACCAGGACCTGAACTCGCACGGGATCTTGGGAAAGCAGCAGTTCCACGGCCAAGTTCGCATCACTCAGGCGGCCCAGGGCATTCAGTCGAGGCGCGAGCACGAAGCCAATGGTCTCTTCCGTAAGCGTTTCAAGGTCGGCTTGGGATTGTTGCGCGAGCACGCGCAGCCCCAGTCGGTCCGTCCCCCGGAGTATTCCGATGCCCCGGTGTGCGAGGGCGCGAGTCTCTGCTCTCAGTGATGCCATGTCGGCGATCAGGCCCAGCGCGACTAGGTCCAGCAAGGTGGTAGGATCCACGCCCTGTGTGTGAAGCAGCGCTTCGGCGAGTTTGTAGGCCACGCCGACTCCCGCCAAATTTGCCAGTGGATGGTTCTCAGGCAGCAATTTCGGATTGATGACCGCGTAGGCGTCTGGCAAGGTTTCATCAGGATCGTGGTGATCGGTGATCAGGAAGTGCGCGCCACGCGCTTTCGCAAAAGATACGGCCTCATGAGCCGTAGTCCCCGTGTCACAAGTGAGCAACAGGCTGGCACCGTTCTCAAGGATCTTCTTGAGACTTGAGAGATGCACGCCATGCCCCTCGGTACCGCGAATTGGAATGTGGTAGCTGACGCGAGCGCCCAATACGCGCAGAACCTCTACGAGCAGCGCGGTCGATGTCTGCCCGTCGACATCAAAATCCCCCCACACGCAGATTGTCTCCTTCTCCCGCAAGGCGGTCCGCAGACGTTCGACCATTCTCTCAATGCCGGGGAAGGGCACGGGGGCAACCGATTCCGGATGCAGGAAGGCACTCGCGCTGCCAACATCACCTATGCCGCGTCTGAGTAGGATTCCCTCAACGAGGGGCGACAACCCGAGCGACGAGAGCGCGCTCGGTGTGCTCGATTGCGGATTGATCCAACGAGTCACGACAGGATCTCCCTGGCACTTGATTTGCGGATCGGCATCCGAATGAAGGAGATGCGCTGCCAGGACCCGGGTGCCGGCTTTCCAAGGTCAAGTATGTGCGCGCGATGGTATCTACAATGGCTCAAATCTAGCAGTGAAGTGTCGCAGCAACTCTGGCGCGTAGGAGAGCTTGTAACCTCGGATGGAACTGGCCTTTGTCTTGATCCTGGCGAAACAGTCTGCCACATAGTCCAGATGGCTCTGAGTATATGTGCGTCGAGGAATGGCGAGCCGCACAAGTTCGAGCTTCGGGTATACCATCCTGCCGGTTTCCGGATCTGGATGTGCAAACATGACCGACCCGATCTCGCACGCCCGAATGCCGCCTTCCAAATACAACTCGATGGCAAGCGCCTGCCCCGGGAAATCACTCTGAGGTATGTGTGAAAGCGTATTGAGAGCGTCCACGTAGACAGCATGGCCGCCAGCGGGCTGTATCGTGGCCAGCCCCGCCTCATTCAGTCTTGAGGCCAAGTAGGCTGTCTGCGCAAGGCGGTAGGCCAGATAGGGCTCCTCGAGGCCCTCGTAGAGACCAACGGCCATGGCATCAAGGTCCCGGCCGGCCAGGCCGCCATAGGTTGGGAAGCCTTCACGTAGGATCAATTCGTTCTTGACGTTTTCAAATAGCTTCTCATCGTTCATGCAGAGTAGGCCGCCGATGTTGACGATGGCATCCTTCTTTGCGGACATGGTGATGCCATCAGCAAGGCCGAACAACTCCCGAGCAATCTCACGGACGGATCGGTTCTTGTGCCCCCTTTCACGCAGCTTGATGAAGTAACAATTCTCTGCATAGCGGGCGGCGTCGATGAAGAAGGGTATCTTGTGGGAGCGATAGACGGCTGCCACTGCTTTGAGATTCTCCATCGAGATTGGCTGGCCGCCGCCGGCATTGTTGGTGATGGTCATCATGCCAAGGGGGATGTTTCCTGCGCCGACCTTCTCGATGAATACCCGCAGCTTGCCGATATCCATATTGCCTTTGAAGGGGTGCGGAATCGCGGGATCATAGGCTTCGTCGATAACCAGGTTTGTTGGCCGACCGCCGCGGGCCCGGATGTTGGCATCAGTCGTATCAAAATGCATATTGGAGGGCACGAATTGGCCCGGCTTTACTAGTGCGGCGCATAGGATATTCTCTGCTGCGCGCCCCTGATGGGTCGGCACGAAGAACTTGAAGCCGAAAATGTCCTCGACGGCGGCTCGCAAGCGGTGGAATGAGCGCGCGCCCGCGTAGGTCTCATCGCCATGCATGAGCGCGGCCCATTGGTCATGGCTCATCGCGCCAGTGCCAGAGTCGGTCAGTAGGTCTATGAAGATGTCTTCAGCCCTGAGGGCAAACACGTTGTAACCGGCCGTCCTAATGCGAGCCTCACGCTCGTGGCGCGGGATCAGTTGGATCGGTTCGGTGACTTTGATGCGAAATGGTTCAGGGGGATGCGGCATGGGATTCCTTGCTGCTCGGCGTCGATATGTCCCTTTGCCTGCTCATTCTACGCCGAATCCTCTCATGCAGCCGAATGCATTTCGGCAAGGCCGGGTACCCTCGAGGGTTGTCCTGCACCCTCTTTTGTGATACCGTTTGGCATGAAGGCGGAGGTGCGTGATGCATGTCGGTGTCCTCTATGAAGAAGATCCGGAGGAGGAGTTCTCGCCTGCGGAGTTTCTGGCTCATTACCCGTGCGAATGGGAGATGGTGCTACTGAAGCGCCCCGTTCGGGAAAAGATCATCGAGGTCGCGAAGCAACATCGTTTCGACGTCTATTTCAATCTATGCGATGCTCCCATATCAGAGGATTACGCCGGGATCGATGTGGTGGAAGTGCTTGAAGAATTGAATCTTCCCTTCACAGGCTCCGACAGCAGGTTCTACGATCCCACACGGGAAGAAATGCAGGCAGCCGCGGAGGCGAGCGGGATCGGATTCGCCAAGGGCCACAGGATCTCTCACCCTGATGAGCTTGACGCCCTCACCAGCAACCTGCGATATCCGTTGATGGTCAAGCACCCGCAGAGCTTTGGAAGCACCGGCATGACCCGGGATTCAAAGGTCGAGGACAGGCAGCAACTCCATGAACAATTCGAACGGATTGTGGCGGAATTTGGCAGTGCTCGGGTGGAAGAGTTCATCGAGGGGCGCGAATACAACGTCTTTGTTGTGGACAACCCTGACGATCTTTCAAAGCCCTTTGTATATCCACCGACCGAGTTAATCTTCCCTCCCAAGGAAGAATTCTGGCACACGGATATCAAATGGGACTACTCCCTGCCGTTCGATTTTCGGGAGGTCAAGGACCACGACCTCGCGGTGCAGCTCCAAGAAGACGCGTGCAAGCTGTACTTGGCGCTTGGCGGCACAGGCTACGGGCGTTGCGACGTACGAGTTAGGGATGACGGAGGGATGTATTTCCTCGAGATCAATGCCAATCCCGGGATTTTCTACCGCCCCGAGGAATACGGGCCTGCGGACTACATGATCCTGTATGACAAGGACGGGTACTTTGGATTCTTTGACCGCATCTTCCGTTCTGCCATCGTCCGCCAGAAGCAGCGCGCAATGAAGGCCGTCGGGCACAAGTGATATGCATGCCAGAGGAGCCGGTCTCCGCGGGGCCAGACTTCGGCTCACCGCGTGCGCTCTTCTCGGAGCAGCATCTGCAGCACTCCTAGCCTGGGGGCTCTGGCCACCGACCTCGGACACCAAGCTCCTGCAACTGGGCTCTGGGCAGGTGGACGTGCCCTCCCTCTCTTCGACCCGTGGCCAGGAGGCTTGGAACCTATTGCTTGAGTACCCTGAACAAGTCCGGGTGGGCGATCGGGGCCTGATCCGCCTCCGGCTGTGGACCGGCCTACGTGATGCCCTCAAGGTGACCCCAGGAATTCAGGGCGAGGGCGCAGATGGAGCTACTGTCCCAGCAACCACGGTCTTCAACTCCCATAATGTGATCGCTGAGGCACGTCTTGACCTACCTGGCGCGCAGGTACGTCCGTATGAAGCCGTCAGTGAGCCGCTGCTGCCGGGCGAGCCGGCGGAATTTGTCTGGAGCGTGATTCTCTCGGAGCCGACCAGACATCAAGGCACGGCATGGTCTTTTCTGGTAGTCGTTGAGCAGAGAACTCAGGCGCAGAATCGAATCGCGCTATCCGCACAGTCGGTGCAGATTGACGGCGTCACCTTGCTGGGATTGCGCGGGGAAGGGGCGAGGGTAGCAGGCGGGCTTGGCATGATCGGCAGCGTGGTGTTGGCAATGCCATTCGTCGATCAGGTGCTTCGCTGGCTGTCGGAATGTCTGCGTAGCAGTCGCTAATTGAGTATATTTGCATGAACAAATATATGACGAATATCACCCAGAGCACGTGGTGCCGCAGAAAGCCCCGCATAGTTCTTCATGGTACAATAGCGCCCGCGCTGTTTTCCGGTACGGGCGATACTTTTCACCGGAGTTGCCATGCCAAACGAATGGATGTACGTGGGGCTGTTTTTCATCGTGGGTGCACTGGTGCCTGCAGCCGCGATCATTTTGTCGTTGATCATGGCCCCGCGGAAACCAAACCCCATCAAGCAGAGCACGTATGAATGTGGCATGGAGACGGTGGGGGATAATTGGGTTCAGTTCAAGGCTCAATACTACATTTTCGCCCTGGTCTTCTTGGTTTTCGATGTAGAGGCTGTATTCCTGTTTCCGTGGGCCGTGGCCCTGGGGAAATTGCCGCTGTTTGCAGTCGTGGAAGGCATAGTCTTCGTCCTCATTCTCATCGCCGGGCTGGTGTATACCTGGCGCAAAGGTATGCTCGAATGGGTGTGACGACGACAATCACCCGAGAGGCTGAAAGGCTGGGACTTTCCAGCCTTTTGTTTGTATGGGGGATTTTGCCTTGAGTCGCCTGGATGGTGAGAGTGTGAGACGCATGGTACAGGCGTCACAGGAGAGCCGATGAATTTATGGGCTGATCCCGTCAACTTGGCAGCACGGTGGATGGCCGGACTTCTCGACGGCTGGGGGACGCCAGCCTGGCTGAGCACGCTCTTGATTCAGCTTGTCGGCGTCGTGCTGCTGGTTTCGGTCATGATGGTCGTTGATATCCTGCTCGTGTGGGTGGAGCGAAAGGTGGTCGCGCGTTTCCAAGATCGCCTTGGCCCCAACCGCCTAGGCCCGTTTGGGATTATCCAGCCCTTTGCTGACATTATCAAGCTGCTGATCAAGGAAGACATCACACCGCACGGTGCGGACCGCGTGATCTATAACCTGGCGCCGATCCTTTCGCTCATGTCAGTGTTGCTGCTCTGGGCCATTGTTCCGCTGGCGCCGGTCATATTCGGTGTCGACTTGAATGTTGGTGCCCTGTACATCATAGCCACCGGCGCAATCGGGACCCTGGCGATCATTATGGCGGGGTGGGCGTCCAACAACAAGTACGCGCTCATCGGGGCTTTTCGTCAGGTCGCCGTTCTGGTCTCATTTGAAGTGCCGATGATCGCGACGATGCTGATCCCCACGATCCTGGCGGGCTCGATGGGCATGAATGCCATCATCCAGGCGCAGGACGTCTGGTACGTCGTGCTGGCACCGTTGGCTGCCATCATCTTCATGATCGCCGCCATCGCGGAACTTGGCAGATCGCCGTTCGATCTCAACGAGGCCGAGTCGGAGATTGTGGCTGGCTTCCATATCGAGTACACCGGTATGAAGTTCGGTCTCTTCTATGCCGGTGAATTGTTACACGCCTTCACGTTTGGCGGGTTCTGGGCGATATTGTTTTTCGGGGGATATCGCCTCTTTGGGCTGGAACAGCTTGGACCGCTCGTTGCCGCAGTCATCCTTCTCGGTAAAGCGTTATTTGGATACTGGATCATCATGTGGGTCCGATACACCATGATGCGCGTCCGCATTGATCGTATGCTGGCGTTCAGCTGGAAGTTCCTCACGCCGCTGGCCTTTGCGCTGCTGCTGGCTACCGCGCTGGTCAACACCTTGCTGCGTGACGCTTCGGCATTGATCCACGCAGGCGGCATGCTGCTCACAAACGTCGTGGCCGGCGCGATCGTGGTGCAGATCCTGCGAAGGTTCGGCAATCGCGAGCGTGCCAGGATCCGACCTTCGGCCCGCAGCGTGCCTGCAGGTCAATAGGAGAGCTACTTGAACGGCACACAGCTAGTGTTTCTTGGAGTGGGAGCCGTCATTCTCATTTCGGCGCTGCTTGTTGTAACGACCAGGAACTTGATTCATGCCGCCCTGTGGCTGATCGTGACACTCTTTGGCGTGGCGATCTTGTACGCCCTGCTTAATGCGGGATTTCTTGCAGTGGTGCAGGTTGTGATCTACATTGGGGCGATCGCCATCCTGTTCATCTTTGCAGTGATGCTAACGCGGAAGGAATTGCGAGACAGGGGACCACAACTCAATCCGGCATGGTGGTTGAGTGCTATTGTGGCGGCGCTCACATTTGGAGGCTTGGTCTGGATGCTCCAGGGCTGGAGTGGCCTCACTAGATCTGCCGGCGAGATCCCGCCAGGATTCGACGCAGTGGGTGCTCTGGGCAATGCACTGATCGCACCGAACGCATTTGTGCTGCCATTTGAGGTCGCCTCCGTTCTGCTGCTGGCGGCATTGATCGGGGCAGTGTACGTGGCGTTCACACGGAAGTAGGAGCCTTGATGATCCCGCTTTCCTGGTTCTTGATCCTTTCTGCAGGGCTGTTCAGCATTGGGCTCTTTGGCGTGCTTTCGCGGAAGAACGCCATTGCCATCTTGTTGGGGGTTGAACTCATGCTGAATGCCGTGAACATAAACCTGGTCTCGTTCTGGCGCTACGGGAACATCGCTGACATGGCGGGCCAGGTGTTCGCAATCATTGTGTTCGCTGTGGCCGCGGCGGAGGTCGCCGTCGGCCTGGCGCTGGTAATCTCTGTTTATCGTCAGCGGCGCACCGTAATCGCCGACGATCTGGACATGATGAAATGGTAAGGCATCGGGCTCCGCACTCGTCTTCCTTTGCCCGGCGTCGGGCTTCGCTCCGCGCAACACTCGAACTGTCAGAGGCTTCATGACGACCGAGACATTGATCTGGTTGATTCCGCTTCCGCCTCTCCTGGCGTTCTTCTTGATTATTCTCCTTACTAATCGAAACAAAACCTTGAGCCATACCATCGCGCTGGGTGCGGTGTTGGCGGCTTGGGTTGGCGCGATGGTGGTCTTTGTAAGGGCATTGGGCATTCAGGAGCTTGCCAACGAGCCCTTTGCCTCTGCCGTGAAGTGGATTCCGACTGCCGATACCTGGCTCAAAGTGGGTGTCCTGGTCGATCCACTTGCAGCGATTGGATTGTTCTTTGTAGCCTGGACAGTCCTGATGATCTTCGTCTACAGCGTGGGTTACCACAACTTTGGTCAACCCCCTGGAGACCATGATGTACCCGGCCTGCCGCCCCACGGAGCCATGATCGAATGCGGCGGACACAAGCACATGGTGCCTTCTGTCGAGCCCATGTATTCACGTTTCTTTGCCTTCATCAGCCTGTTTGCCTTCGGCATGTTCACGCTTGTGATTTCCGACAATCTCCTGACTCTTTTTGTCGGTTGGGAGATCATGGGCCTGTGCTCCTATCTGTTGATCGGTTTCTGGTATGCGAAGCCCTCCGCTCGCGATGCCGGAGTGAAAGCCTTCATGACGACGCGCGTGGGCGACGTCTTTATGCTGTTGGGTATCGCTTTTGTCTACAGTGCTACTGGAACGCTCTCGTTTCATGAAATCTTCGAGCCGCAGGTTCTGCACACGCTGGCCAGCGTCCCGACACCGATTCTTGGACTCTCGGCGGCGGGACTAATCGGGCTGCTGCTCTTCATCGGCACAATCGGAAAATCGGCGCAGTTCCCGTTGCATGTCTGGTTGCCCGATGCGATGGAAGGCCCGACGCCGGTCAGCGCCATGATCCACGCGGCGACCATGGTTTCGGCCGGCGTGTTCATGGTAGTCCGGATCTTCCCGCTGCTGAGTCTTGATCCACGAACGATGGCGGTCGTGGGGTTTGTCGGTGCCTTTACGGCTTTGTTTGCGGCGACTATCGCCGTTGCACAGAACGACATCAAGCGTGTGCTGGCCTACTCAACGATCTCGCAGCTCGGTTACATGATCGCTGCTCTGGGGGCCGGCGCGTATGTGGCCGCTGCCTTTCATCTTGTGACGCATGCCTTCTTCAAGGCACTTCTGTTCCTTGGTTCGGGCTCCGTCATCCACGGCATGGAGCACGGCGTGCTTCACACTGGAAAACATACCGATGCCCAAGACATGTTCAACATGGGCGGCCTGCGCCGAAAGATGCCAATCACATATTGGACTTTTCTCATTGGAGGGCTTGCTCTCTCGGGCTTCCCACTGGTAACCGCTGGCTTTTGGTCCAAGGACGAAATCCTCGCGAGCACGTTCGGTGGGCACATGGCCGTCTTCGTGACGCTCGCCATTGCGGCGTTCCTCACCGCGTTCTATACGATGCGCCAGATCACCCTCACATTCCTTGGAGATCCACGAACCGATGCTGCAGCTCACGCACAGGAAAGTGTATGGACCATGACGCTGCCGCTAGTAGTGCTCTCTGTGTTCGCCGTGGGAATCGGGTGGGTGGGAATTCCCGCGCACTTCCCGGGGATTGGCGGCATCGTTCCAAACTGGTTTCACCATTTTGCAGGAAGCATGCTGGGGGAGCTGCACGAGGTTGAGTTCAATTGGATTCCGCTGGCCACATCACTTGTAGTGGCCTTAGGAGGTCTGCTGGTGGGCTGGCTGGCGTACAGGAATGTGAAGTCCCCGGCGCAGGATGCACTGCAGATTCCCATTCTCAAGCACAAGTGGTACATCGACGAGATCTACTCTGCGCTCCTGATCAAGCCATCCATTTGGATCGCGGAGACGTTGGTCTACCAGATCATGGACAAAGGACTGATCGATGGGTTCCTGCACCTCTTCGGGAAGGGAACGGCGGCGATCGGTTCTGGCTTGCGTAACATCATTGATAAGCCTGTGATCAACGGCTTCTTCGGTGATGGAACGGCGAACGCGGTACAGGGTGTGGGCAGGAACCTGCGCCCGATGCAGACCGGTCGGATCCAGCAGTATATGGTCGTATCGCTGCTGATCATGCTCGTGCTGGCTGGTCTTGCTTACTTCATGCTGATGAAGGTCTGATCGTGATGCAATTACCTCGATCTCCCATCGATTTGGCCGCGCAAACGCTTACCTCACGGGCGAACTGGAGCTCGTAATGCCTTTCATTGAGATGCATATCCTTAGCCTGATACTCTTTCTGCCCGCGCTTGCAGCTGTCGTGCTACTGTTCCTGCCGCGCACATCGACCGGACTCCTGCGGTGGTTTGCGCTCCTAGCCAGCATTGTTCCGTTTGGGCTTTCGGTGTATCTGTGGTTGCGGTTCGACCCGGGCGGCATCGGCTACCAATTCGAGGAGCAGTACACGTGGTACGAGGCGATCGGATCTACGCTGCACCTGGGGGTGGACGGTCTTTCGCTGACCATGGTCCTTCTAACCACCTTGCTGACTCCTCTGGCAATACTGGCCTCCTTCGGCATCACGGATCGCGTGAAAGCATTCATGATGCTGTTCCTCTTTCTGGAGACCGGAATGCTGGGTGTGTTCCTGGCGATGGATCTGCTGCTCTTCTTTGTCTTCTGGGAAATCGGCCTCGTCCCGATGTACTTTCTCATCAATCAGTGGGGCAGTGCCAACAGGGACTACGCCTCGCTGAAGTTCATGATCTACACCATGGGCGGATCTCTCGGGCTGCTCTTGGGGATCCAGCTCTTGGGCGTCCTGTTCCACACATTCGACCTCGCCAGCATCACGGACCAATGGAATTCAATCCAGGGTACGCTGCTCGGCTTCCCGGTTGAGACGGTCAAGGCGGTCGTTTTCTGGGGATTCGTAATCGCCTTCGCAGTGAAAGTCCCGGTTTGGCCATTCCACACATGGTTGCCCGACGCCCATACCGAGGCCCCCACGGGAGGGTCAATGATCCTCGCTGGCGTCCTGCTGAAGTTGGGCGCCTACGGATTTCTCCGGCTCGTCTTGCCTCTCTATCCGGATCAGGCAAGACAATTCGCGTTTGCGCTGGCCGTCCTCGCCACAGCGGCAATCGTCTTCGGTGCGTTGGGTTCTTTTGCCCAGACTGATTTCAAGCGCTTGGTGGCCTATTCTTCGGTCAATCACATGGGTTTCGTTGTCCTGGGAATCGCCGCTGCGGCGCTCGCCGCCGGGACGACAGATGCCAGAATCGCCCTCAACGGCGCGATCCTGCAGATGTTCAATCACGGCCTCTCTGCCGCCGGCATGTTCTTCCTGGTCGGGGTGATCTATGATCGGACTCACACCCGCAACTTGGAGGATTTCGGAGGGCTGTTCCCCCTGGTGCCGATCTATGGGGGCATCCTCGTTTTCATCTCGATGGCATCCCTGGGCCTTCCTGGTCTTAATGGCTTTGTCTCGGAGTTCCTAGTCGTGCGGGGCACGTATCCAATCCTCACTGTGTACACCGCCATATCCATGCTGGGTTTGTTGTTCACGGGAGCCTACATATTGAAGGGCATCATGAAGGTGCTGCACGGCCCGATGAATGAGCGCTGGAGTCACGGGGAACACCGTCTTACCGAAATCAATTCTCGCGAGATCATAGTCGTCGCGCCCCTGATGGTTCTAATGCTGGTCATTGGGATCTGGCCGGCCTGGATCCTGGACATCATCAACAAAGCGGTGCTGCAACTGTTCTAAGAGGTGCTGATGACATTCCCGTTCCTAAGTGCAATCGTTTTCACCCCTGCGATCGGATCGCTGATTCTTCTGCTCCTGCCGGCGCAGAAGAAGTATCTGGCCCGGACCGTCGCCCTATCGGCTGCAACCCTGGATCTGGCGCTTTCCGCTGCTGTCTACTTGCAGTACTTATTGGAGCACATGAGGGGATACCAGTTCGTTGAGAAGTACGAGTGGCTGCCAGCGCTGGGTATCAGTCTGCACTTTGGCGTGGACGGGATCAGCGCTCCTCTTGTCCTTCTTACCGGCGTGGTGATGTTCACAGGCGTTCTGATCTCCTGGGGCGAAAAGCATGATCACGTTGAAGCAGGCATTCAGGATCGGCCCCGCGAGTTCTTCGCCTTTCTCTTCATCCTTGCCAGCGGCGTGTTTGGAGTCTTCACCTCGCTGGATCTGTTCATGCTGTTCTTTTTCTACGAGATCGCTGTGTTCCCGATGTACCTGCTGATCGTCATCTGGGGCTGGGTGGTGACGCGGGAATACGCGGCCATGAAACTCACGTTGTACTTGTTCATCGGATCGGTGGTGTCCCTGGTCGGAGCGCTGGTCATGTACTGGCAAGCGGGGCAGGCGCTAGGTTATTACACCTTCGATATGCTGCTCCTGGAGCAGGCAAAGTTTCCGACTGCGTTCCAGAATCTATGGTTCCTGCCCGTTTTCTTCGGCTTTGCGGTGCTGGGAGGCATCTGGCCGTTTCACAACTGGTCACCTGATGGCCACGTGGCAGCGCCTACCGCCGTATCGATGTTCCATGCAGGCGTGCTCATGAAGCTTGGGGCATTTGCCGCACTGCGCGTGGGTATCATGCTGCTGCCTGAGGGAGCCAAGACGTGGTCGTGGCTGATCATGCTGTGTGCTGCGACAGGAGTCGTGTATGGCGCCTACATTGCATTCGTCCAGTCCGATTTCAAGTACGTCATCGGGTTCTCCTCTGTATCCCACATGGGACTCGTCATGCTCGGCATCTCCACACTATCGAGGGAGGGCCTGACCGGTGCCGGGGTCCAGATGTTCTCGCACGGCGTGATGACGGCCCTCTTCTTTGCTGTCGTCGGCATGGTCTACGACCGTGCCCACACCCGCGAGATCCCCGAGCTGGGAGGGATGGTAAAGGTCATGCCATGGCCTACCGTGGGCTTCATCATAGGCAGCCTCGTCTCGATGGGCATGCCCGGCTTCTCCGGGTTCATCGCGGAGTTCCCGATCTTCCTTGGGGTCTGGAAGACGCAGTGGCTGGTTGCGGTCATCGCGTCTATATCCATTGTGATCACGGCAGCTTACGTCATGCTGGTTGTGCGCCGCGTGTTCTTTGGCCAGATGCCGGCGAAGTACGAGGGGCATGTGGGACCGGTTACAGTTCTCGACAAGATCGCCATCGGCACGTTGTGCGCGCTGATGGTCGGTATTGGGTTGTTTCCGATCATCATGGTTCCTATGGTGCAAACGGGCGTCGACAATATCCTCCACTTGCTGGGAGTAGGATGATGTTCACAGCCGTTACCTTCAAGTCAATACTCCCGGAAGTGTTGATCCTTGGCCTTGGAATGGTCTTACTGGTTACGGAACCGTTCTGGAAGGAAGAACGGCGCCGAAATCTTGGATGGCTTACAGCCGGAGGCCTGCTTGCGATCTTGGTCGCCAGTGTGCTCTGGGGGCGGCCTGGAGATCCAGTAACCACATTCGGCACTACCATACGATTCGATTGGCTGGGATTCTTCTTCAAGCTGCTTTTCATATTTGGGGTCGCTGTAACGAGTTTGCTCCTGATGGATCACGACCAGGTTGGGAGGCGAGGCGAGTCCTACTTGCTGCTGCTGGCCTCAACGATCGGCATGTGCCTAATGGCCTCAGCCGCGGATCTAGTCATGCTGTATCTGGCGATTGAGACCACCTCGATCCCTCTGTACATTCTTGCAGGTTTCATGCTGAGCGACGACCGGTCGACCGAAGCCGGTTTCAAGTACCTGCTCTACGGCGCTATGACGTCGGCGATCATGCTCTATGGTTTCAGCCTTTTGTACGGATTCGCAGGAACCACTGACCTCTACGCGCTGTCCTCCGCAATTCGATCCGCAGAAGTGCCGCGGCTCGCAATCCTCGGTATCATACTCATGATCCTCGTTGGGTTGGGTTTCAAGGTGTCGATGGTCCCTCTGCACTTCTGGGCACCCGACGTGTATGAGGGCGCCCCGACGCCGGTGGCGGGCTTCATTTCCACGGCTTCCAAGGCCGCCGGCTTCGCGGTGGTGGCCCGCCTCTTCTTTGTGGCATTTCCCGTTGTGCTTCCGGGGTACTCCATCGACTGGACAACCGTGTTCGCGATCCTCGCAGCTGTCACAATGACGGTAGGAAACCTTCTGGCGCTTCCGCAACGCAATCTCAAACGGCTGCTGGCCTACTCGTCAATTGCCCATGCGGGATACGCAATGATCGGCATCGTAGCTGCCACCAGGCTGGGCGTTGCCAGTGTGGCCTTCTACATGCTGGCATACCTCTTGACCAACATGGCTGCATTTGGAATCGTCATGGCGGTCAGCCGCGTCACTGGCTCCGACGATTGCGACACATACCGAGGCCTTAGCCGTCGGTCGCCGGCCTTGGCGTTGGCGATGCTGGCCGCGTTCCTGTCGCTGGCAGGAATGCCGCCCTTTGGCGGTTTCATCGCCAAGGTCGCGGTCTTTACCGCTGGCGTGCAAGCCGACTACGTCTGGCTCGTTGTCGTCGGCATACTGAATTCCGTCGTCGGCGTGTACTACTACCTGAACGTAATGAAGTACGTTTACTTGTTTCGCATGGAACGCAGTGACGAAGAAGAGCACCCGGTCACGATTACGCGGCCGTATGCCATTGCACTTGTCGTATTGACGCTGGGCATCATTTTGGTTGGGACGGTGATTGCACCCTGGTTTGGATACGCCGAGGTAGCGGCGGCGAACTTGTTTTGAGTCCTAGGCTTCTCGGCTTGCATGGGCCCGAGAAAATCGACATGCATGGAGGGGTTTGCTATAATCGTGCTGGATGGCACACACCGAGTCTGACCGCCGCGGCATTCTCAGGAATCTCCTGATCGTCCTGGTCGGGCAGGTCGGATGCATTACTCTGGTAGTGGTGCTGGTATCTGTGCGAGTCGGTCTGTGGCTGGACGCGTACTTTCAGACACGACCCTTATATACGCTGGTGTTTCTGTTTGCCGGCATCCCCATATCGATCCTGTTGATGCTGGTGGTTGCACGTAGAACGCTTGCGCGGCTGATGAAGGAAAAGGAATCCGAACGAGAGGATACGTCCGAGGCGGAGGTGTAGTTGGAGCAACAGAAGCGAAGACCGTGGCGTCGCTGGGTTGTACTTGTTCTGATGATCGTAGGCTTCGTGGTCGGAGGCATCATCATTCCGGTGCAGCCTGTGATCTCGGTGAAGGCCGAGAACCTGCTGGGGGAAGGCGTGGCATGGCTGCACCTTCCGAGTCTCGGTGAGTTGCCCCTCGTTAATACATTGCCCACGCTGCTGGTGACCGTCGTGCTGATCATGGTCGTCGCGTACGCCACGAACCGCTCCATGAGGCTAAGCCAGCGCGCCGATCTGGTACCGCGCGGCATCGGGAATCTGATGGAGGCATTCTTTGAGCTGATCTACAACCTCACGGAGGGCTCGGCAGGTGCCAGGTGGGCGCCAATGATCTTTCCCTGGTTTGCGACCATCATGTTCTATGTGCTATTTGCAAACCTGCTAAAGTTGATTCCCGGTTTCGAGTCGATTGGTGTGATCCATCATACGCCGGGGGATGGGCACTCGCTCGCGGCGCTGGGCGGCAACTGGTTCAATCTCCTGCCAGCCAAAGGCGAGTACATCCTCGTCCCATTCTTTCGTGGAATATCCGTGGACCTGAATTTCACAGTGGCGCTTGCTCTGATTTCGGTCGTGATGATTCAGGTGGTGGGCTTCCGGGCTCAGGGATTCGGTTATCTCAGCAAGTTCTTCAATTTCAGGACAATGTTCAAGGTGCCATTCTTCGGTGCCATGGACTTTCTGGTCGGACTCCTCGAACTGATCTCTGAGCTCTCCAAGATCCTCTCGTTTGCCTTCCGTCTTTTTGGCAATATGTTCGCCGGGATAGTGCTCGTAGCCATTGTGGCCGGATTGCTCGGGAAGGTATCCATCCTACCATCCATGGTAATGATGTTCGAGCTTTTTGTCGGTCTAATTCAGGCTTTTGTGTTCGGAATGCTCACCATGGTCTTCATGGCCCAAGCTACGCAAGGTCACGGCCACGAGGACCAGCAAGCCGAAGCGCATGCCGAAGTTCACGAAATCTAGCAAGATCTACTTCGAAGGAGGCTCTTGACATGGAAGGCAATATTCTGGATGCTGCTCGGTTTGTTGGTGCCGGTCTGTCCATGATCGGGGCGGCTGGTGCGGGAGTTGGCATCGGCCTGAGTGTGCAGGGAGCGCTAACTGGAATGGCCAGAAACCCGGACACCTACGGGAACTTGCTCACCAACATGATCCTGGGAATCGCGTTCTCTGAGGCGATTGCGATCTATTGTCTCGTGATCGCATTCCTGATGCTCTTCAAGGTCGTGTAGGAGAAGCTGATGGAAGCACTAGGAATCAATCTCGGCCTGTTGGTTGTGCAGATCATAGCCTTCATCATTGTCTTCCTTTCACTTCAGGCTTGGGTGTACAAGCCCTTGCTGAACATGATGGAGACGCGCAAGAAGAAGATCGCGCAGGGTCTGGAGGACGCGCGCGTGGCCGCGGATGCAAGGGCCGATGCAGAGAAAGAGACCGCGCGAATCCTGGCGGAGGCGCACGCCGAGGCGAGCAAGATCGTTCAGGAGGCCGCTGAGCGTGCCACCGGAGCCGCGCGTGACGCCAGGGCCACCGCAGAAACGGAAGCCTCAGCGGCTCGCGAGGCAATCATAGCCGAGACCCAGCAGGAACGGAATCGCATCCTGGGAGACTTGCGGGGGCAGGTCGCCGCACTCGCCGTTGCTGCAACGCAAAGGCTTATTGGACAGACTTTGGATGAGAAGCGTCAGCACGCGCTCATTGACGAGTTCTTCTCAGGGACCAAGGGAAGCAAGGTCATGGTGCTCGAGGATGTGGCCACAAGGGGCGCATCCGCCGAGGTGACCAGTGCCCTGCCGCTCAGCGCCGATGAGCAAGAAATCGTCAAGAAAGAACTTCTTTCCAAGGTCAGCGCTCATGAAGTCTCCTTCCGCATTGACCCTGCCATCCTGGGCGGTTTGGTCGTGAAGATTGGCGATAAGGTTCTGGACGGATCAGTGGCTGCCCAACTTGAGGGATTGAGGCAAAGTCTGAAATAGTGGAAGAGTACTCTGCGAGGGATGAGGGTCCCGGAGTAATTCCCCCGGGACCCTTTTCTGTGAAGCCGCAGTTACATTCATTTTCAGTTCATTGCGGGAACGCGAACGCGAAGAGAGATTCAAGATCAAGTGGCTGTAAACCAAGCTGAGAAATCCGGCTTCCAATTCTGTCTAATCCAGCCGCCATTCACCCGTTGTCGCCTGGGTTACTCCCTGCAGGAGTTGATCTCGGCCAAAATGGGCAAGTCTCGGCGCGTCGGGATGTTTGTTGTCATGTGGCAGAGCTTGCGCAACTGGACCTCGCTCCATCGCTTCAAGATCAAAGTCGCAACCTGGCACCTTGCGGTCTGCCCGTCGGCGATGGGGGTTTTTGGCGATAGAATCGCCGAGATCCTCGTTCTTTCTTTCTGAAGACATGGAAGATCGACATACGGCTCTTCCTAGCCTCCTTGCGCAAGTCCCGGCGGGGATGATCGCATCCCCGGTTCCAGACCTGACTATTGCCGGAATTGCCATCGATAGTCGGGAGGTTAGACCAGGCGAGCTTTTTGTTGCCTTGCGTGGCGGATCAGTCGATGGCCATGATTTCATCGCGGACGCGATCTCCAGAGGCGCCGCTGTAGTTGCCGGGGAGATCGAACCTGGGCTGGTTCGGGCGCCATACGTGCAGTTGCGAAATTCACGTGAGGCACTCAGCTGGATTGCCGCGGCATTCCACGGCTGGCCGGCATGCCAGCTACGAGTGATTGGCGTTACTGGCACCGATGGGAAGACGACCACTGCGAATCTCATCTACAGAATCCTGCTGGAGGCCGGGCTCAAGGCTGGCTTGATTTCGACGGTCAATGCGGTAATTGGCGATCGGCAGTTGGACACAGGTTTCCATGTCACCACGCCTGATGCACATGATGTGCAGAGATACCTCGCCGACATGGTGGAGGCCGGTCTGACAAATGTGGTCCTTGAGACCACATCGCATGGTTGGGCGCAGCACCGGGTGGATGCCTGCGAGTTCGATGTCGGCGTGGTCACCAATATCACGCATGAGCATCTGGATGAGCATGGATCCTACGAAAACTATCGTGCGGCGAAGGCGAGATTGTTTGCCAGCCTTGGCAGCACTCGCGAGAAACCGCAGGGGAATCCGCGGCTTGCTGTACTTAACCGGGACGACCGATCGTTCGAGTACCTGGATCGAATTGTAGCGGTCAACAGGGTCAGCTACGGAATGTGTGACAACGCGGACGTGCGAGCTGTCCAGATAGGGGAATATGCAAGGGGGGTGGATTTCGTCGCCGAAGGAAGGGGCTTTCGTGTAGGCGTTTCATCCAGTTTAATCGGCCTCTACAACGTTTCGAATTGCCTCGCTGCGCTGTGCGCGACAGTGGTGGGTCTGGGGGTATCTCCCTCGGTTGCTGCGAGAGGAATTGCAGGACTGCGTGGAATCGAGGGGCGCATGGAGCGCATCGACATGGGCCAGCAGTTCACCGCAATTGTCGATTTTGCACATACACCCAATGCGCTGAGGGTGACTTTGGAGGCTGCGCGACACATGCGAAGATCTTCAGGAGCCCACGCCAGAATAATTGCGGTTTTTGGCTCGGCAGGTCTGCGTGATCGTGCGAAGCGACGCATGATGGCGGAGGTTTCTGCGGATCTGGCAGATCTGACCGTGCTGACAGCGGAAGATCCAAGGACCGAGTCGCTTGACGCCATCTTGGCTGAAATGGCCGAAGGCGCCTCCGCGGGCGGGGGACGGGAGCACGAGACCTTTTGGCGTATCGCCGATCGCGGTGAGGCGATAAGGTTTGCGGTCAACCAGGCCAAGACCGGTGACATAGTGTTGGCATGCGGAAAGGGTCATGAGCAATCGATGTGCTTCGGTCATGTGGAGCACCCGTGGGACGACCGCACCGCCATGCGCGCCGCTCTGGCCGAACGGCTCGGCGTGCAAGGACCGGTGATGCCGTATCTTCCCACACGTGATCAAGCCGAGATGAATTGGCTGCGCTGAATCTTGCGGGGCCAATTGTGCTGGAGGGGGATGTCGTCCGCCTCGAGTCTCTGAACGAGGGACATGTGTCGGGTCTGGCGGCCATCGGCATCGACGAAGACATCTGGCGGCACATGCTGTATGGCCAAATGAAGGGGGAGGACGATCTCCTTCTTTGGGTGCGGGCGCTTCTCGCGCTTGCAGTCCAGGGCACGGACATACCGTTCGCCGTCATCCACGTTGCCTCCGGGCGCGTCGCGGGGGCGACCCGCTATATGGAAATCCGCCCTGCGCACCGAGGCATTGAGATTGGGGGAACTTGGTATGGCGCCGAATTTCGCAGGACCGCTGTAAACACCGAATGCAAATACTTGCTCCTCAGGTACGCCTTTGAGGTGATGGGATGCATTCGAGTCCAATTCAAGACCGACGTGCGGAACGTACGGTCGCAACGAGCGATTGAGCGGATTGGCGCAATCAGGGAGGGTATCCTGCGAAACCACATGATCCTTCCGGATGGCAAGATCCGACATTCGGTCTACTACAGCGTGCTTGAGTCGGAGTGGCCCGCCGTCAAGCTGAACTTGGAGCAGAAACTTAGTCGCTAGGGCGCGCGGTGCTCGCCCGCTGTTGGAAAGTGCAACAGCATGCTGACGGGGACCTGCAAACCACGGAGATATCCATCGGTCAAGGCTTCGAATAGATCCGGTCGCGACTCGAGTCAGTAACTCGAGGTGACACCCCTATGTTTCGGTTTGCAGCCCGCGCCTTGGAAGTGAGATCCGTTCGAGTAGCAGAAGGCCAATTGTACTGGTCGCACCGATTGCCAGGGCCGCGAGCCAGATCGCCTGGCCTCCAACGCTGTCGTTGAGAAACCCGCCAATCAAGGGCGCAAGCGTGCGAGCTACACCCCAGGAAAGCCAATAGACGCTCATATAGCGACCACGCAGGTCTGCTGGGGCGAGATCGGCTACATACTTGCTCGCCGTCGGCACCAAGATCAATTCCCCCATCGTCAAGATCACCATGCTCAGCCAGAAACCCCAGAACCCTGTCATGAGGAAGACGCTTCCGGCACCACATGCGTACACGAGCATGCCGATCGCCGTGACGCGGAGTGCCTGGTAGTGACGTGTGACCTCCGAGACAGGGAATTGCAGGAAGACGCACATGAGGGCGTTGGTGGTTGGGATCCAGCCATACAGGCTTTCAACCAGTCCATAGTTGGATTTGGCGTAGATTGGCAGCAGGACCCACAACATGGTTGGCGCGATCAATCCCAGTCCAATGAGAGAAGTAAATCCAAGATAGGATCCGTCGCGAAGAATCCGGCCGTAGCCTGCGCTGCGATCTGGTCGATCCTGCTCACTCGGCGCCCCTTCGAGTCTTGTCGGCAACTTCACCAGCGTCTCGTGCGCCAGGAAGAACAGCAGCAGACTGTAGGCAAAGAACCCCGAAGTGGCTCCGTAGAACGCCAGCTGGTACGAACGTGAGGCTAGAAACCCCCCGACTGCCGGCCCCAATGCAAAGGCTGCGTTGATCGCGATTCGACTGATGGCATAGGCATTCGTCCGCTGCTGGGACGGGATCAAGTCCGCCAGCATTGCATCCGCCCCAACCTGGTAGAGGGGTTGGGCGAATCCGATAACGATCATCAAGATCAAGAACTGCTGGTATGTTGCGGCGCTCATCAGGAAGAAATATCCGAGGCCGTTGATCGTCAGGCTGATGTTCATCACAGTCTTGCGGCCGATCTTGTCTGCCATCTCGCCTGCGACCAAGGACGAAAGTAGACCCGTGCCCGCATTCACCGAGATAAGGGGCGCCACCACCCCCAACGGAAGATGCAGCCGATTGGTGGCATAGATGAGGAGGAACGGCCAAATCATGCTGCCACCAGCCGTGCTCAACACAACGCCGGTGATCATCAGCCAGAACTGGCGCGGATACTGCCCAAATGTCACTGCCAACCTTCCCTTGGTCATTCCAGCTTTCTCGCACCTGATCCGGACAAAAAAAGAGCCGCACGGATAAGGTGCGGCAAGTGTACTCTGGACCTGAGCTCAGCGCCGACGGTCACCACCGCGGCGGTCTCTGTCTCTCCCCTGACCGTTCCCGCCTCGCGGACCGCCTCGGGCACCGCCTCCGCCAGGCCGCCTTTGATCTCTTGCTCGAGCCTCGTCTGCGGTCCAGCCCTCGAGCACAGCCTGGCGCGAAAGCCTGATTTTGCCCTGCGGATCGATATCTGTGACCATGACGGTGATCTCATCGCCCATGCCGACGACGTCCTCGACCTTGTTGACTCGTTCGGAATCCAGCTGGGAGATATGCACCAGGCCATCCACTCCTGGCAGGATCTCCACAAAGACACCGAAGTCTGCAATGCGAACGACCTTTCCCGTATAAATGTTCCCGACGACGGCTGATTCGCCCAGAGCTTCGACCCGTTCCTGGGCTACCTTTGCCCCCACGCTGTCCGTCGAGGCAATATAGACGGTGCCGTCCTCTTGCACATCGATCTTGGTGCCGGTCTCCTCCTGCAGGGATCGGATGTTCTTCCCACCGGGCCCAATAAGGGCACCGATCTTGTCCATCGGAATCTTCACGGTGATAATGCGCGGCGCATGCGGCTTCAGTTCGCTTCGGGGAGCATCGATGACGGCCAGCATCTTGTCCATGATAGCCATTCGCGCCTCTCTTGCCTGCGCGAGGGCCTCCGTCATCATTGTGGCACTAAGGCCAGAGATCTTGATGTCCATCTGCAGGGCCGTGATACCTTGCGCCGTGCCGGCCACCTTGAAGTCCATATCGCCCAGGTGATCCTCCGTGCCCTGGATGTCGGTGAGGATCCGGTACCTGCCATTCGCATCCGACACAAGACCCATTGCAACACCGGCGACAGGCGCCTTGATCGGGACGCCGGCATCCATCAGGGCGAGTGTGGAGCCGCAGACGGAGGCCATCGACGTGGAGCCGTTTGAGGACAGAACCTCTGAGACAATCCGAATCGTGTAAGGGAAGGTCTCCTCGGATGGAATAACGGGCTCCAAGGCGCGCTCTGCCAGCGCACCATGACCGACCTCGCGCCGGCTTTGCCCTCGCAGAGGCTTGACTTCCCCTGTCGAAAAGGGGGGGAAGTTGTAGTGATGCATGTAGCGTTTGGTATCCGTGGGCGTGAGGGTATCCAGCTCCTGCGCCTCGCCCAACGTTCCCAGGGTGGCAAGCGAAAGCACTTGCGTCTCGCCCCGAGTGAACAGCCCAGAGCCGTGAGCTCGCGGCGAGAGTCCGATCTCACACCAGATTGGCCGAATCTCAGTGGGAGTGCGACCGTCGGGTCGTTTCCCGTCCCCCAAGATGCGCTCCCGAACAATGCGGTGCTCCGCCTCCTCAAATGCGGATCTGACGGCGTTCTCCTGCGGATAGTCGGATGGATTGGCTCCATCCGCAACCTTGCATATTTCGGCTACCACAGCCTCCAGCAGGGAATCCATACCTGAATAGAATTCGTTCTTGCTCAACGGTTTGTCCAGCAGGCTCTTCATGGGCTCGGAGACGCGCTCTTGCACCTTCTGCTGCAACGCCGCGTCTGCTGGTGCTATGGTTGGCTCGCGTTTGGGTTTGCCGATCTCCGCTGCCATCTTAAGCTGGGTTTCAATCAAGGGCTGCAGCGACCTGTGGCCGAACTCAAGCGCCTCGGTCATCACGCTTTCCGGGACCTCACTAGCGCCGCACTCGACCATTAGAATCGCATCGCGCGTGCCAGCAAGGCGCAAGTCGAGATCCGAAGCATCCATCTCCGCGAACGTGGGATTAATAACAAACTTGCCGTCGATGCGGCCCACTCGCACGGCGCCGACCGGCCCACCCCAGGGAATGTCAGAGATCATGATCGCTGCAGAGGCCGCGTTGATGGCCAGGATATCGAGTGGGTTCAGTGTGTCGGCCGAGAGTGAAAACATGATCACCTGTACCTCGTTCCGCATCCCGTGCTCAAAGAGCGGACGGAGAGGCCGATCGGTCAGGCGCGCTGTCAGGATTGCATCGGTGCTTGGACGACCCTCACGCCGAAAGAACGAGCCCGGTATTTTTCCTCCGGCATAGAGCCGCTCCTCGTAGTCGACGGAAAGTGGAAAGAAGTCGATGCCCTCACGTAGGCCGCCCATGGTGGCCGCGGCGAAAATGATGGCGTCGTCAATTCCGACAGTGACGGCACCGCCTGCCTGGCTGGCCAGCTTCCCCGTCTCGAAAGTCACGGTGCGGGTGCCTACACTCGTTGTGTAGCGTTTGATTTCTGGTTTCATTGAGGTTTCTCCATTGGCAAAGCTGGCGCAATGAAGTCGCGGTGAGTCGTCAGCCGCCTCCTAATGCAACGGCACCAACTCACAATTCACATTGGCGGCTATCGCTGGGTGAGCCAACCCTGCTCTCTAGTTCCGCCCGGTCAGGGACTGAAGAGTGAGGGCAACAGCGTTGCCTGCACTGTTCAATACCTGACTGACGGATTGTCTTCGCAGCCGATCCTTGTCGTATGCTGCCGAAGCTCGAAAGCCGGAGTAGATGGTACGGACGATCTACTCCGGCTTTTCGATCTACTTGTGCCTCAAATTGAGGCTTTCAGTGATGGCCAAGTATCGTGGGTAGTCCGCCCGGCGCAGGTACGCCAACATACGCCGTCGGTGCCCGACGAGCTTGAGCAGTCCGCGCCGGCACGATTCGTCGTGCCTGTTGCTGCGTAAGTGCTCCGTCAACTGCTGGATGCGCCCGGTTATGATGGCGACTTGCACCTCAGGCGAGCCGGTATCGGTCTCGTGGCGATGATAATCCTTGATGAACTTGGCTTTTGTTTCCTTGGCAAGTGGCATGACGTATGCGTCCTTCTTCAGTTTCTATGCAGGTCTCCATGCCCACAGCGCTGACCGCGGGACAGGACCAGTCACGACCTATAAGTATACCAGAAACTGCCGGTCGGGCCCCCGGTCCGCCTAACCCGATCATGCAGAAACCGGGGGACTGTCCAAGCTCAGCACGACGCCACTCCGAGCCGGAACGCGAAGCCTGAGTTTTTCGCCTGGCTGGATCTCGACGTAGCCCGCGAGGATTCCTGGATAGGCCGCCGGCTGCATTGGCAAATCAAGCTCGATTTCCCGATCATCTTCGCCGGCGTTGAGAACAGTCAGAGTTCGTTCGCTGCCAAGCGTACGCTGGAAGGCATAAACGCCGTCCTCTGAGTACAGTCTGCCGAAGTCACCCCAGCGCAATCCTCGCCGCGAACGTCGAAGATGGATCAGGCTCTTGGTCAGCCCACGTAGCTCATGGTTCCAGGCGGTCTCTGCCCATATGAACGGCTTGCGACATTCGGGATCCTGACCTCCAGCAAGCCCAATCTCATCTCCATAGAAGATGCATGGTGCACCTGGATACGTGAACAGGAATGTGAGGGCCAGTCGCAAGCTGGCAAGATCTCCATTGGTGCATGTGAGAAAGCGAGGGGTGTCGTGGCTGTCGAGTGGATTCAATTGGACCCGAGTGACTTCCGCCCCATAAAGACCCAGGCACCAGTCAATTCGATCGGCGAAGGCACGCGCATCCATGAGCTGCACCTGTCCGCGAAAACCGTCAGCTCGCAGCGTCTGCTCCAGGTCCAAGTGGCTGCCAGCAAAGAAACTGAGGCAGGCGGCGGTCACCGGGTAGTTCATGCTGGCATCAAATTGATCACCTCGCAGCCAGCGGCGAGCATCATGCCAGATCTCCCCAACAATATAGCAGTCGGGATTGGCTGAGCGGACCCGTCGCCTGAAGTCCTGCCAGAAGGTGTCATCGTCAATCTCGGCCGGAACGTCGAGGCGCCAGCCATCGACTCCAAAATTGATCCAATGCTCGGCGACACTCAAGAGGAATTCACGGACCGCAGGAGTATTGGTATTGAATTTTGGCAGGGCAGGCAAGTTCCACCAGCCCTGGTAACCGATGGCGCGGAGGCTTCCCTCCCGCTCAATCGCCTGCTGTTCCTCACGGGAGGGATATGCGCCCCAGTGCTTTCGTCCGACAAGGCGATCGACGTCGAAGTGGAACCAATCCACGTAGGGCGAGGCTGCGCCGTTTTCCAGCGTGTGATGGAACTGCCAGAATCCGCGACTCGCGTGGTTGAATACGCCATCGAGAACGACTCGCATGTCCCGGGCGTGCGCCGCATCCAGCAGCTCCCGTAAAGCCTGGTTGCCGCCCAAAAGCGGATCCACGTTGTAGTAGTCGTATGTGTGGTAGCGGTGATTCGATGCAGATGCAAATACGGGCGTGAAGTACAGGGCATTGATGCCCAGATCTTGAAGGTAATCAAGGTGCTCAAGCACGCCGTATAGATCCCCGCCCTTGAATCCGTGAATGGTTGGGGCAGAGTCCCAAGACTCAAGGTTCAGGCCCAGCTTGGGCACTCGAGACGACTGCGAGAATCGGTCGGGGAATATCTGATAGAAGACGGAATCCGTCACCCACGCTGGGGTATCCATGCTTGGCCCTCGTCTAGGATATGGTGCCTCGTGAGTGCGCGGAAGAATCCCGCAGTCCCTGCAACCGCCCAGGGTCCCACGGCGCCGCAGCTCCCGCCTGGCCAGGTCGTGGTCAGACCAGCATTCTGGGCAGATGCCCACATGCCGCAGTTCGCAACCGGGTGCCGCCTGGCCGGGCCGTGCAGTTAGTAGATTGCCTGCTCTGTCGCTGCGTCGAAGACGTGGAGTTTCTCCATATTCAGAGCTACCTCCGCCTGGTTGCCGACGCGCAGCTGCGAGCGGGGATCGACACGAGCCACGAATATGTTTTTCCCCGCAAGAAGATACAAGAGGATTTCGTTGCCCATGAGTTCGGTCACGTCCACCTTCGCAGATATCCTGGCCGCCGCGATATTCGGTGGAACGAACTGCACATCATGGATGTCCTCGGGCCGAATGCCGATCACGACGTTCTTCCCCATATAGGGTTCAAGATTCTTGGAGCGCTCAAGGGGAATGGGAACCCGGAATTCGCCGGTGTCTGCAAAGAGAGCGCCGTCGGCCCGCACGACGCTCGCGGAGAAGAAATTCATGGCGGGCGAACCGATGAAGCCAGCTACAAATAGGTTCGCCGGCTGATTGTAAAGGTTTTGCGGGGTATCCAATTGCTGGAGCCTGCCCTTGTTTATGACTGCGATCCGCGTGGCCATTGTCATGGCTTCCATCTGATCATGGGTAACGTAGATGAATGTGGTCTGCAGTTGCTGATGGATCTTGCTGATTTCGGCGCGCATCTGCACACGCAGCTTTGCATCAAGATTCGAAAGTGGCTCATCAAACAGAAAAACCTTGGGTTCCCGCACTATGGCCCGTCCTACCGCAACGCGCTGTCGCTGCCCGCCCGAAAGCTGCCGGGGTTTGCGTTTGAGAAGTTCGGTTATGCCGAGCGTGGTTGCAGCCTTCTCAACCCTGGCTTTGATCTGATCTTTGGGAACCTTTCGCAACTTGAGGCCGAACGCCATGTTGTCGAAGACTGAAAGATGGGGGTATAGGGCGTAGGACTGGAAGACCATGGCAATGTCGCGGTCTTTTGGGGCCACGTCGTTCACAACGCGGTCCGCAATCATTATGCGTCCGCTCGTGATCTCTTCCAGACCAGCAAGACAACGCAGCGCCGTTGTCTTGCCGCAGCCTGATGGACCAACAAGCACAAGGAATTCCTGATCGTCCACCCGGATATCGAGGTCGTCCACCGCCACCGTGTCGCCAAATTTCTTCGTGACGTGCTCGTATGTAACGCTTGCCATGATCTAGGCCTCCTTTTGTCGAGTATCGTGCCTTAACTATACTCCATTCCAGCAGGCCACGCCAAGACCTGGCAAGCGCGCATTGAGGGAACACGTACGGCACCAGGCGCCCTCCGGAGGCACCCAACGCGTCGCGAAACACTATTTCTGGCTGTGATTCTTGGCCGCTTTGATCAGGCCGACGAAGAGCGGATGCGGCCTCATTGGTCGGGAAAGAAACTCGGGATGGAACTGGCTACCCAGCATATAAGGATGATCCGCAAGCTCCGCGATCTCCACCAGCTTTCCATCAGGCGATAAACCGGAGAAGACCATGCCCGCTTTCTCGAATTCCTGGCGATATGCGTTATTGAACTCGAAACGATGACGGTGACGCTCCTCGACTTGCACCACGCCATAGGCGCCGGCCGCCTTGGTTCCCTGTTTCAGGATGCACGGATAAAGACCAAGCCGCATCGTTCCGCCCATATCAGTTATGGACCGCTGTTCGATCATCAGGTCGATCACAGGTGCCGATGTGCCTCGATCAAACTCCGTGGAGTTGGCATCCTCGTGATCAAGAACATGCCTGGCGAACTCGACGGTCATTGCCTGCATACCGAGACACAGACCAAGATAAGGCACCTTCTTCTCACGGGCGAAGCGTGCCGCCATAATCTTGCCCTCGATTCCACGCGATCCAAAACCGCCTGGGACTACGATCCCATCCGCCTGCTGCACAATATCCCAGGCTTTGTCCTTCTCCAGATCCGCGGAGTGCACCCAGCCGATTTCGACATCCACTTGATTCGCTATGGCAGCATGATTCAAAGACTCCCGGACAGACATATAGGCATCTTTGAGTTCCACATACTTGCCCACGAGGGCGATCTTGATAGCAGGTCTGGGCTGGCGGACCGACTCGACAAGGCGTTTCCATGGCTTCATGTCCGGCTGGCGCAGAGCTGTGAGGCCCAGTTGCTCGACCACGTAATCGCCGACGCCTGCCCGTTCCAATAGCAGGGGAACTTCATAAAGAACGTCAGTCGTAACGAGCGGGACCACTGCGCGTTTCTCAACGTCGCAGAACAGCGCAATTTTGTCACAGATGCCGTCCTCGATTGGATGATCTGAGCGAGCGATGATCATATTCGGCGAGATGCCGATGGATCGAAGTGCGGCGACCGAGTGCTGAGTCGGTTTGGTCTTCAGTTCGCCAGTCGCCTGGATGTACGGCAGCCACGTGACGTGGACAAAGAACACATTGTCGCGCCCGACCTCGTTGCGAAGTTGGCGCAGTGCCTCCAGGAAAGGCTGCGATTCGATGTCCCCAACTGTCCCACCAATCTCGACAAGCACGATCTCTGCCCCGGTCTCCTTCGGCACAAGTCCGATCCGGCGCTTGATCTCATTGGTGATATGGGGAATCACCTGGATTGTGCCGCCGAGGAAATCGCCGCGCCGTTCCTTTCCGATGATCTCAGCGTAGATCTGTCCGCTCGTGCAATTGCTGACGCGCGTAAGCCGAATATCTATGAAGCGTTCATAGTGGCCGAGATCGAGGTCCGTCTCTGCACCATCATCGAGCACGAAAACCTCGCCGTGTTGATACGGCGACATGGTGCCGGGGTCAACGTTTATGTATGGATCCAGCTTCTGGACTGTGACCTTGAAGCCGCGCTCCTTCAGGATCAATCCTGTTGCCGCGGCCGTAACGCCCTTCCCAACTGATGAAACAACACCGCCAGTGAAGAAGAGATACTTGGTTGTCATTTACCACCTCCTGCCGCCACGTCACGGGACGCGGCAATATTGAGCCCTGAGTCCTCGTATGCAAAAGCGATGGGGAGGGCACTTGAGCCCTCCCCATCGGGGATTGCGGTACTGGATTGGGGCATGCTGCCGGATCATCATCCCACCAGCTTCGTGATGTCCTCAGCCGCCCGTCGCATCTCAAGGAAGATCAGGCCAAGCTTTGCATCCTGGCGCGCCAGTGCTGTAAGAACGGCCTCAGATCCAATTGAGGTCAGCACTATCGCCCCGGTCCCGCCCCTGATGTAGACCTGCTCTAGCCTGCCGCGGCCTAGTTCGCCCGAGATGCGCTCACCGAGGCTAAGCATTGCCGCCGACATGGCCGACACCCGGTCCTCCTCCACACCTTGTTGCAGTGCCGATGCCATGATCAGACCGTCCACTGAGACTACTGCAGATGCCTCAATATCAGGGGCGGCTGCCTGCATGGACCGCAAGCGTTCTACGATATTCGCTGATCGGGAATCGGCCATTCGCTGTGCTCTGTGAAGTTCACCGCCCGAGTGTACCACCAAATTTGACCGGGCCCGGGCTTCATGCTAAACTAACGTGTTGGCAAGCTCGCAGCCGGGCATGAGGATCGATCCTGCGCCAATCTGAAAGGAATCCGGCTGGTCTTCAATGTGGAACTCTCTACCAACCGGGAAGTCAATCGTGGCTCGCCTGTCTTCCAGAGGAACGATTTCCATCGAGCGATACGGCATTCTTGCGGCTGCTGCGGCTGTCGTCTTTGCCGCGGGATTCAAGCCGGCACTTGGACAGGCGGGCACGACGATCGTGATTGCCTCGCCCGGAGAAGGTGATGTCCTACAGGGTACGGTGGGGATTAGGGGCACGGCGATGGCTGAGGCGTTCGTATCGGCTGAACTGGCTTTTGCCTATTCCACCAATCCGGTGAACGTGTGGTTCACGATCAGCGAGATCTTTCAGCCTATTGTCGATTCCGAGCTAGGGATCTGGGATACCACTGGCATTAGCGATGGTGACTACATGCTGCGGTTGCGATTGATCGCTGCCGACGGAGCCGGTACAGATGCATTTGTCAGCGTCCAAGTGAGGAACTACACCACAGCGTCGGTGCTTGTGCAAACGGCGTCTCCGACCAGCCCGCCCTTGCTGCAGATCGGAACTCCGGTTGTAGTCCGTGCCACCCCCACGATTGTCCGCACCAGTCCGTCAACGGCCACGCCGCTGCCTACGAACACGGCATCTTTGACCGCCACGGAGGTCTTCTGGGGGTTCCTTCGCGGAGGGCTTGCAGTCGCTGCGGTCTGCGTCATTGTCGGCGCACTCCTTGTCAGGCGGCGTCACTGATTGGTTTCGAGGTATCAGCCCCTATGGACGATCCGTTCTACATCCTCATTGGCCTCGGCAATCCCGGACGTCAATATGCGGGAACTCGCCACAACGTGGGTTTCGTTCTCATCGACAGACTCGCGATTCGCCTTCAGGCACGAGGAATGAGACTCCAATCGGATGCTCTGGTTACGACGGCTCAGTATGAAGGCCACAAGATCCTGTTGGCCAAGCCGCAAACATACATGAATCTCTCGGGCAGATCGGTGCAGGGATTGGCCCGCTTCTACAAAACGCCGCTGGAGTACCTCCTCGTGGCCCACGATGACCTGGATCTGCCACTTGGAGCGCTTCGTCTCCGGCCTGGCGGAGGACCGGGGGGACAGAAGGGCGTGGCGTCCACGATCGAGACGCTTGGCAGCAAAGACTTCTCGCGGCTCCGAATTGGAATTGGGCGTCCTCCTGGGAAGATGGACCCTGCCGCGTACGTCCTGCAGAAGTTCTCGGGCCATGAACTGGAGGCTATTTCCGAGACCTTGGATTGGGCCGTGGACGCTGCGTTGACTTTTGTTTGGGAGGGAATTGAATCTGCCATGAACCGATTCAATCGGGGATTAGCGGATGCCTGAGAAGTGCCCGGCACTCCCAGTCTCACCACTAGATGCCCTGAATTCCATGGAAGCGCTACTGACGACAATCCGTGAATACGGCCCATATCAGCAACTGTTGAAGGCGCTGCGTGGAGGAGAACGCGTCGATGCCTTGGGGTTACCGCGCGCAGCGCGTCTGCCGATTGTGGCCGCGCTGCAACAGGATCTGAGCCGGCCGATCCTTCTACTAACCGATCGCGCGGACCACGCACTGACGCTCTGGGAAGAGTTGGGGGTATGGACGGAGGACAGGCGGTTCCTGTTTGCGGAGCCCAGTCCGCTTTTCTATGAACGCGCCCCTTGGAGCAGCGCCACCAGACGTGACCGCCTCCAATCCTTGATCGGGCTCATCGTGGACAGGTTGCCTGACTCGACTCGGACGTCAAAACCGGCCCTCGTGATTTCCTCGGCGCGCGCATTGATGACGAGAACAATGTCACCTGAGGATTTCCTTGGTGCTTGCCTCGAGCTCAAGATCGGGATGACCCTGCGGCCAGAGGCGGCGCGCCGCCAGCTATTGGCAAGCGGCTATTCGCGGGTCAATACTGTGCTTGAGTCGGGTCATTTCGCCAATCGTGGGGGCCTCCTTGATTTCTGGCCGCCCGCGCAATCCATGCCTGTGCGCATTGAGTTCTTTGGAGACGAAATTGAGGCCATCCGCACATTCGATCCCGCAACTCAGCGTACTATCGAATCGCTGGGATCGATCCTGATGACACCCGCGCGCGAGTTCCTGGTTCCGGATTCGAGGATTAGATCGTTCTCCGAAGGGGAGACGACGGAGCCGTCGGAATTTGACATTCCCGTATTTCATGGTTCGCCTGCCAGTGTCCTGGATTACCTGAGCCCCAGTGCCCTTGTCCTCATCGATGATTTCTCGACCGTGGACAGCATGATGGAGGAAATCGAGGATCAGGCGGTGCAATTGCGCCAGGCCTCGCTTGAGGAAGGGACTCTGCCTCGTGACTTTCCCTTGCCCTATGTCACGTGGTCAGAGCTTAGAGATCAGCTCCAGTCCATGAAAGCCTTTGAATTGGGACACTCCGTTTCAGAGCCAATGGAGATGGACGCACGCAGACTCGATTTCGCATCCGGCTTTCGACACGACGAAAGGTTTGGCGGCCGGCTCAAACCGTTCACGGAGTACTTGCGGCACCTCCTGGCGCTAGGGAAAAAAATAGTCGTGGTTTCCCGGCAGCGGGCCCGACTGGAGGAGCTGTGGCGGGAAACCTCCTTTGCCCCTGACCAAGAGCCGACCTCAACCAACGTGCAAGGACCAGATTTCTTTGAGGCCACCCTGCGCGAAGGATTTGTCCTGGGCCGGACGCACCTCATCACTGATTCCGAAATCTTTGGCTGGGAGCGGCCCGCTTCTCGAACACGGCAACGCTTTGTCGCCGAGACACCGGAGTCGGTCTATGCGGATCTCAGACCAGGTGACCATGTTGTCCACATCGACCATGGAGTGGGACGGTACCTCGGCCTTGTCCAGCGCAATCTGGATGGGCATGATCGCGAGTACCTTGCTCTCGAATACGACGCAGGCGGGCAACTTTTCGTGCCGGTTCATCAAGCCGACAGACTCACTCGTTATGTGGGTTCAGAAGGAGTCGAGCCTGCGCTTGACCGCCTAGGGGGCCAGGAGTGGCACGAGAAGAAGGCGCGGGCGAAGGATGCCGTAATCCGGGTAGCGCAAGATATGCTGGAACTGCACGCGCGGCGTGAGGTGGCAGCGGGACACGCCTTTGGCCTCGACACCGCCTGGCAGGCGGAGTTGGAAGACAGTTTCCCGTACGTAGAGACAGAAGATCAGATGCGGGCGCTGCGCGAGATCAAACAGGACATGGAGACGGCGCGTCCCATGGATCGCCTGCTTTGTGGCGATGTCGGGTATGGAAAGACGGAACTGGCGTTAAGGGCCGCCTTCAAGGCAGTGATGGGAGGCAAGCAGGTAGCCATGCTCGTCCCGACGACAGTGCTGGCTCAGCAGCACTACGAGACGTTCCTGGAACGTTTGGCGGCCTTTCCCGTGAAGGTCGAGATGCTTTCGCGCTTTCGCTCCCCCAAGGAACAGGGCGAGATCCTTCTTGGGCTGGCGCTTGGCGAGATCGACATCGTCATCGGTACGCACCGGCTGCTTTCGGCCGATGTCCAGTTCAAG